>Ga0326728_10000528_pt1 | contig 150116 bp, 97 predicted proteins | sample MB3enrmetagenome_FD_207602 | JGI IMG/M metagenome (GOLD analysis project Ga0326728, IMG submission 207602) | Lab enriched peat soil microbial communities from McLean, Ithaca, NY, United States - MB31MN | ecosystem: Environmental > Terrestrial > Soil > Wetlands > Peat | place: USA: New York... | reverse complement strand
GCCACTATTCCATTATATATTTTTGTTTTGGGTTGTTGGGGGGGGGGGGCCGCGGCCGCCCCCCGCGACAGCCGGCCAGGAGGCCGGCGCTACACGTTCTTGCAGCGGCTAGCCAAGCAAGAAATCCACTCTATACCAACAGGCAAAATGCTCTAGAGCATCCCTAGGTTCAGTGGCGTTGGCGCATTACCGGCAAACCGAAAGCTGTCTCGCGGCCCAGGCCGCATGGAACATGCTCATGAAGCAGATGAACCACCGCGTTCACAGCCCCAGCTTGGCCCACAGCGCATCGACTTTGGCCTTGGTGGCGCGGTCCATCTCGATCATCGCCGGCCAGGGGCGGTCGAAGCCCTCGGCCTTCCACTTGCGCGTGGCGTCGATGCCCATCTTGGAGCCGTAGTTCGGCAGGCGCGAAGCGTGATCGAGCGAGTCCACAGGCCCCAGCGTGAACTGAATGTCGCGCTCGGGATCGATGTTATTGGCCACGCGCAGCACCACATCCGCAACGTCTTGCACGTCGCAGTCCTCGTCCACCACCACGATGCACTTGGTGAACATGGCCTGGCCCAGCCCCCAGATGGCGCTCATCACCTTGCGGGCGTGGCCGGGATAGCTCTTGCGGATCGACACTAACATCAAGTTATGAAAGACGCCCTCGACGGGCAGGTTGATGTCCACGATCTCGGGGATGGTCATCTTGATGGCGGGCAGAAAGATGCGCTCGACGGCCTTGCCCATCCAGGCGTCCTCCATGGGCGGCTTGCCCACGATGGTGGCGGCGTAGATGGGGTCGCGGCGATGGGTGATGCAGGTGAGGTGGAAGACCGGGTAGAGGTCGGTGAGGGTGTAGAAGCCGGTGTGGTCGCCGAAGGGGCCTTCGGCGCGCAGTTCGCCCAGCTCCACGTAGCCTTCGAGGACGATCTCGGCGTGGGCCGGAACTTCGAGATCGACCGTCTCGCACTTGACGATCTCGACCGGCTTGCCTCTCAGGAAGCCGGCGATCATGAATTCTTCGACCTCGGGCGGCGCGGGCACGATGGCGGCAAAGGTGGTGGCGGGGTCGGTGCCGATGGCCACGGCAACCTCCAGCCGCGAGCCTTGCAGGTTGCCCAAAGCGACTTGCGGGATGCCGCCGATGGGACCATCCGGGATGGAGACCGCGCCGCCGGCCGACTCGGCCATTGCCGCGACGCGGGCGGCGCTCGGGTCGGCCTCGGCAGCCGAGGACGCCGCCGCGCGCAACGCCTCGCGATAGTGCTCCGCGGCCACCTTCTGCCGCTGCCAGTGCATGCCGGTGGTCTGGCCGTCGTATACCTGCATGCGGTACATGCCGATGTTGCGCTTGCCGGTGCGCGGGTCGCGGGTATGCACGCAGGGAAGCGTGATGAAGCGGCCGCCGTCGTGGGGCCAGCACTTGAGGATGGGGAAGTAGTTCAGGTCGAAGTTGTCGCGGCGAACGACTTCCTTGCAGCGGGCCTCTTTGGCGCTCACCGTCTTGGGGAAGGCGCTGGTGAGCGCGCCCAGCTGGGGCAGCATCTTGAGCTTGTCGAAAAAGCCCTCAGGCGCCTTCACCTTCATCAGGCTCGCGATCCGCTCGGCAATCTCATCCAGCCGATTGACGCCGAGCGCCAGGGCCATGCGCCGCTGGCTGCCGAACTGGTTGATGAGCACCTTGTGGCCGGGATGGCCCTTAACGTTTTCAAAGAGCAGCGCCGGGCCGCCGGGAGCGTAAGGCAGGGGTGCACCATCCTTTTCGCGTTCTGTGCGGAAAGGGTGGGAACCTGGAAGGCCTGAAGCCGCCTTCGCCCCCGCGCCGATCTTGGAGACGCGATCGGTTATCTCTGTGATTTCGAGCTCCGGCGAGACTTCCTCGCCGATTCGCTTCAATTCGCCGGCATCTTCCAGTGCTTTGATCCAATCGCGCAAGTCGTCGTAGGCCAAAGTTGCACTCCCGTGCGGCAGGCGCCGCTCTCAACCCTCCAGCTTAACGGTTTTGGGCAGGTTCACGCAGGATTCGGCAAAGGCACCGCATCCATCGGGAATCCCAAGCGCTTCCACTCGTCGTAGCCGCCGCGCAGGGGGCGAACGCGCTCGATGCCCAGCTTGTGCAGGGTCATGGCTGTTTTGGCAGCCGTGGCCTCGCTGGGGCAGGCGCAGAAGAGCACAACGTCGCGGTCGCGGGGAATCTCGCCGTGGCGCTCGGTGAGTGACTCCGGCGAGAAAAGGATCGCGCCTGGCAGGGTAAAGGGGTCCGGCAACAGCTCCAGCGGATGGCGCAGGTCCACGATATAGACCGGCTCGCCGGCGTCGAGCTGGCGCTTCAGTTCCTCCGGCTCCAGGCGGGCGGCGACGAGTTTCTTGAGGATTATGCGGCGGCGTACGACGCGGCCCACGAAGAAACCGGCAACGCCCAGAACGAGCAGCGCAGCCGAAAAGCGGCCGACCCAATCCAGCAGGCCAGGATTGCGCTTGAGGAGATCGCCGAAGAAGCGGCCCGCGGCGAGCAGGGCGCCCACCCAGAGCGCCGAGCCGATGCCATCGAAGAGCAGGAAAGGCGCGAAGGCCATTCCGTTCTGCCCTGCAACCGGAGGGGCAAGGGTCGCGAGGCCGGGCACGAACTTGGCAATCACCAGCGTGACTGCCCGGCGGCGGCCAAAGGAGTTCTGGGTGCGGCGAACGCAAGTCGTCGGCTCCAGCGAAAGCTTGCACAGGATGCGCAGCACATGATGGCCAAAGGCGCGGCCGATGAGGAACCAAGCGCTGTCTGCGACGAGCGCCGCGGCCAGCCCGGCGGCGAGCGCCAGCCAAAAGCTGAGTTCACGTTGGGCGGAGAGCGCTCCGGCGGCCAGCAATATCGGCGTCGCGGGCAGCGGGATGCCCAATTGCTCCACTAGAACCCATGCGAAGAGCAACAGATAGCCGTACGTGAGCAGAATGTGTTCCGGCAAAGCCATGGGGGTGTCCTGTCTTCGCGCGCGGGGAATCGGACCGCGCCATCTTCTCGTCCTGACAAAGGCGAGCCAGACGCTGGGGCGGGTCTCATTCTATCGGATGATTCAAGAGTGAATTCGCTTCATGGGATGGGCGCCACTGCCGGCAAGCGGTAAGAAAGGCCGCCCGAAGACAGCCTTTTTCGCGGTTGCATCAAGCTGGGAGGGGTTTAACTCTACGGCTGGCTCTGCAATCCGGAGGCAGGCAAAGCCGCGGATGCCTGCCACGGACTCTTGGCGGCAAACCAGTTGCGATCCCAGAGATTCTTGTAGAAGGCGCCGGTCAGCTCCGCCGCGCGGGGGCCGAAGGTGGCCCGGCCGCCTTCGAGGAAGAAGACCGTGACCAGGCTGCCCTGGGGCGAGTCGGAGTAAGAAGCGAACCAGCCGTAGCGGGTTCCCTTGTCGGAGCAGGTTCCGGTCTTGCCGAAGACCGGCAGCTCGTTGAAGGTGGCGCGCAGGCTGCGCGCGGTTCCGTACTCCACCGCGCCGGCCATGCCGTCCTGGAGATCGGGAAGGTACTTGGCGATATCCAGGGTGCGCTTGATCTTGGGCTCGAAGGCCGCGGCTTCCTCGGCGGTGGTGGGGTGCTGGAGGTAATAGAGGGTTCCGCCGTTGGCCAGCGCGGCCACATAAGCGCCCAGTTGCAGGGGGGTGAGCGAGACGCCCTGGCCGAAGCTGCACATGCGGGCCACGCCGCCCTCGGAGGCGGGCAGTTCCCGATCCGGATAGACGCCCAGCTGCTCGCCGTCGATGTGGTAGCCGGCCAGCTCGCCCAGCCCGAACTGGTTGGCGTAGTAACGGACGCGCTCAAAGCCCAGTTCGCGGCCCATTTCCTCGAAGTAGAGGTTATTGCTCTTGGCCAGGGCGTCGGTCATGTTCATGTGGAAGCCGCCCAACTCCACCGGGGTGTCGCGCGTGACCAGGCCCTCGGCGAGCGCAGCCATGGCTACGGTGATCTTGATGGTCGAGCAGGGCTCCGCTCCGGGCGAGAGCGCCAGCTTCTGGTTGACCATGGCCAGGATGCGGCCATTGGATGGGTCGATGACTACGGCGGTGCCATTCATGTCGCCCAGCGCATCGACGGCCGCCTGACGAACCACCGGATCCTCGCCTGCGGTCACGTCGGCGGCGAAGATATCTCCCTGGGCAAAGGAACTGGCGGTGAACCGTTCGTAGGAATGATGGCGGCGGCGGGAGGTGACAGCCACGCGGCGCACGCCGGCTCTCGCCTGGCCTCCGGGGGTCGACCGGGCCTGCAGGCGAGACGGCGCAGTTCCTGTGGCTGCATGGGAGGTCGCGCTGTGGGTTGCGGTCTGTGCGGCTGCCGGCTTGGCGGCACGATGAGCGCCGGCGCGACGGGCCTCGGACAGGCGCGGCTCGGCACTCTTGGCATGGTGCAGCGCGCGGGGGGCGTCCAGAGCCCACGAGCCCGCGGCGCCCATGCCGGAAGCGATGAGAACCAATCCAACCGCCGATGCCCAAAACAGCTTCATCCAGCCAATTCCCTCTCAACCATGAGATTTGCGCCGCACGGTCGCCAGCAGCGGCTCGCTTCCCGCTAATCGGCCATTCCGCCGGAGCTATCGGCCCCGTCGAGCATAGAGGCTACTGTACTCCAGCCTCGTTCGCCGCCTATGTGATTTCAATCGCCCTTATAGGCCCCCGATTGATTTCCTGCGCATTATGCAGAAAGACACCAGAGAACCGCAATGCAACTTTAGCGGCCCCCCGTTTTCCACAGCCTACTTGCAACATACAGCCCTGGCTTCCGGTTCCCACGAGAAACCGATTACCACCCGAATACCTTTTCTCCAACAAGGAACCGCCCTCCTAAAACTGCATTCGGCGCATGAAAGTGGGAGTTTCCAACTCCCGGAACGACTCCTCGTCGGGATCGGTGAAGAGCACCAGAGCCGGCTGGGCGCGGTACTCGTCGGCGGCCGAGGGAGCACGCAGGCCGCTGCCGAAGTCCGAAGCGTAGTCCCTGGGCAGCGGCGTGTAGGACGGCTCTTCGTCGATATCGGTGAAGAGCGGCTTGGCATCCTCAGCCTCGGGTTCCTGCCTCGACTCGCGCTCCGCCGGCGGCTCCACGACGGTGAGCCTGGGCGCCGCAACGTCCGCCGATCCCGCGGCCAGGGCCTCCGGCGAGAAGAAGCATGGATGGCAAACCGCCATCGCCCGCTGCGCCGCCTCCTTTTCCTTTTCTTCTTCCTCCTGGCTCAGGAAGCGCGGCGAAACGAGCGCTGGAGCGGGATCGCGCATCCAGTTCTCAGGCGCTACCACCGGCACTGAAACCAGGGGCACTGAAACTACCGGCGCATCTTCCACAGTCAACATGCGCGCGCGCCGCTCCGGCATCTGGTCGCGAAAGCCGGTGGCGATCACGGTAATCTTGACCTCGTCCCCCATCTTCTCGTCAAGCACCGCGCCAAAGATGATGTTGGCGTCCTCGTGGGCGGCAGACTGGATCAAAGACGATGCCTCGTTGACCTCAGAGAGCTTGAGCGAACTGGAGCCGGTGATGTTGATGAGGATGCCGCGCGCGCCGTCGATGGCGCCGGCCTCGAGCAGCGGCGAAGCCATGGCTGCCTGGGCCGCTTCAATGGCGCGATTGGCCCCCGAGCGAACCGCCGTGCCCATCACCGCGTGGCCCATGCCGGCCATGGTCGTCTTCACGTCGGCAAAGTCGCGGTTGATGATGCCGGGGATGGTGATGATGTCGCTGATGCCCTGGACTCCCTGGCGCAGCACGTCGTCGGCAATGCGGAAGCTCTCAAAGAAGCCGGCGTCCTTGGCCACGGCGAGCAGCTTTTCGTTGGGGATCACGATCATGGTGTCCACGCTCTCGATCAGCTCCTTCATGCCGCGATCGGCCTGCATCAGCCGGCGCTTGCCCTCAAAGCCGAAGGGGCGCGTGATGACAGCCACGGTCAGGATGCCCATCTCGCTGGCCAGGGAGGCGATCACCGGCGCGGCGCCGGTGCCCGTTCCGCCGCCCAGGCCGGCGGTGACAAAGACCATGTCGGCGCCTTCGAGGGCCTCGATGATCTTCTCCGAGTCCTCGAGCGCGGCGCGGCGGCCCACATCGGGGTTGGCGCCCGCGCCCAGTCCGGAGGTGAGGCGCACGCCAAGCTGCAGCTTGACCGGAGCCTGCGACAGCTTCAGCGCCTGCACGTCGGTGTTGGCGGCAATAAACTCCACGCCCTCCATGCGGGCCTGGATCATGCGGTTGACGGCGTTGCCGCCGCCTCCGCCCACGCCAATCACCTTGATGCGGGCGCCGCGCACGGGCTGTTCGTGATACTGGATGCGCATCTCTCCGGCTTCACTCTTCTGCTGTTCCATCTGTTCCATAGCGGCTTCAGTCTCCTAATTCATGGCTCGATTCCCGGACCCGGTTGCTGGTTGAAAGCTAAAAACTGGCTGCGAAGATGGCGCGCAGCTTGGCGCGCAGACCGTTGTTTTCGGCTGCCCTGGTAACGCGCGTGCGGTGGGCATAGAGCAACATGCCGATGGCCGTGGAAGAACCCGGATGGACAAGCTCGCCGGGCATCTGCGAAAGCCTCACCGGCAGTCCTGTTCGCGCCGGAACCCGCAACTGGCTCTCGGTCACGTCCAGCATGCCGGGCAGCATGGCGCCGCCGCCGGTGAGCACGCAGCCGGCTCCCAGCGCCTCTAGAACGCCGCCCTTGCGCAGGCTCTCCTTGACGAAATAGAGCAGCTCGCGGGCGCGCGGCTCCAGTATCTCGGCAATCATGCGCAATGGCAGGGTGCGCGGCTGCGGGCTGGTAATCTCGATGGACGCTTCCTCGGGCACAGCCGTCACCACGGCATGGCCGTACTGGCGCTTCAGTTCCTCGGCCTGGGCCACGGGCATTTGCAGACCCGCCGCCAGGTCGTTGGTAAAATGCGCCCCGCCGATGGGGACCGAGCCGGTGTGGGCGACCGCGCCCTCGAAGAAGACCACCAAATCGCTGGAGTGGGCGCCAATATCCAGCAGACACACGCCCAGCTCCCGCTCATCGGCCGAAAGCGTGGCCTCGGCGGAGGCGATGGACTCCAGCACCGCTTCTGTAACCTCCAGCCCCGCCCGGTTGGCGCAGGTGACTGTGCTTTGCATCGCGCTGCCGGAGCAGGTGGCGATGTGCAAATCCACCTCCAGGCGGGCGCCCACCATGCCCACGGGATCGAAGATGCCGGGCTGCTCGTCGAGGATGAACTGGCGCGGCAACAGGTGCAGAATCTCGCGATCCGGCGGCCGCTCGACGGCTCGCGCCCGCTCCACGGCGGTGCGCACATCCTCGCGCGTGATCTCTCTCATGCGGTTGCCCAGCTCGAAGCCGCCGTTGGTGTTGAGCCCCCGAATGTGCGGCCCGCCCAGCCCCACCGCGCACTCGTCGATGTTGGCCCGCGCCACGCGTTCTGCCTGCTCATTGGCCGCCTTTACCGCCTTGGCCGCCGGACCAAGCTCGGCGATCAGCCCCTTGCGCATCCCGGCCGACTCCACCACTCCGTGCCCGCGATAGCGCAGCGCGCCCTCGTTCAGATCCGCCGCCAGTACGCGGGTGTGTGCGCTACCGATGTCCAGCACCACGATCAGGTTGTCCTGCTTCTGGCTCATCGAGCTTACTCCCCCTCTGGCGCAGCCGCGGCTGGGCGGGTTGGGGGGACAGGCTTGCGCTTGCTCCCGTTCAGCGCGGCGCGTTGGGCCTGTGCACGCTTCTTCCTGTCGCTTGCCGCCTTATCCTTGGCGGGCTGGCCTTTGGCCGCGTTGTCTTTCACGGCCGTGTCTCTTGCGGCCGTGTCTGCCGCGCCTCCGGCCGAGTCAGCGGGAGCCGCGGCATCTGAAGTTTGCTTTTCGGCCCCTCCGCCCGCGGCTGGCCCGTTGTCCGCAACCTGTCCCGCCGGAGGCTTGCCGCCGCTCGCTTGCGATGCGGTCCCAGCGCCCGCCACAGCTTCAACGGCGCTCGTGCCGCGGGCCATCTCCAGGACCACTTGCTGGTCGTAGCGCAAATCCACCGCCGCCAGCCTGGGATACTGCTGTCGCCACTCCGCGATGTGCGCCTTGTAACGCTGGTAGCGCTCCAGGAAATGGTCTTCGCCAAAGTGAGCCAGAATATCGGCGCCCTGCTCGGGCATAAAGACCCGCGCATCCTCGGGATCGGTCAGATCGATCTCCGAAATCTGCTCGGAGATGTGCTGGCCGTTCCCGTCCAGCTCGGCCAGCAGGCGCTGATACAACGCTATCCGCGCCCTGCGCGATGGCAGCGGGTCACGGGCGTCGATGCCCGTCAGTACCGGGAACGAGTAGTGATGCCGGGCCATCGTCGAGGCCGGCATGGTGAGCAGAACCCCGCTCGCATCCACCAGGCCGATCTGCTGGCCATGGCGCGTAAAGGCCACCGGCTGCCGTTCCACCACATCGACGCGAATCCGGTCCGGAAGCAGCCGCATCACCGTCGCCCGTTCCACCCAGGGAATCTCTTCCAGTTGCCTGCGCCGCTCGGCCAGATCGATATAGAAGATGTTCCGCCCAATGTCTTCGCCGAAGACCGGCAGCATCTCGGCGCGGGTCACCTGGGTCAGCCCGGCGGTCTCGATGCTGGCCGCCCCGGAGATGCGGAAGCGCGCATCGCTGTCTATATAGGTCTTGAGGAAGAAACCGCCCGTGGCCAGGCCGCCCAGAACGATCAGAGCGCACAGCGCCAGAAACACGCGCCCCAGGCGGCTCTTCGGCCGCCACCAGCTGCCGCGCGGCTCGCTGTGCATTCCTCCGGGGCGCGCTCCTCCCGTGGCTGCGGAGTCGTCGCCGTCGGGGTCCGGCATCTCCAGCGGCATGCCCGGCAACGCGCGCCCGTCTCGGAGCACACCCTGCTGCACGCGCCGGAAGCGAGGCTCCACGGCTGCTTCATCCTCCCACGCAAAGGGGCGGGTTGAGTTGTCGATCGGTTTCATCACGCCCGAGCAAGGTCGTGAGAATCGCCAGGCTTCACTATATCGCGCGGCCGGCTGCCTTTTTTCCGCAAGACGTCGCGGGGGAACCTGTGCCGTTACGGGCTGTATCGTTTTGAGACACGATCAGGGGGTCAGAGACTCTGGGGGACAGGGAGCGGAGGGCGGGGTGCGGAGGCACGGTCGTGCATATGGAAGTTGACCGGCGCCCGGCGGGGATTCATTTCGGGCGCAGTTCTGCCGATAAATGAACAGGATGCCCTGCCTGGCTACAACTGGTGCGCCGGAAAGAAGTCCAGAGGCCGCAACGCAAGCGGTTGTGGGTGAGATGCGCTGCGTTTCGCGCCAGCCTATCCTGGATGAAAACCATCGCGTACTTGGCTACGAACTGAACTTCGAGCTTGGTTCCCATGGCGTCCTCAGAGGTGGCGGCGTGCAGGCGGCGCGCACCGTTCTGGACGATATGGTGATCTTCGGGATCGACCGCTTCACCAGCGGGATGCCGGCCTTTGTCACGTGCAGCGCCGAGTCGCTGATAGAAGAGTGGGTTTCAGTCCTGCCGCCAGTCTTGACGGTTCTGGAGGTGCCGGCAAGCCTGGAGAGTTCCTCCAAGCTGGTGGATGCCTGCCGGAAGCACAAGGAGGCGGGCTTCAAACTGGCGCTGGCGGGGTTTACCTGGGATCTGATGCCGCATCCCTTGTTCGATCTGGCGGATTACATCAAGGCTGATCTCGCCTACCTCGACTCGGCGGGGTGCCAGCGGCTACGGAAGAAGTTGCACGGAACGTCGATTTCGATGGAGGCGGAGAAGATCGAGACACAGGAGGATTACCGCCGAGCCCGGGCGGCGGGCTTCACCCTCTTCCAGGGGTACTACTTCTGCCATCCGGAGCTGATCCAGAGCGCGAAGGTGCCGGCCAACCGGCTGTTTCATCTGGAGATTCTACGCCAACTGCACAAGGATCCCCTAGACCTGAGGAAGGTGAGCCCGCTGGTGTTGCGCGATGCCTCGCTGACCTACAGGCTGCTGCGGCTGGTGAACTCGCCGATCTACGCCATCCGCCAGGAGGTGCGGTCGATCGAAGCGGCCATCATGGTGGTTGGGGAGACCGCGTTCCGGCGCATCGCCACGCTGGCCATCCTGAGCGAGTTCAACGCCGAGCAGCCGCCGGAGATTCTGCATATGGCGCTGGTGAGGGCCCGCTTCTGCGAACTGGCCGCCCCATCTTGCGGGCTGGACCCCGACGAGCAGTACCTGCTGGGGATGATGAGCCTGCTTCCGGCCATGATGCGCCACCCCATGGAGAAGCTCGCGCGGGAGCTGCCGCTGCGCGATCAAATACGCCAGGCGCTGCTGGGCGAGAACATCCCCGAGCGCTGCCTGCTGGGATGGATTGAGTCCCGTGAACGCAACGATCAGGCGGCGCGGAGCGCGATTGGCGAAGCTTACGGACTGAATCAGTCCGGATTGCTCCAGAACTATATCGATGCGGTGGTTTGGGACGCGAATGCGCGCCGGTCCCATGGCTAAGGCAGCCCCTGTTCGCACAGAGACATTGGACGCGCCATGGAGGCACGATCTGTCCAAAGCCTGGCTTGCATTGTAAGAGGCGTTTGAGCGGAACGTTGAGGCCTGCGCCGGGGCTTGACCGCCGGCGAAGTCCCAAATCGGGAGTTGGGGCGCCCGGTTTTCCTATTCCCCACACGGCTCGCCCCCGGCGTTTCTTGAGAGCAAAAAACGGCGAAATCATGCTACACTTCTCAGCCATGAGAAGGCTCGTGGCAATCCTCGCGCTGGCGTTACCACCGGTCTTGGCATTGAATGCTTGCGGCGGTGGCTCTTCGGGCGGAGGCGGCGGTGGAACCCAGGGGACGGCGCCTGCCGCGCCTACCGGTCTGACGGCGACGGCGGGCAGCGCATCGGTGGCGCTGAGCTGGAGCGCCTCCAGCGGCGCGACCTCCTACAACGTCTATCGCGGCACAACAGCCGGCGGCGAGAGCGCGACGGCCATTGCCAGCGGCATCACGAGCTCATCGTATTCCGACACCGGATTGACCGACGGCACGGCTTATTACTACAAGGTTGCCGCAGTCAACAGCGAGGGAACCAGCGGACTCTCGAACGAGGCGTCTGCCACGCCGGAACCGGCCGCGCCGGCCGCGCCCACCGGCCTGACGGCAACGGCGGGCAACGCCTCGGTTTCGCTCACGTGGACCGCCTCCAGCGGCGCCACCTCCTACAACGTCTATCGCGGCACGACCTCCGGCGGCGAGAGCGCGACGGCCATCGCCAGCGGCATCACCGCCGCAGCTTACACGGATTCCGCCGTGACCAACGGCACGACCTATTACTACAAAGTTGCCGCTGTGAACGCCGGAGGAGCCAGCGGGCTCTCGAACGAGGCGTCTGCCACGCCGGAGCCGGCCGCGCCGGCCGCGCCCACCGGCCTGACGGCAACGGCGGGCAACGCCTCGGTATCGCTCATGTGGACCGCCTCCAGCGGCGCTGCCTCCTACAGCGTCTATCGCGGCACAACGTCCGGCGGCGAGAGCGCGACGGCCATCGCCAGCGGCATCACCGCGACGGCGTACACGGACACCGGGGTGACCAACGGAACCAAGTATTACTACAAGGTTGCCGCGGTCAACGGCGGAGGAACCAGCGCACTCTCCAACGAGGCATCGGCCACACCGGAGCTTGCCGCGCCGGCCGCGCCCACCGGCCTGACGGCAACGGCGGGCAATGCCTCGGTTTCGCTCACCTGGATCGCTTCCACCTGCGCTGCCTCGTACAACGTCTATCGCGGCACGACCTCCGGCGGCGAGAGCGCGACGGCCATCGCCAGCGGCATCAGTACCACGGCGTACACGGATACCACCGTGACCAACGGAACCAAGTATTACTACAAGGTTGCCGCGGTCAACGGCGCGGGAACGAGCGCACTCTCCAGCGAGGTATCGGCCACGCCGGAGCCGGCCAAGCCAACCATCAGCTCCTTCACGGCCAGTCCCGCAACCATCGCAACGGGCGCCAGCAGCACGCTGAGTTGGGCGACGACCGGGGCGGCAAGTATCGCCATCACGCCCGGAACGTTCACGTCCACATCGGCAAGCGGTTCAACGAGCGTAAGCCCGACGGCGACCACAACCTACACCCTGACTGCTACCAATGCTGCCGGCTCGGCCACGGCCACGGCGAAAGTCACCGTCACGGCGTCCGGCGGCCCATTGACGATAACCACCACTTCGTGCCCGGGCGGAACGCAACTCGCGGCGTATGCGGGCTGCACCATAACCGCCAGCGGCGGCACTCCGCCCTATACGTATTCGCTCAGCACGGATGTCGTCGACTATCCTCCATTGCCTGAAGGGATGTCTCTTAATGCAGCTACCGGTGTTATAAGCAGCTCGCTGATCGGCGGCCAGGGCACCTACATTCCCGAACTTGTGGTTACGGACTCGACAGGTGCAACCGCGACTCAGGCAGTCAGCTTCGCCATCAACGGCAGCAACGCGTTCCTCGCCAATATCTTTCCGTCTACCTCTATCTTTCACCATCGAGTGGACGCGGCCACGACCGGCTTGCCCGTGGATACTTCCCCCGCGGCGCCTATGTACAGCGCATATCTGCCGGAGACAGTCAAGCCGTTCTTCGGTGATGAGTATGCTAACTTCCCGAATGGAATCCCGGCCATTGAAGTTCCTTACAACCAGCCGGACGTGTCGGTCACAACCACCGTGTATCAATCCGATTTCACCTCCGGTCCGATTCCGGCGTATGCCCCGGTGGAAGGCACCGCCAATTCGGTTAGCCAGGGTGGAGACGGGCACGTTCTGGTCTATTTGGAGGCGGGCGGCGGAAACAAACCCGCGGAGTACGAAATGTGGCAGGGAATCTACAAGGGCGGTCCCTGGACCGATTCCTCGAACGCGCTTTGGCCAGACGTAACTTCGAATAACCTGACGCCGCAAGGGGGCGGAACAACCGATGCCGCGGGACTTCCGGTGGCGCCGCTGCTAGCCAATGCCGACGAGGTAATCGGGACCGGGACGCCCAGCGCGCCCAACGGCACGATTCAACATCCCATCCGGTTCACGCTCAACCACATGTTGAATTACTGGGTTTGGCCCGCTACGCAAACAGCGGGCACCGGGTATTGCACGACTACGGGAGGAGCGGACATTCCCGTGGAATCGGAGATCGCTCAATCTGCAAGCACGGCAACTTCAAGTGTTCCTTATCCCGCAACGTGCAGTATGTCCGGAGCCGCCGGCGAAATCTACCGGCTGAAGGCTTCTGTGGCGACTCCCTCCTGCGCCTCCACAAGTCCGCAAGCGGCCATTATCATCACCGCATTCCGAAACTATGGAATCATCCTGGCCGACAATGGAGATAGCGGAGGGCTGATCGGCACGCCCGACGCCCGCTGGAACAATAACGATCTGGAGTGCATCACGAATCTCATTTTGTCCGACTTTGAGCCCGTGAACGTCTCCAGCCTCATGGTCAGCAATGACAGCGGAGCAACGAGCAAGTAGCAGTAGTGCGCTGCTGGAAGCGTGGCGCGAATTTGTCGACCGGTTCGCAGTCAACGGCGAGCGGGATGCAACCAGAACCAGTCGAAGACCGGCATTGCAATTGATACAAGAGATCGGGCCCGTCCGGCGCCATCTCAATTCGCTTCCAGCGCGGCCAGGATCTGAGGTGCAAGCTGGCTGACGCTGCCGGCGCCCAGTGTTAGGATGAGGTCGCCCTCGCCGGCCTGAGCGACAACGGCGCCAATGGCGGTGGGAAAGTCCGGGGCGAATTGGACTGCCGGCCTCTGAATGCAGCCGAAGCCCTTGATCCGCTCGGCCAGGCGCTCGGCCGTGACGCCGGGGATTGGCTCCTCGCTGGCGGCGTAGATGGGCAGGACGAGCAAGGTATCCGCATCCTCAAATGCGCCGCTGAACTCGTCCATGAGATCGAGGGTGCGCGTGAAGCGGTGGGGCTGAAAGACGACGTGGATGCGCCGGTAGCCGCACTCGCGGGCAGCGGCCAAGGTGGCGCGAATTTCGGTGGGATGGTGGCCGTAGTCGTCCACCACGGTCACGCCGCGCGCCGCGCCGCGCTGCTGGAAGCGGCGATCGACGCCGCGAAAGCGGTTGAGCCCTTCGGCAATCTTCTCCGCTGGAACCTCAAGCTGCCGGGCGATGGCCACCGCGGCGGTGGCGTTGAGCACGTTGTGGCGTCCGGGCACATGCAGCTCGAACGGCCCCAGCGGTCCCTGGGGCGTGTGCACCAGAAAGCGCGCAAAGCGGCCCTGGCCGGCCTCGACGAACTCCAGCCGGAAGTCGGCCTCGGCGGCGACCCCGTAGGTGAAGACGCGGCGGCGGGCGCGAGGCAGAATCCCCTTGAGCAGGGGATTGTCCAGGCAGGCGGTCACCGCCCCGTAGAACGGCACCCGGTCCATGAAGGCCAGGAAGGCGCGCTCCACATCCTCCATGTCCCGGTAGCAGTCCATGTGCTCGCGGTCGAGGTTGGTGACCACGGCCAGGATGGGCGAGAGCTTGAGGAAGGAGCGGTCGCTCTCGTCGGCCTCGGCCACCAGGTATTGCGTCGTTCCCAGCCGCGCGTTCGAGCCCAGGGCGTCCACGCGGCCGCCCACAACCACGGTGGGATCGAGGCCCCCGGCGGAGAGCACGGAGGCCACCATGGAGGTGGTGGTGGTCTTGCCGTGCATGCCGGCGATGGCGATGCCGTACTTGAGCCGCATCAGCTCGGCCAGCATCTCCGCGCGCTGAATGACGGGAATCTTGCGGGCATGGGCCTCGACGACTTCGGGATTCGTTGCGCCCACCGCCGAGCTGGTCACGACGACCGTGGCCCCGGCCACGTTCCCGGCGTCATGGCCCTCGTAGATCGTAGCGCCCAGTTGGGCAAGCCGGTCGGTCACCGGAGAGCGGCGCAGATCGGAGCCGGAGACCCGAAAGCCGAGGTTGAGCAGAATCTCGGCGATGCCGCTCATGCCGATGCCGCCGATTCCGATGAAGTGCGCGTGCTGGGAGGTGGCAAACATGGTGGGCGAAACTTAACTTTAACATTAGCGCGGGCAAGCGGCGGGCGGTTGCTCGCCGCTCTCGGTCAGCTCCGCGCGGGCGGCTTGAGGCCCAGCTCGCGCATGGCGATCTGGAGGTCCGCCCAGGCTTCCTTCTTCTGGCGCGGGTCGCGGAGCAGAAATGCCGGATGGTAGGTGACGATGAGACGGATGCCGCGGAAGGAATGCACCCGGCCGCGCAGGCCGGCGAGGGGCTGGCGCTGGCCGAGCAGATAGGTGGCCGCGGTGGCTCCCAGAGCGACCAGCACCTCGGGACGCACGACGTCGATCTGGCGGAAGAGGAACGGGGAGCACGTGTTGGCCTCGCCGGGCTCGGGCGTGCGGTTGCCCGGCGGACGGCACTTGACCACGTTGGCGATGTAGACCTCCTCGCGCTTGAAGCCCATGGCGGCGATCATGTTGTTGAGCAACTGGCCGGCCTTGCCCACGAAGGGCAGTCCCTGCGCATCCTCGTCGGCGCCCGGGCCCTCGCCCACAAACATCAGGCGGGCAGCGGGCGAGCCGTCGCCGAAGACCAGCTTGTTGCGGCCAGAGTGCAGAGCGCAGCGCGTGCAGTCGCCGATTTCGTCGCGGATGACCTGGAGCGCGGCGGCGCGGTCTGCGGCAGGAACGGCTGCCGCGATTTGAGGAGAGGCGGGTGAAACTTCTCGTGCGGGAATCGGTTGATCCTCCCGGAAAAGGGCGGGATGCGCTCGGAAATCTTCCCCGTAAACGGTTCCCGTTTGAGATTTCGTGTCTCCCACCCTTTCCGCGGAAAGAAGCGGAAAGGATGGGGCACCCAGATCTGTTTCCTGACTTGGGTCCACCGGGCGGCGGTAGAACTCGGTGAGGCCGAGATCGCGATAGAAGCGGAGACGCGCCAGCAGGGCCTCGCGGAATGCGGAATCAAGCGCTTGCGGCAATTCTCTCACTCCACGACAAGCCGCGCGGTTGCCGGCGGCCGGGCGGCGGTCTGGGCAGTCTGGCTCACCACCTGGTCCTGCTCCGATGGCCCGTCCTCATGGTCGTCGAATTCCAGCATCAGCGAGAGGGGGCGGCGGAGGGTGAGAATCTCGTCGAGAATGCGGTCGGCGAGCTTGCGCTTGGGCATCTCGGGCAGCTCGATGGCTGCGGTCAGCGTGAGGAAGGCGGCGGCGTTCACGTCCGCGTCGATGCCCACGCCATCGCCTGAGACATCGTTGACCACGATGGCATCCGCACCCTTGTGCAGCAGCTTGGCGCGGCCGTTTTCGATGCGGTTCTCGGTCTCGGCGGCAAAACCAACGATGAGCTGGCCGGGAAGGCGGCGGCGCACGACCTCGGCCAGTATGTCTTCTGTCGGCTCCAGTTCAAGCGTCATGGGGCCGCTGCGCTTCAGCTTCTGCCCGGAGACGTTGACGGGCTTGTAGTCGGCGACGGCGGCGGCCTTGACCACCATCGTGGCCTCGGTCATGCGCTCGAGAACGGCCTGGCGCATCTGGCCGGCGGAGGTGACCTGAATCAGCTCGCAATGCGCGGGTGGATGCAGCGCGGAGGGCCCGCTGATGAGAATCACCTTGGCGCCCCGGCTCTCGGCGGCCTCGGCGAGCGCGTAGCCCATCTTGCCGCTGGAGCGGTTACCGAGAAAGCGCACCGGGTCCAGCGCCTCGCGCGTGCCGCCGGCAGTCACCAGGACGACCTCACCGGCCAGGTCGTGACGGCGGCCCAGAGCGCCGAGCACCGCCTCGGCAATGGCCTCGGGCTCGGCCATACGTCCCGCACCCACCATGCCGCAGGCCAGTTCGCCCGTGCCCGGCTCCACCACGCGCACGCCCCGCTGGCGGAGAATCTCAAGGTTGGCTCGCGTGGCTGGATGCTCCCACATATTCACGTTCATCGCGGGAGCCACCAGGACCGGCGCGGTGGTGGCCAGATACAGGGTGGTGAGGAAATCGTCGGCGATGCCGTGAGCGAATTTAGCCAGGATGTTGGCCGTGGCCGGAGCGACAACCAGCGCATCGGCCCATCGCGCCTCGCTGATGTGCTCGATGCCGTTCTGGGCGGGGCCGGCATCGCCCGAATCCCATTCGTCCCACAGGCTGGTGACGACCTTGTGGCCTGTAAGCGCGGCAAAGGTGAGCGGCTGGACGAACTTGCCGGCCGCCGCAGTCAGGACCACGTGGACTTCAAGAGCCTGGCGCTGCAAGGCGCGCACCAGTTCCGCCGCCTTGTAAGCGGCAATTCCGCCGGAGACGCCCACGGTTACTCTCATGCTTCGATTGTAGCCGGTTTCGATTGTTACAGCGAGGCGCGGGGACGCGATTCATTTTCGCTCCATGATCCAGACGCCGTGGTCATCCTCCGCCAGTCTATAGTGGGACTTCAGATAAGGCTCAATGATACGGTCGCCGGGACTATTGGGATGCGATCCAGGGAAGTAATCTGCTGTCCTGGCTTCAAAACCGGTGTCCCAAACGACATATCTTACCCGCCTCTGCTCCAGAACCCCCACAACTTCCTGAAACTGCGCGGGAGGATTGTAGTTATACATCAGGATGTTGTAGCGCGTGGGGTTCGTTGTCGCGGAGAGGAAATAGTACATCGGGTGATACGGGTAGACAAATATCTCCTCACCCGCGGCGACACGCGTATCTAGAAACGCGAGTACCGGATCGTCCTTGAATACGGCGACCGAACCTGCTCGCGTCATTACGGAGTGCGCCGTCAGAACTCCCATAAGATTGAAGGCTGCCAGCCAGAGCGCGGCTATGGCAAGAAGCTGCAACGCATAGCCGGAAAACCTGCTTCGGTTCACATCCCAGAAATAGATGCATAGGACGATCAGCAACGGCGATCCGATTACAAGATGAAATATGTCCGCGCGATGGATCTCCGAAAGCCACCATGCCGATCCGCAGAGCCCGTAGAGTCCAATTTCCGGCGTCACGATCCGCCATTTGTTCCCGCCGGGAAGGATCGCCAGCAACGCGGAAAGGGGCACCAAAGCCGGAAGAGCCGCGACAAAGAGGAAAGGCGCAATCAGGATCGCCACCGCGGCAGCCGCCGCCAAGTTAAAGGGCCAGCTAAAGGCATCCTTCATCGTTATAAAACGATCCCAATACCAACTGATGATCCCCTGCGCATAGGGAACGGTATTTACGGTTCCGTAATGCCGATATGGCCACACGATGATGGCATAAACCAGGGCGCCCAGGGCTCCCTTGGCCTGGAAGTACAGAAGCACAAACCCCACAACGCACAGGAAGCCAGCGGTCACCATGCCAATCGAGAACAGAGGAGATGAAACTCTGCGGCGCCGCAGCCAAAACCAGACCAAGATAGCGCCAAGCAGCAACACGCCCTTCGTTTGCAGCGTGAATGCAGTTATCCCGGCCAGAGCCCCCGCCGCGATCAACAGGCTGTTCCTTGGCCTGTCATGCCAGAGAACAACGCAGGCGACCGACAGGAGCGCGAAGAAGTTGCTGTCCACATGATGGCCTATTCCCGGCCATAACGCGCCGAAACCTGTGCCCGCGAGGATCAAACAGGGAAGCATCCGGTATCGCGGGCATACGCGGCGAGACAAAAAATACAAAAGCAAGGCTGTTCCAAGCGATGTGAGAAACAAGCTTATCCGTGCCACCAGAAACGAGACGCCGAAGAGCTTGAAGAAGGCCGCCAGCCAATAGAATGATGCTGGCCCCATGAGCTCTATAAAGTCGCGCCCGAAGATCTGGCCGTGAACGATCCTAACGGCGTCATAGACAAAATATCCTTCATCCAATCCCGACTGAAGAAGACGCGTGAACGGCACAAGATAAAGGCTGGCGCACACGGCGAAGATCAGGTAGCTGAGGCACTTCGGCCTGTGCGCAAGCCATGCCTTAGCGCGGGTCTCCAGTGAGGTTTCGATAACCGTTTTCCCGCTGCCCCCTGTCGATCGCATCTGTCAACTCCCTCAACTTATCTGAAGTTCAATCACTGAGTGGCTTGGCGCAGTCTCGCAGCCCGGCCATGGCAATGCAGATTGTCGCCAGGAGGCGCACCAGCGCCAAGCCGGTTATCGCAGTTCGTTCCGTTGTTAGAGCGAGGCGCGCAGATGCGGTTCATTTTCGTTCCATGATCCAGATGCCATGGTGATCCTCCACCAGTCTATAGTGGGACTCCAGATAAGGCTCAATGATCCGGTCGCCGGGACTATTGGGATGCGATCCAGGGAAGTAATCTTGTGACCTGGCTTCAAAAGTGGTGTCCCAAACGACATATCTTACCCGCCTCCGTTCCAGAACCCCCACAACCTCCTGAAACTGCGCGGGAGTGCTGTACTTATACAGCAGGATATTGTAGCGCGTGGGGTTCGTTGTCGCGGAGAGGAAATAGTACATCGGGTGATACGGGTAGACAAACATTTCCTCACCCGCGGCGACATGCGTATCTAGAAACGCGAGTACCGGATCGTCCTTGAATACGGCAACCGAACCTGCTCGCGTCATTACGGAGTGCGCCGTCAGAACTCCCATAAGATTGAAGGCCGCCAGCCAGAGTGCGGCTATGGCAAGAAGCTGCAACGCATAGCTGGAAAACCTGCTTCTGTTCACCTCCAGGAAATAGATGAACAGAATGATCAGCAACGGCGATCCGAACACAAGATGGGCTATATCCTTGCGGTGGATCTCCGAAAGCCACAATGCCGATCCGCACAGCCCGTAGAGCGCGATCTCCGGCGTCACGGTCCGCCATTTGTTCCCGCCGGGAAGGATCGCCAGCAATGCGGAAAGGGGCACCAAAGCAGGAAGAGCCGCGACAAAAAGAAGAGGCGCAATCAGGACCGCCGCCGCGGCGACCGCCGCCAGGCTAAAGGGCCAGCTAAAGGCGTCCTTCATCGTGATATAACGATCCCAGTACCAACTGACGATCCCCTGCGCATAGGGAACGGTATTCACGGTTCCGTAATGCCGAAATGGCCACACGACGATGGCATAAACCAGGGCCCCCAGGGCTCCCCGGGCCTGGAAGTACAGAAGCACAATCCCCACAACGCACAGGAAGCCAGCGGTTATCATGCCAATCGAGAACAGAGGCGCTGAAACTCTCCGGCGCCGCAGCCAAAACCAGACCAAGATAGCGCAAAACAGCAACACGCCCTTCGTTTGCAGTGTGAAAGCAGTTACCCCGGCCAGAGCCCCCGCCGCGATCAACAGGCCGTTCCTCGGCCTGTCAAGCCAGAGAACAACGCAGGCGACCGACAGGAGCGCGAAAAAGTTGCTGTCCACATGATGACTGATGCCGGGCCAGACCACGCCAAACCATGTACTCACCAGAAGGATGAACGGAAGCGACTGGTACCCTCCGCACACGCGGCGCGAGAGAAAATACAGGAGTAAGCCTGTCCCGAGTGAAGAGAGGAACAAGCTTATCCGTGTCGCCAGAAACGAGACGCCGAAGAGCTTGAAGAAGGCCGCCAGCAAATAAAATGATCCTGGTCCCATCAGCTCTACAAAGTCGCGCGCGAAGACCTGGCCGTGAACGATCCTCACGGCGCCAGTGACGAAATATCCTTCGTCTCCTGAATAGTGAAGACGCATGAACGGCAGTAGATATAAGCTGGCGCACACGGCGAAGATCAGATAGCGGAAGTACTTCGGCCTGTGCGCAAGCCATGCCTTAGCGCGGGTCTCCGGCGAGGCTTCGGTGACCGTTTTCCCGCTGCCCCCTGTCGATCGCATCTGTCAACTCCCTCAACTTATCTGAAGTTCAGTCACTGAGCGGCAGCGGCCGCCTGCTCAGGCATGACGTATGGAGACACTTGTGCGGGCTGAGTGTCCGGCTGCACCAGCCAGACTTGCCTGCCCTTGTAATAGCGGATGAGTTCCAGATTGCTTGCGGCATCCATCTCACGCGCCCAGATGACCTTCGAGCTATCGATGTCCGCGGCATTGTAAACCCACTCCTCCATGGGGTAATGTACCGGGGAATACCGCACAATAGCCAGCTGCGAGCCGGGAAGCTGTTCCAGTCGAGCCTCTATCCGGGCGCGCTCGCCGCCGAAGCTGCCAGGGCCATACCAGAAGTTGATCCACAGGCCCCCCGGCCATTCCGGAGGAGTAAGATGGAGCGGCTCGGCGAAGACTCGCAGCCCGGCCATGGCAATGCAGATTGTCACCAGGAGGCGCACCAGCGCCAGGCCGGCAGGCTTGCCCTCGGGCTTCCAGGCGCGCAGGTGGCGCATGGCCTGCAGGCCGAGGGCGTAAAATGCCGCCGCAAAGGGAGCCAGATGGTGCGGGATAAGAAAAACGCCGATCGCCAGGCCGGCGATCCAGAAGGGAAAGCAGAGAACCAGGAAGCGAAGACGGCGATCGAAAAACACGCGCCAACCCAGGATAAGAGGAGGCAGCAATGCCATGCCAGCAAAGAACATCACCATCCCCCACGTGAACTTCTTCAACGTAAAAGCGACAAACCCGGACGCGCCGCGCATCTCTCTGAAGCCGGGCGCCTCGTTTTCGATGTAGAACCGCCGCATTTCCTCGTGCCGATAGTTTGGCATGGGATGGGCCGGCTGCCAGACATAGTACGGCGTAACGGCATAAGTATTGCGCGCAACTGTATAAGGCAGCGTAAAGGGGCTTCCGAATGCGCGGTAGTCGTAGTAACCCAGCCAGGCGGCGGCGGCAACCATCAGCGCCAGCGGGGCTACCGCGCGGCGAACGAGCACAACGGCGGACGGCCGATTCTTTCCAAAGAGAAGCCATCGCACCAGGACGACTGCTACGGGGAGAGATAGAAGCAATCCTTCCCAGGGACGAGTCAGGCCCATAAACACTATGCCCGCCGCCATGAGCATTCCGTAGCGAAACCGGGCAGTCTTAATCAACCGAGGCAGCGCGCCGATCACCAGCGCCCCGCCGAGAGCCGTGAGCCAACTTCCGCCGGTGTAAGTATTCGTCCAGTAACTAAAGAGCGACAGGCGCAGAATCGCCAGCACCCCTCCGAGCAATGCCCAGGAGGGCGGCAGCCATGCCTGCAACATCCAGGAGATGGCGGCGCACATCAGCGCGCTGGCGATCAGGATGCCGTACCAGGGGTGCCCAAATAACACCTTGCCGGCAGCCATTACCAGGCCCGGCCCCGGAAAGTACATCGACACGTAGGTGGGCTGCATGGTGATGTGGATGCTTTCGAAGTGAGTCCACATGGCAGGGGTAGGATTGGCGAGGCGCCCATGCGCAAATGTGTCGGCTGCCAGCAGAAAGCTGAAACCATCCGGGATAAATGGATGGGGTATGGGGCACAAGGGAAGAATGGCAAGGCGCGAGAGAAGCGATGCGAGGCCAACGAGAACGACACAAAGGCCCTTCCGCCGCGCCAGCCGCGCCAGGGGGCGCTCAATGCGGGAGAAGAATGAAGAACCTGCACGCGGCCATCCCAGGACGACCGCGATCGCCATTCCGGTAAGGCCAGCTTCAATCGCCACCAGCGCAGGACCGGGTTCAAAGGATGAAGACGGGAACATCACGGTATTATATCGCGACTTTGGCAAGGGAGTCGCGAATGCGTTCAAGCTGACAAGATATCGCTTCAGTCTCGTCAAGCCCCGGAATTTGGATTGAAAACGGTAAGAGCACGATCCGGAATTTCGATTGAAAGGCAAGGAAGAGACAGCACAGACAACCGCTCTGTTTTTCCCGTCTCTCCCGCGAAAAGAAAAAAGGACCGATTTGCGCTCTCGGTCCTCTTTTCAACAGTTTTCAGGCGGCGTCACGGATAATGCGCATTGATGTAGTTGTAGTAGGACAGGATAATTCCGGAAAGCCCCCCCACGCAAGCGGTTGCCGCGGACGCGATAATGAGAATGATCAGGCTGTACTCGACCAGATCCTGACCCTCCTCATTGAGGATGAGGTCTTGCAATCCGAGATATATCTTCCAACACCAGGATCGCATAAAGGCAACCTACTCTCGATTCCGGCAAAACGCAAAACCGCCTATGGAAAAGGGAATCGCAAAGCGGGTGCTTCGCGATTCCCTCCCTCAATCGATCCAGACTACCGACTCTTGACGCTCCGCCCCGCTTCCTGCGGCGATCGATCACTCAGCGTCACAGGCGCTGCTGCTGGAAGCCAATGTGACGGCAGCCTTGCCGCCGATACTGCCAACCATGGCAACAGCGCCGACGGCGATCAAAGCAAGAACCATGGCATTCCCGACCGGATATTCGCCGCCTCGCTGCATGGTCAGGCCTTACAGCTTGAAACGAATTCTCCAGGACGCAAACCGAATACAGGCCTCTCCCTGGTGAGTTGGGCCATGCTCCGATCGTCTGCGAGAGAGCGTACCCGCAAAGCAGCCGCCCTGCTCTATCACTCTCCAGCGTGGCAGACCACAGCCGATGGAGGTGGTGTTCGCCATGCCGCAACCCTGCTTTCGCAGGAGGCACCTCAGTCGGGGTTACAGGTCGCCGGCAATCGCGTTGAATACGGCAACGATCTTGCCGGCCACGGTCTGCAAACTGGCAACCGCAGCGATGACGATTAGCACGATGACTAGAGCATTCTCGACCAGATCCTGACCCTCCTCCTGTCGGATGAGGTCTTGAAACCAGAAACGAATTCTCCAAAGCATAACGGGCATACTCCGCCTCCCGCCGAGTCAAGGGACAGTCTGATCGGATGCGGGAAAGGGTACGTGCAGAGCGAACGCTCTGCTCCGTTACTCTCTCCCGCAACGGACCGAAGCTGGTGGAGGGTGTGGTTCGCGATGCCGCAACCCCGCCTTCGCGGGAAGCACCTCAGTCGGGGTTACAGGTCGGCGGCTATGGCGTTGAATACGGCAACGATCTTGCCGGACAGCGCGGTCAGGCTGGCAACCGCGGCGATGGAAATCAGCGCGATGACCAAGCCATACTCGACCAGATCCTGGCCTTCCTCGCGGTTCATCAGATCCTGGAACTTCACATACAGCTTGAGAAGCATGGTGTTCATTGGTGTTCTCTCCTGGGTGGATTCTCCCAGCTTCAGGCCGGGGCGTCCTTTTACTTGCAACTGGGGGTCCAATCTTGACGTTCGTCTAATTGTATTATAAATCAACAACTTACCGTAAGGAGAGCGTGGGGGGTGTATCGCCGGTGTGTAAACTCCTGTATACAGTAGGGGGAGGAAGAGAGACCGGCTCGTATACATGACACGAAGGTGTAGAGCCACAAAAGTGGGAGGCCGGCACCGGTTCAAGCGCAGCGGCGGAGCAGCGGAACGGCGCGGGCGAAAGACACGGAAGGGGGCCCTGAAACGCAATCCTGGGTTGCTCGAGGAGCCGATCCTTCCACCTGTGTACGCGGCTGAATCCATCGTGGCGCTTCCCGAATGGCAATCCCGATGACCTGGCACGCCGTCCAATTCAAGGATACACTTCTTCATCGTCGCTGTCGCCGGGCGACGATGCGGAGGAGAATTCGAGGGTGTCTCCGCGACGTGTCTCCGTCTCCTGGATGGTGCCGGAGGGAAGCTCAAGGATGGAGTGAGCGGTAAGACAGACCGACAGCCGCCATGGTGGCACGTCGTCGCAGAGCTTCCTGATTCGGTTCCTGCCATCCAGATAGATGAGGTCTATGGGGAACTTCATGCCAAAAGTGTGAACGGCTTCACAGGGGAGGATCCACAGGCCCTCTCCGGGAGCGAGACGGCTGCGCCCCAGCAGGCCCTTGTTGCGCTTGGGGCTGCTGTCTGCGACTTCCATGCGGGTGGCCAGCACAGTACTGCGGGTGAGGTTTGCCACCCGCAGGCGGATATCCGCGGTGGGATGGCGGTGAGCAATGAGGCGATCGCGCAGCGTCGAAGCAATCCGGCTCAACAGGTTCATCGGGGTCGTCTCAGGTTCTTTTCAGCCTTCCGCGGACGCGGTCTGCGCGAACTTCAACTCCACCACGCCGCACTCTCGGATCGCCGATATTCCACAGCTTGTGATCCCAACCGCCCGCAACCGCTCCAATGCAGAGAACGCAGATTCTCAAGCAGCGGCGGCCGTCAGGAGAGACAGCCGCCGATAGCGTCACTGAGTCCCAGTCCCAGCCCCAGCCCCAGCCCCAGGAATGGAGGGAGTTGCGGAGCTAATCCCGGTTGATCCGCTGCCAAAGGTCGTGGTGCCGCCCTCAATCACCAGCGCCGGCTCCGGCTTCATACTGTCGATCAGCGTCTCAATGGGAATGGTCGCCGGCGGAGGCAGCTGCGTGTTGGCGGCCGTCTTGGCATCCGGAGTATTCATGGGAATGCCTGAGTTGGGCGGCAGGAACTTCACCGGATACTTCAACTGAGGCAGCGGCGCGCCGGCCGGAATGGGAGCCACGATCTCCGGCGTCACGGTGACGATCAGCTCGGTGTTTGTCCTGCTCTTCTGGTACGACTGGAAAAACTTGCCGAGAATTGGAATGTCTCCGAGGAAGGGTATCTTCTCAAAGGTTTCGGTTTCGCGGTTGTCAAGCAGCCCGGCGAGGACAAAAGTCTGACCGTCGCCCAGCTCGACCTCGGTCTTCATCTTTCGGGAAGTAATCGCGGGAACCACAAATCCGCTGAGCTCGATGGCATTGGTGAAGTCCAAAGCGCTGACTTCCGGGGCTACCTGAAGGCGGATGGTTCCGCGCGGAGTGACGGTGGGAATGAAGTTGAGGCGAACTCCATACTCCTTGAACTGAATCGTAATTTGAACTGCGCCCGAAGTCCCCTGAGCCACTGGAAAGGGGAACTCCCCGCCGGCGAGGAAGCTGGCCTCCTTGCCGTTCACCGCCAGGATGTTCGGCTCGGCGAGAGTCTCAACCACGCCTTTGGTCTCAAGCGCCTCAATGTCGACGCCAAACGGCAGGTTACCGATCGGCAAGGCAAGCATGTTCAACTCGTTCGTGAACGTCGCCAAGGGGGCCGTCGCCCCGGCCGGAGCCGTAATGGATGGTGGGGAGTATTGCTGGGTCGTAATACCTCCCGTCGTATTTAACCCGCCCAGGTCGAAGATGTTGATTCCGAACTGGCTGGCTTTGTTGCGGTCGACAGCGGCAAAGCGCACCTTGAGGAGAATCTGCTGGTCGCCGGGAGGCACATCGACGTCGAGCAGGTTGACGACCTTGCCGGCTATGGAGGCGATCTTTACGGCGCGCTCGGAACTGTTGAGATCCTTGACATTGCCGCGCAGAAAGATGGTGCCGTTCTCGGCGCTGATCTTGATGGTTTGTCCGGGAAGCTCGGTCCTGAGCTCGCGGCGGACGGCGTCCAGACTATCGTTCTCTTTGGACGAACTGGCGCGCACCGTCACGTTGAAGAACTGCCGGCCGCCCTTGTTGTCCCAGATAATCAGGCTGGTCTCTCCAGGCGCCTTTCCATTCACCATGATCTCGGTGCGGCTGGTCGCCTGCGCCTCGGCAATATCGCCCAAACCGATGGCCACCCGCGTGATGGGTTTGGCAAGGTCGACCAGTACAGTCTTTCCCACAGCCACGTAAAGCTCATTCGTGGAGTCCTGAAGGGAAACCGCACCCGGTTGAGCGGGAGCCGGCGAGGTTTGAGCAGGCAGAGGCGACACGGCGCAGAGGAGAAAAGACAACGCGCCGCAACATGCGATGGTAATGCCAACCTTTGTTCTCACGGCTTTACCTCGGGAGTTGCAAATTCCTGTTTGCTGTGGGTGGAACCGTTATCGATCTCGATAGAATAGTTCTCGGCTGCGGGCTTCTTAGGGGCCCTTGCCATCACGACACCCTTAGGTTTTACCGTCTTATCGGCGAAGATGGTGGCCAAGGCCGTTCCGGGAACGGGATCGGTCTTTGTGTCAAGCGGGTTGCGCAACACAAGCTGAATCCTCACCCCCTGGTTTTGGGCCAGGGTCAGGGCCTCGGCCTGTTCCGGGGTGACCAGGACGTTGACGACCTGCACCTGCTTGGCCTTGCCTTCCACGTCCTTTTGAATGTCGGTGCCCGCCGAAAGAACCTGGATGTTCTGCAGAAGCGTCCTGGACTGAGTCCCTTCCTGGGTATTCTGCTGCCCGGGAGGATTGCCTGAGATGAGTACGTCCACGCGCATGCCGGGAGTGACGAACCCGGAGACGCCCACCACCTCATCGACCCTGACCGCGCAGGCTCTCATGCCCAGCGGAATCGCGATTGCCAAGCCGCCGCCGGTGCCCTTTGGGGCCAGGCGGCTGTCGAGGATGGGCTCGCCCTGATAGAGGTCCGCGATGACGCCGCGGCCAACGGCATCCTGGGGATTGACAATTGCGCCTTTCGGAACATCTCCCGCTATCTGGATGGTTGTCAGGTTGCTGGCGGCGAGAATGGTTCCGAGTTTAATGTCCGCGGCGGCCGCAACCACGGGCTTGGTGACTGCCGGCTTCGCGGCGTTCAGGCGGCTGCCCAACAGCCGCGCGACGATGAAGGCGCATCCGCCGGCTATAACGAAAGCGATGACGAGGATCGTCAGTAATCTTCGGTTCATCTGAGAGACCTGTTTGAACTGGCTATCCGGCCAGCTCCGCCTTTCTGTCCCTGGAGTCAAACGCTGGGCCCGAGGAAACGAGTTGCGACTTCACGCCGAACCGGCGATTGAACCGCCGGGAGTAGAACAAGTTCAAACGCGAAATCAGTATACTACCCCAAAGTCGCATATATCGTCTAAAAAGAGCAAATTGCGTCGAAGAGGGGGTATCAAGAGAGGTATGAGCGGCACAATCGGCGGTTTGGGGCGCGTGGGCCAATTCCCGATCGATCGGGCCGATATGCCCAGCCCCGGCCCGGGCGATTGCCGGAGTTTACAATTGGTTCTTGGGGGAAGTCCTTGGAGTTCGATCCTGCTGGGGGCAGCTGAAGGATCGTGAACTCGCTGAGTGGGACTAGGCGGCGCGAGGGAAGGAGTACATCGGCTCATGAGGTCTTCCCATACGATCACCCTGTTCTCGGAACGGCCGGAACTGGTTCAGCGGCCATCTTCCTTTCTCTTCTCGATCCTGGCGCATGGCGGAGTGATTGGCCTGGTAGCCTTGGGGACCATCTATTCGCCGCGGATAACCAGCCGGGTTCCCGCGGAGCGATATGTCGTGCGGCATATGGACCTGCAAGCGCCGGAGCCGCTGAAGCGCCGCTCCGCCGCGAGCGCCATCGGCTATCCTGGCCCCAAAGCAGCGGCGCGCGCGCCCCAGATGGATGGCAGCCCCATTGCGCGCCTGAAGACGCCGGCGACGCCGGGGCCCCAGACGCTGGTGCAACCCGATGTTTCTTCCCCTCTCACGCTTCCCGAGCAGATCCGGGCTCCATCCCTCTTGATATGGAACACGCCGAAGACGGTGGTGAAGGCCATCGTTCCGCCCCCGCCGGACAAGCCCGCGGCCGCCGAAGTAAAGCCCTCGCTTGAGGCTCCCAATCAGGAAGTCAACCTGGCGGACGTTCGTATCTCAGCCAGCGATCTGAGCTCGCAGAAGCTGCCGGTCTTTCCCAGCAACACCTCGCCGGTGGTGGTTCACGGGCCCGATCTGCCACAGAAGATTCCGGCCACCGCTTCGGTCTCATCCGCGCAGCCGACTCCCGCCGCTGTCTTATCGCTCTCCGACCTGCACATGACCTCGGGAACGGTCTTTCTGCCGCCCGGAAACGAGTCGGCGTCCTCGACTGCGCCGGGAGCGTTGACGCCAGGCCAGGGCAAGGACTCGTCGCAGGCGGGGAATGAAAGTCCCGGAGGCAATGCCGGCGGAACGGGAACCGGACCGGGCAGCGGCTCTTCGCAGCCGGGGAATGGCAATTCGGCCGGCAAGGCGGGAGGAGCGGGAGCGGGACCGGGGGGACCGAATGGAACGAATGCCGGCTCTGCCCAGGGATCCGACACCGGTTCCGGATCGGGGAACCAGCCTTTGGCCACCCATATCCGCTTGGCGAAAGACGGCCAGTTCGGCGCCGTGGTGGTGGGCTCCACGCTGGAGGAGAGGTATCCCGATGTTCCGTCGCTGTGGGGCAGCAGGCTGGTATACACCGTCTATCTGCACGTGGGGCTGACCAAGAGCTGGATTCTCCAGTATTCGATTCCGCGCTCCGAAGATGCCGCCGCGGCGGGCAGCGACGCTCGCGTCGATGCGCCCTGGCCGTTCAACATCGTGCGTCCCGACATTCCCGCCGGCGCTATCAACGCCGATGTGCTGATGATCCACGGCTTTGTCAATAAGGATGGCCGCTTCGAAACGCTGAAGATTGTCTTTCCGCCGGAGTTTCAGCAGGCGCAGTTTGTGCTGGACGCACTCCAGCAGTGGGAGTTCAGGCCGGCCACGCAGGACGGCCAGGCGGCCAGGGTGGAGATATCGCTGATCATTCCCGATGAGACGGAATAAAAAAGCATCCCGGCTAACTCCGATGGGCGGAGCCGGCCGGGATGCGGGTTTCAGGGTATCTTCGTCGCCTAAGTCGTGGTGTTGGGGATCAACCGGGGCACCGACAGATTGTTTGTGATAGCGGTGAACATCCCGGTCAGCGTAGTGAAATTCATGTTAGTGGAGGTCGTTGCCGGGCAGCCATCGGCGTCGTCGGAGTAGAAATAATTGACGCTGGAGGCCATAGCCGCGATCGCCTTGCAGGGGCTGTCGCCTGCCCCCCACGCTCCGCCGCCGGTAGTAATGCTCGCGCTATACTGCGCATCGGAAAGGCATCCCGAGTTCAGCGCGCCGTAAGCGATCGTGTATACCCTGGTTCCGGCAGTGGCCGCTTGACTGGCCGCCGTAACCGCCTGCCCGCACTCACCGAGCAGGGAGGGGTAGGTAACCCCGGTGGGACTGCAGTTGTTGGCGGCGGTGCAGCCGGATGCGGCGGTGGTTCCGTTCAGATGGCCCGTTGTCGCCGTGATATTCCCTGCGGAGGCGCAAGCGCCGGCCGAGGTGTTGGCGTTCGTGCCGCAAGCAGTTGCGTCACCGTCACTGAGGATGATCATGGCGTTCTTCGTGTCCGGATACGCAGTCTGCTGGGCAACGAGCGCCGCTTGGGCCGCATAGATAGCCTGCGCATAGTAGGTTGCCTCGCCGCCCGGGGACTTGACGCCGGCGCAAGAGCCTCCCCCGGCCGCGATCACAATCTGCGCGCTGGGATTCAGAGCGGAGGTGTTGGAGGTGCGGTAGTTGCTCGAAAACGGAACAATCTCGTAGGTAGCCGTCGAAGGCTGGGTTAAATTGGGTGAACCCGCGGTCACGTTCTGAAACGTATAGGGAACGATCGTGGGGTTGCTGGTGGGGCAAACGTAATCCTTCGATTCCGTGCTGACCGTCACGGCGGGAAACACAAACAGGGCGACACTATCGACCGCGCCATTGACCATGAGGGGATCGCCGGAAGAGGGGACGCAGGTCCCGGTTCCGCCGCAGGGGCTCAATTTGCCCAACATAGTCCTGATGCCCGCCAATGCGCAGGAGATTTGCGTTCCGGAGCATTGCAGGCCGCTATCGGCGTCGGACATCGACGCCGTGGTGTCCTCGATGATCGCAATGTTCCACTTCTGATTTTGGCCGCCGGCCTCGGCCGCAGTCGCTTTGGCCCCGATCGGCACCGAGTTGATGCCCATCACGCTCATGAAAAACGTCGGCACAGAAGTCGTCTGCTTTACCTGGATCGCGTTTGCGTCGGCAGGGGCCGCGCAGACCAGACCCTGGGCGGTCAGGGTCGAAAGGCATTCCGGCGTGACGGTGGTGGTGACGGTTCCCAGGAGGCCGCTGGCGTTCTCATCTCCCGTCGCGCCACTGCCGTATGTCTGTGCCACACTCGAGGCGTTGGCGGCAGGCAAGGTCCCTGCACCCGCCAATGCCGCCGCATTCGTCGAGTACTGGAGCTGGTTGTGAACCACAAAGAGGTGGCCTACATCGACGGTCAGCCCGGCCATCCCCAGCAAGCTGATCAATCCAAGCGCCGCCCACGGCAGTATCTGCCCGCGCCGGTCGAGGAGCGCTCTGCGGACAAAGGACTTACGAGTGTTGTTCATTGAATTTGCCTCCGGAGTCCGGTTAGTACTCAAATTCCGTTACTGACACAGTCAGCGGGCACGCGCCCGATGTTGCATAATTGACCCCCATGATGACCAGCGAGCACGGATACGTGGCGGTCACCGTTGCGGGCGAATTCGATACCAGAAGCGTCTGGGCGCCGGAGCAGCTGGTGGAGTTTTCCGGCGTGCCGTTCAGATTGAGCGAAAACCCGATCAGGCTCGAATTGAGGTTCGGCGCCGCCTGGATCAACGCGTTGTAAGTGTCCTGGCAGGGGTTAGTTGTGCTCTGCCGGATCTGCTGGAGATACTGTGCGCCGCTGCCCACGGCTTGTGTCAACGACAGGTAGGTGTTGAAGTAAAGGCCGAATACCAGCAGGCCCATCAGGATGCCCAGAAAAACAGGAAGAATAAGAGCCAATTCAATGACCGCGGAACCCTCTTCGCCGGCGCGCCGGAAGGCGCGCACCCGGCCACGGCAGGAACGGGTACGCCCGCACGCCGCCCTGCCCTCCGCGGAACGATTCAGACCTCGAATGAATGCCATAGGCTCCTCCGCAGTATTCTCGCATTCTTAACAATATTTCGCCTTTGAACTGGCGGTTGTCAACTGGAATCTCGGCGAAAAGGGATACTACAAATACAACAAAAGATGTAGAAGCCCCGGGACGCAGGATGTAGGAGCTTGCGGAATTGCCCCCACAAGCGTCTAGCACTTGCCGGTCTGGAGCAGCCGTAGGAACCGTTCGAGGTCCCTCTTGTCCAGGCCGTCCACGATGGCGATCTCCCGCCCCCGGCGCTTCTCCTGGGGGTTAGCCAGGACAAACTGGAGGCCGACGCCATCGCTGCCCCAGCGCACGGCCCTGGAGTGTACGGCGATGGAGCGCTCCGCGCATTCTTCCCCGCGGTCTGTTCTGGTCAACGTCATCAGGATGAGGGTGCCGGGGTACCAGCGCTCCTCGGTAACCAGGTACAAGCCTGTCGAACTGATGTTCTTGATCTCGTGCGGCTCAGGAGCGGAGCCTGTCCAATAGTAGGCGGCCAGGCCGCGGGCCGGCTCCCGCGGCGCCTTTCTCGGATCCGGCGACCACCAGCGCTCCAACCAGCTTCTCGGCGGCCTGCCTTCCTTCATCCCCGGCTGGATAAGGTCCATCTCATGCATCTGCTGGGAATCGGGAAACTCCCCCTTGGCACGCCTATCCAACTGCAGCAGGCCGGGACCGCCGCTCCACAGGGGAGCTTGCCTGAGCATGGCGGCGCTTCGCACCGCGCCGGCAACGCCGCTGGAACCGGAAGACTTCTCCAGGCGGCGCTCCATCTCCTCGGCCGCGCAGATCACCAGCTGATCGCCGAGCTGAGTCTGCGACGAATAGACCGAGTGCGTGGGCAGCACCAGGACGCTTGCAGGCTGGGGACCGGAAGACGAGGCGCGAAATGTAGGGAAACTTTCCACCAGGTCGACGACGCGGCAATCCTCGTCCAGATAAATAAGGTCGAACGGGATATGCATGCCGGACTCGGGCATGCCTCTGAAGGGTACCATCCAGAGGCCCTCGCCGGACTTGAATGAGAGGGTTGCCATCCGGGTCTTGACGTTGGCGTAAGAGAGATCGGCGGCGGTGACCTCCAGGGCGAGAAAGCATTCGCGAGTTTGGTTGTATGCGCAAAGCTTCTGCGATTCCATGGAACCTCCCGCCCTCGGCGAGTGACCGGCAACCGGGTTCCGATCGAGAGTCCCGGATGCAAAAGCGAACTTGTGAGCAACGCGCATTGGTGCAAGTCCTTTCCTTGCGCTCGTCGAGCCGCGAACGACCCCCTGCTTCGCCGAGCAGGAGGAGAGCAGATGCGCCTGCCGGAGAAGCGAGCGTGAGCACGCCTCCTCTCTCTCGCTCTCCGGTCAGAACTTACGGGCACTCAACGCCAAAGCGGCAAGAACCCTGGCCGGCAATACTGCGCAGCCGGCCAGCGAAGTTTGTTCCATCACGCGGCGCCAGCGGAGCTCTTCCCGCTCGCATGAGCAGTGGATGCGAGCCGCCCACGATAGCTTCGGTTTCCATCCCGGCGCGGAAGGCCCATTGCTGGCGCCCCGAGCGTGGAGGAACAGCCATTCGAGAGTCGCGGCTCACTCTCCCGCCCATCCGGGAAAGGCGCTGGCCCGCCTGCAAAACCCGTACTACTTGGCCCGATTGCGACGGCGCTGGATCAGAATGACCAGCAAGATCACAAACAGGACGCCGGCAACAACCCGAACAATCATTTCACCGCTCATGTCATCATTCCTTTCTTTCAGCAGCAAACTTCATTCGTTCCCCCGCCTGAACCACGCGCCAGCCCGCCTGAGCGCCAAAGGGGCGCCGACGTCCGGCCCGTAAGACTGCGGAGGCTATCGGCGAAGCTCGTGGACTTCACGGCGCCGCCGGGGTATGCGCGCAGTCCGTACTACTTGGCCCGGCTGCGGCGGCGCTGAATCAGGACAACCAGCAGGATTACAAACAGAATGCCGGCAACAACCCGAACAATCATTTCACCACTCATTACCATTCCTCCTTCCTCAAAGACTCATTTCAGTGCCCCATTGCTCCGAAGGTCGCCATCATGGAAATAACCGCTGGACCCAGAACGACCACGAAAAGCGAGGGAAAGATGAAAAACACCAGCGGGAAGAGCAGCTTGACGGAAAGCTTGGCCGCCGCTTCCTCGACGGCCTGCACGCGCTTTGTTCTGAGGGTATCGGCATGGATGCGCAAGGTCCTGGCAACGCTGGTTCCCAGCTGTTCCGACTGGATCAGCATGGTAACCAGGTTGCGCACGGCGTCCACATCGGTGCGGTCCGCCATATTTCTCCAGCTTTCGGAACGGGCGCGCCCGGCGCGCTGCTCGAGCACGACCACGTTCAATTCGTCGGAGAGTTCCGGTTGCGCTTTCCTCAATTCAGTGGCGGCGCGAGCCGTCGCCTGGTCCAGGCTCAGTCCCGCCTCGATGCAGATGATGAGCAGGTCCAGCACATCGGGCAGACCCAGGCGAATGCGCTTTTGCCGCTTCTTGATCCGATTGGTGAGCCAGAAATCCGGCGCCAGGAATCCGAGACAGAGCGCCAGGACAAGCACGAATAACGGATTTAGACTGACAGCTCCAGTCACCCAAGCCAGAGCACAGGCCACGATGGGCGTCAAAACCTTGGAGCCGTAAAAGACTTTGACCCCGGTTTCGTCGCGATAGCCGGCGCGGATGAGGCGCTGCCGGACGACACCGACTTCCGCCTGGCTCTTGGGCAGAACTTGCTCGAAATGCTCCACCACGCCGCCGATCGAAATGCCGGTCTTCTGGATGGTCTCCATCAGTGTCTTGGGCTTCTTGGCGGCGGCCGGATTGATCACTTCAGCGATCCGCTGCAGCATGGTCTCGCGATAGAACAGGAGCAGTCCACCGCTGGCGATCAACAGAAAGACGACAAGGAAACTACCAATCGCAATCCACATTTGCAACCCTCACACTTCCATGTCCACGATGCGGTTGATGACGAAGCCGCCTACCGCGATCCCCACGACCGCGCCCCAAAGCATCTTCCTGCCAATCGGAGTCGTCCACAACAGGCTCATCGTTTGCGGGTTGATGAAGAACAAGACGGCTCCAAGACCTACCGGGAGAAGGGTCAGGATCACCCCTGTGAGGCGTCCCTGCGCCGTGCGGGTCTTCACCTCGCGCTTCAGGCGGAAACGTTCCCGGATGACGTGAGAGGTCTTGTCGAGCACCTCGGCGAGGTTTCCACCGCTCTCCTTTTGGATGGTGATGGCGGTGGCGACAATCTTGAGGTCTTGCAGCGGAACGCGGACGATCAAATTGTCCAAGGCGGTTGACAATTCGAGCCCATAGTTCTGCTCCTCGAAACAGGCCTTGAATTCGGCACCTACGGGGTCGGCGCACTCACGGGACACCAAACCCATGGCGGCGATGAGACTATGCCCGGCACGCAGGGCGTTCACGATCAAATCGAGCGCTTCCGGCAACCCCTCTTGAAACTGGGCGAAGCGTTTGCTGCGCTTGAAGAGCGCGTAGCCAACGGGCGCGAAGCCGATCGCAAGCCCTATCGCCAGAGCTATGAGAGCGGAGCCGAAGCGCAGGTAAACCAAATAGGCCGGGACAACAAAACAAAGCCCGCAACTCGCCAGCAGGCCTCCCGCCGTCCACTTGAGATCCGCCTGACGGAGCAGACTATAGAGAATCGGCGCCAGTTGAAACTCACGCAGCTTCTTATTGAGCCAGGGGATGGCGCTAAGCAACTCGTCCTTGCGAAGGTTGAGGAGTTGATCGCGCTCGGCAGGACTCTCGGTGGCCAGAGCCATGTCGAGCGACGCGAGGGCTTGTTTGGCGCGCTGGGAGGCCCCTGACTCGCTGGCGACCGCCAGCAGCGCGATCACGCTGAAGACGCCCAGGAATACCACAACAACGATCAATCCCATCTCAGCCGCCTCCCTTCAGCTCAGTTGACCAGCGTTTCGTGTTCGAACAGGCTCGGAGGCAGGTTGATGCCCGCGGTGCGAAGCCGGTCGAGGAACCTGGGTCGAATCCGAGTAGGCTGGAATGCGCCGATGACCTTCCCGTCGGGTCCGATCCCTTTTCTGGTGAAATTGAATATCTCCTGCATGCAGATGACGTTCTCCTCCATGCCGGTGATCTCGGAGATACTGGTAACCTTGCGGCTGCCGTCGCTCATGCGCGTGGCCTGCACGATAATGGTGATGGCCGCGGCGATCTGCTGGCGAACGGATTTTTCAGGGATGTTCAGATTGCCCATCTGAACCATCGATTCGAGTCTGGCGATGGCATCGCGCGGCGTATTGGAGTGAATGGTGGTCATCGACCCTTCGTGGCCGGTATTCATGGCCTGGAGCATGTCGAATGCTTCTTCGCCGCGCACCTCGCCCATGATGATGCGGTCGGGGCGCATGCGGAGGGCGTTGATCAGCAGTTGCCGCTGGCGGATCGCTCCCGTGCCCTCAATGTTGGGCGGACGGGTTTCCAGGCGCACGATATTATCCTGCGCCAGGCGCAGTTCGGCCGCGTCTTCGATGGTGACCAGGCGCTCGTTGCGCGGAATGTACTGGGACAGGATGTTCAGAAGCGTGGTCTTGCCGGAGCCGGTGCCGCCGGAGATGACAATGCTGATCCGGGCTTTGACGGCCGAAGAGAGCACCTCCATCATCTCCGCCGAGATGCTCTTCAGCTGCACCAGGGAATTGGCCGCCAGGGGACCGGTCCCGAAGCGGCGGATAGACAAGGAAGGCCCGTCGAGAGCCAGCGGCGGAATGATGGCGTTCACGCGGGAGCCGTCAGGCAGGCGGGCATCGACCATGGGCGAGGACTCATCCACTCTGCGGCCCACGCGCGAAACGATGCGGTCGATGATCTGGAGCAGGTGGCGATCGTCGCGAAAGGAGGTGCTGACCCGGGAAAGAAGGCCGCCTTTCTCGATGAATACATGATCCTTGTCATTCACCAGGATGTCTGAGATCTTCGGGTCGCGCAGCAGAGGTTCTAGGGGACCGAGGCCGAAGACTTCGTCCAGCAGGTCAGCCTGTATCCTCTCCTGTTCATCGAAGTTCAGGGGCACCCGCTGGTCGGAGATGATCTCTTTCACGATGCCGGACACAGCTTGGCGCGCCTGACTGGAATTGACGCGCGACAGCTTCTCCAGATCCAGCTTAGAGATCAGAGTCCGGTGTATTTCGGCTTTGTACTTTTCAAGATTCAGGAGTTCCACGTCGCACCTTCTCTCGAGGCATTTCCCCGTTCGCAGTATCTTCGTTTTGGAAGGCGGCTCCTGCCCTCACAAAGCGGGGGCAGGGGCCGAGGGTTCCTCGTCCACCCAGGACGAAGATCATAGGACGAAGATCACATTCACCGTGGTCTCAACCTCCACGGGTTCGTTGTCGAGCAGGTAGGGCTTGTAGCGCCAGGTCTTCACGGCGTCGAGTGCGGCTTGGCGCAACATCGGCGGCCCGCTGATTACGCTGACGTTTTCGACTGTCCCCGCCTTGGAAATGGTGGCGTGCAACACCACCGTCCCATCCACACGGGCGCTGCGGGCGAAGGCCGGATAAACGGGTCTGGGTTGCGAAATCACCCTGCCGGCCATGACGCTGGCGGCAACATTGATCGCCTTGGCGGAGGGTGCTGGCGCTGCTGTCACGTGAGGCCCGGTAGCCGTACCGAATGGGGTCGGCGCGCCGCCCGTATTGCCCATGTCAATGGTGCCCGATGGGGGGGGCGGAGCGCCGGCATCGGACGCCGCCTTGAGATTCGACTTGTTAATCATCGGGGTGGCATTCAGCTGCTGTTGCATCGCATCCGACTGCACGGGAGCCGCGGATTGCTGTTCCGTGTTCTGAGCTGTTTCCGTGGGTGTCTCAGGGGTCGCCCCAGGGGTTAACGCTGGCGTTGCCGGCCCCGGCTTGGGCTTCGGCGCTTGCGAAGCGGATGTCGTATCGGCCGTTTGCGCAACCGTCTGTTCCGTCCCAACGGGCTTGTGCACCGGCTTGGGAAGGTTGAGAAAGTAGTAAGCGCCAAAACCGACAATCAGAACGGCTGCGAGGCCGATAATCACCATCATCGTCTTGCCCTTGCCCTTGCTCTCGTCCTCGTCTTCCTCTTCGGCGCGGGCTTGCTTCCTGGCTTCGGCTCGTCTCTTCGCTTCAGCCTTGGCGTCGGCTTCGGCTTGCTTCCTGGCTTCGGCCTGGGCCTTGGCTTCCGCCCTGGCGTCGGCTTCGGCTTGCTTCCTCGCCTCGGCCTCGGCTTTGGCTGCGGCCCTGGCATCGGCTTCGGCTTGCTTCCTGGCTTCGGCCTGGGCTTTGGCTGCGGCCCTGGCGTCGGCTTCGGCTTCGGCCTTGCGTCTTGCCTCTTCCGCAGCCTTGGCGCGCTTGGATTGAACCGGCTCGGCAGGCTCTTCGTATTCCGCGTAGGCTGCTGCTCGCCCGCGGGAAACGGGAGGCTCGGGCAATGCGGATTCCGCGGCCGGCGCAGGCTGCCTGGGGGCCATATCGAAGTCGCTGAAGTTGTCGGGCAGCGTCGTCGGAGGCGGTCCGCTGTCCCATTCTCCAAAATCCGCGGGGAGTACTTCAGGCTCCCTCTCCTCGTTTATTTTTGCTGGAGGTGCCATTGGCCATCGGCTCCTTTCACATAGGTAGCGCCTTTGTAGATGCGCGTTTCCGGTTTACCCTGCGGAACGGGGGGTCTGCTGCTTGGCGATGCCCCCCGCTTCGTGTCCGCGAGGTCCGCGGCATCGGCTGAGGTGAACGGCGTCTGCGTTCCTGCGGCAGGCGTCGCGCCCTCGGGAGGGGTCTTGCTCTCGATACCGCTCTTCCGATCTTCCATTTCTTCGTCCTGAAGCGCCTGAGAGTTGTCTTCAGGCTCTTCATCGGCCGTTTCCTGCTCGATCAAATCCATATCCGGCAATCCCTCCACCACCAGCGACACCTTGGCCCGCGCCAGGTTGTAGTTGTCGATGTCGGCCGGGGTGAAGATCGTCGAAAGTGTCTGTGTTCCTGCCGTAAGCACGTTGCCCGGTCCAGGAGTATAGGCGAACGCTCCCTCCACCGACGCCATGGCATTGAGTTGATCGGCGCCGAGCGCGGTGCCGTAAGGGATGGGAGCGGGCTTCGGCCAGTTGATGGCCGGCGTCGCCTTGTTGACCACCAGCGACACGGCCGCCTGCGCCGTTTCGTAGTCCGCCGTACCCTCCGGCGTGAAGGTCACCGAGAGCGTCTGTGTTCCCGCTGCAAGCACTTGGCCAGCGTCGGGAGTGTAGGCGAACGTTCCCTCAACTTGGGCCGTGGCATTGAGTTGATCGGCGCTGAGCGGGGTGCCGTAAGTAACGGCGGCGGGCGTCGGCCAGGTGACGGCCGGCGTCGCCTTGGTGACCACCAGGGACACGGTGGCGTGTGCTTGTGGAAGGTTGGTGTCGGCCGGAGTGAAGGTCACCGACAGCGTCTGCGTCCCCACCGGAAGCACATCGCCGGCGGCGGGAGAGTATTCGAACATTCCCGGGACCTGCGCGGTGGCGTTGAGCTGTGTGGCGCTGAGCGGGGTGCCGTAGGTAATCTCCGGGGGCGTCGGCCAGTTGAGAACGGTGGCCTTCGCTCCGGTGACATTCAGCAACACGGTGGCCTGCGCCGTGGTGTAGTCCGCGACGTCGGTCGGAGTAAAGGTCACCGCGAGAGTTTGTGTACCCGCCTTAAGCATTTCGCCGGCGGCGGGAGTATAAGCGAATGTCCCCGGAACCGATGCCGTGGCATTGAGCTGAGCGGAGCTGAGCGCATCTCCGTAAGTGATGTCGGCGGGCGTCGACCACGTGATGGTCGGCGTCGCCTTGCCGACGGTGAGCGGCACGGCGGCCTTGGCCATGGTGTAGTTGGTGGCGTCGACGGGCGTGAAGATGACCGATGGTCTATGCGTTCCTGCCGAAAGCACGGCGCCCTTCCCGGGGATGTAGGCGAAGGTTCCCTCGACCGATGCCGTGGCATTGAGCTGAGCCTCGGAGAGCGCTTCGCCGTAAGTAATCGGAGCGGGCTTCGGCCAGGTGATGGTCGGCGTCGCCTTGGTGACGTTGAACGACACGGCGGCCTGCGCCGGGGTGTAGTTCGCAGCGTCGGACGGCGTGAAGGTCGCCGAGAGCCTGTGCGTTCCGGCGGTAAGCACGTCGCCTGTTCCAGGGATGTAGGCGAAAGTTCCGGGGACGGATGCCGTGGCATTGAGCTGAGCGGTGCTGAGCGGGGCGCCGTAGGCGATCGCGGCCGGCTTCGGCCAGGTAATGGCCGGTGTCGCCTTGGTGACCGTAATGGTCACCGTGGCATCCGCCGCGGCATAGTCCAACGAGTCGGTCGGAGTGAAGGTTGCCGAGAGCGTCTGAACGCCAGCCGGCAGCACGTCGCCCGCGCCCGGATTGAAAGCGAATCTCCCCTCGACCGATGCCACGGCGTTGAGCTGCGCGCTGCTGAGCTGGGTGCCGAAAACGATCTCCTGGGGCTTGGGCCAGGTGATCACCGGCATCGCCTTGTTGACGCTGAGCAACACGGAGGCCTGGGTCGTGGCGTACTTGGTGCCGTCGGTGGGAGTGAAGGTCGCCGTCAGAGTCTGGGTTCCCGCCGTCAGCACCTCGCCCGCCGCGGGGGTATAGGCGAATCTTCCCGGAACCGATGCCACGGCGTTGAGCTGCGCGGCGCTGATGGCGGAGCCATACGTAATCGGAGCGGGCTTCGGCCAGGTGACGGCCGGCGTCGCCTTGGTCACGGTGAGCGAAACAGCGGCCTGAGCCGAAGTGTAGTCCGTGGTGTCGTTCGGAGTGAAGGTTGCCGAGAGCGTCTGTATCCCGGCAGAAAGCACCTCACCCGCCGCGGGAGTGTAAACGAACTTCCCCGGAACCGCCGAGGTGGCATTGAGCTGAGTGGCGCTGAGCGGGGCTCCGTACGTAATCGAAGCGGGCTTCGGCCAGTTGATAACCGGTGTCGCCTTGGTCACGGTCAGCTGCACGGAGGCTTGCGCCGTGGCGTACTTCGAAGCATCGGCCGGAGTGAAGGTTACCGTGAGCGTCTGGACTCCCGCTGTCAGCACATCGCCGGCGGCGAAAGCGTAAGCGAACGTTCCCGGAACCGATGCCGTGGCGTTGAGCTGAGTGGCGCTGAGCGCAGTGCCGTAAGTAATGGCGGCGGGCTTCGGCCAGGTAATGGTCGGCACGGCCTTGGTGACGACCAGTTGCACCGTAGCCTGCGTCGGAGTGTACTTGGCGGTGTCGGCCGGAGTGAAGGTCACCGAGAGGGCTTGCGTTCCCGCCGGGAGCACGTTCCCCGCCGACGGTGTGTAGGCGAATCTTCCCTCGACCGATGCTGTGGCGTTGAGCTGCGCGGAGCTGAGCGCGGCGCCGTAGGTAATCGGAGCGGGCGTGGCCCAGGTGATGACCGGCGTCGCCTTGGTGACGACCAGCGACACGGTAGCCTGCGCCGGCGTGTACCTGGAGAGATCGTTCGGAGTGAAGGTCGCCGAGAGCGTATGAGTTCCCGCCGGCAGCGTGTTCCCCGCGGCCGGCGTATAAGCGAATTTTCCCGGAACCGGCGAGGCGGCATTGAGCTGAGCGGCGCTCAGTGGAATGGTGACGGAGATCGGATCGGGCTTCGGCCATGTGATGGCCGGGGTGGCCTTGTTAACAACCAGCTGCACCGAGGCCTGCGCCGCGGGATACTTGGTGGCGTCGGCCGGAGTGAAGATGGCAAACAGAGTCTGGGTTCCCGCCCCCAGCACCTGCCCTACGCCGGGAGCGTAAACAAATGTTCCCGGAACCGAGGCCTTGGCATTGAGCTGAACCCCGCTGAGCGGCGTGCCGCAGGTAATTGGAGCGGGCTTCGGCCAATTGATGACCGGCACATCCTCCGATACGACCACGACGGCCGGCGTCTCCTCTACCGGCGCGGCAGGGGCCTGTTCGACTGGCTCGCGGGTCTCGCGGGGCTCGCGAGGCCGATCTGCCTGCAGGTGCCATTGGCCGTCCGCTCCCCTGACATAAGTCACACCTTTGTAAATGCGCGTTTCAGGTTCGGCCTGCGGCTTGGGGGTGAGGGCGATGATTTCTTCGCGCTTCTCCTCCCGCTTCTCCTCCCGTTTCTCCTCGCGCTTTGTTTCTACGGGCGGAGCGGGGGCGCGCTTGGCTTCCACGGGCGGCGGCGGAGGAGAAGGAGGCTCCGGAGCGCTCGCCTTGGGTTCAGACGGAGGGGGGGCAGGCGCGGCGCTGGGGGCAGTCGGCGAAGGCGTCACCCGGGTGATGGACAGCGGCTCGTCTGGAGCGGCGCTCTTGGCCGAAACACCCCTGCCGAAACCTTTGAAACTGAACCCCTTCTTCTTTTCCGGCGCCACGGGCAGTCCGGTAATGGTGCTGGCCATCTCCCGGATGATCCGTGAAATCGAGGAATCCTCCAGCACCAGCGGCGTGCCGGTGTTCTGCATCTGGCGCACAGCGGCAAAATCGTTGGGGATCTTCCACGAGGGCGGCCTGGTGAGAGCCTTGGTCATGGCGTCGTCGGTGACGCCCGAGCCGCGCGGATCGTAGCGGTTGACCACGACCTCGAGCTTGGGGCCGCCGGAGCTGAAAAACTGGCTGATCAGGCGATTTGAATTACGCAGTTCGGGAATGGCGGCCTGGGTGACCAGGTAAACCGTCTTGGCTTCCTTGAAGACAGCCGTACCCGCAAAATCGAGCCTCGATCCCACATCCACCACCACGCTGTCGTAGTCCTGGCGCGCCACCGTCAGCAGTCTGTCGATGGACTCATTGCTCGCCTGGTACTGCGGCAACTTACCCGGAGCTGCCAGCACGTACAGTCCTGAACTATGCTTGACCAGGAGCTTGGCGAGGAAACTGGCATCCAGCCGCGCGGACTCCTGCAGAGCGCTGACGGTCGAGTATTCGGCCGTCAGCCCGAGGTTGAGCGCGGCATCCCCCAAGGGGAGATCGAGATCGATCAACAGGGTGCTTTGAGAGGCATCCTGGGACAGGGCAACCGCAAAATTGCAGGCCAGGGTGGTGACGCCGGCGCCGCCCTTGGCGCCGAAGAACACCAGCAGCTTGCCGCCAGCCTTTTTCGGGCGGGTGGTCGGACGGCGGGCCGAAGCCCGCACCATGGCCTCGGGCATGGTGCTGGGGCCGAAGGGCAGGGTGAGAAACTCGCGCGCGCCAGCCCGCATGCAGCGCACCAGCAGGTCCGGATCGGCCTTGGCCGAATAGACCATCACGGTCGCCGCGCCGTTGGCGCCGATGCTCTCCACCAGTTCAAGGGCGTATTCGGGGTTGCTGTCCAGATCGATAATGATGACGTCGTAACGCGCCTCGAGCAACCTCGGCACATCGTCGAGGCCGGGAGGGTAAGAGGTAAACTCGCGGACCTCGCTCCCCTGGCATCCGGCAAGAGCATAGGCCGCCGCCCTGCGGCGCTGTTCGTCCGGGCCGATCAGCGCGACCGACAAGGGGTCGGAGCCGAAAGAGTCGGGATACTGGGGGTCGAGATACGAGGACGTGTTTGGATTCACTGAATTGCCGCTCCCTGGCGTTTGAAATCTTTTCTTGGTTTCAACCTCAAACTGAAACTCCCTCTCCGAATCGCGCATGGCGTGTTCAATTCCTCACCGGGTAAAAAAAGACAACAGTGTTCCAACAGCGATTGCTGGAGCGTAAGGCATCTTGCGCTTCAGCGGATTGGTGAGAACCAGTTCGGGATCGCGACGCATGCCACGCTGCTTCCAACCGAAGACGAGATCGCTCGTCCCCGTAAATAAGTCCGAAAGAAACCCACCAAAGACGGCCCAGCCCAGGACCATGATTCCCCCGACCAGGGAGGCTAAGAATAGCGCCCAAAACAACTGGATCGGGCCAACCCAGGCGCCGATGGCGGCACCCAGCTTCACATCGCCGGCTCCCATGCCGCCCATCCAGAAAAGAACGCCGTATATCAAGATGGCGAGCCCCAGGCCGGCAAAACTCTGACCTAGGCCATGCCAGAAACCCTGTCGGATGCCGGGCCAGTCATGGCGCCAGGGAGATATCACGATCCCAACCAGCAGGAAAGGAAGCACCAGCCAGTTCGGAATGCGACGGCTGCGCAGGTCGGTGAAGGTGGCCACGGCGAGAACGATAAGAGTCGGCCACCATGCCAACGGGTGCACGATGTGAGTTGGCCACCGCGCGAACGAGTGCATTCCTCAAACTCCTTTTCCCCGCGTTCAGGGAGCACATGCCTCAGTGCAATTGCCCGGCCAAACGGTTCAAGCCGCAAAAGGCCTGAATTCAAGTAGTTAACGCCGCGGCGTCCAGGCAAGTGTACACGCGTGTATACGGGCGGCCAGCCAGAGTGAATCGGGACGTATACACTGAAGCGCCACAATGATAGCACAAAGGGGTTATTAGCAAACTAGTATAAAGTCAATTCGCCATTCACAAATGGTGGCGCATCGCCGCGCCCCGCTCGCGCCGATTATCTGCGGTCCAATCGTGCGGCGTCTCCGCCGGTTGCCGAGGCTGGTGCGGCGCAGTTCGGGCGCATGAAAGTCTGCGCAATCCGCTTGAAAATGAAGTGGTTAACCCTATTCTTGCTGAGCCTTGACGGTCCCTCTGGAGCTCTGATTGCCCACCTGCCTCCGTCTGCCCTCTCAGGCGATTACTTGCCTGGCGCCTCGACGAGTATTACTGCAGCGGCTCAGGCATGGTTACCAAAGAAACGTTGACATGCCCCAGAGCCGTAAATAGACTGGCCGTTCCCCTGGAGTTCATTCGGTGCTGGCCGTGTATGCGGGCTTTTTTGCACCATTTTGGAGGCTTTTTCTCAGCGGGGCGCATGGGGCGCACGCTGCGGGCTGTCGGGTGATGTGCTTCATTGCGCTGGATTTGCTGCAAATGGCAGGTTCGGTAACGGGTGGATATGTTACTGAGGTTGCATCGATCTAGCACAAAACCGCCATTGCCATGAGTGCAGCCGGTTAACGATGATGGTTATGTTTTGCCGCTTCTCCTGGAGAGGCGGTGTACTTGTACACTGAAAAGGTTCACCCACTCATGATCAAGATCGCTCTTTATTCGGAAGACCGGACGCTCCATCCGCTGCTGTCTTCAGCGCTGGGAAGGGAGTTCCAGGTTCTTCTGGAGTCGGATCAGGAGGGCATGAACGACCTGGTGGCGGCTGGGGAATGCGACGTCATGATTCTGGATCTGAACTCCAATCATGATTCGTTGCAGGAGCGCATTGGTTTTTCCCGGCAGTTGATCGCATCGAATGTTCCCTCGGTGGTCATGGCCGACGATGGTCTGCGGTCGACGGCGTTCGAGTTGGTGCGGACCGGGGCCTTCGGCTACTGCCGCAGACCGCCCTCGATTCGAGATCTCAAGACCATGCTCAGCCGGGCCTATGAGAACTCCGCGCTGAAGCAGCAGTTGCAGACCGTGCAGCACCAGCTGGAAGAGCCCAGCGGTTGTGACCGGCTGATCGGATCGAGCCCGCAGATGCAGCGGGTTTATCAGTTGATTCGCCGTGTGACCAACCTGAATGCCGCGGTGCTGGTGACGGGCGAAAGCGGGACGGGCAAGGAACTGATCGCCCGCGCCATCCACAATCTGGGTTCCAGATCCAGCCGGCCATTTGTGGCCGTCTCCTGCGGCGCCATTCCCGAGACTCTGATCGAGGCCGAACTGTTCGGGCATGAGAAGGGCGCTTTCACCGGCACGGTGGGATCGCGGGAAGGCTACTTCGAACAGGCCGGCGACGGCACGCTCTTCCTCGATGAGATCGGAGACCTGAGCCTGTTTACACAGGTCAAGCTGCTGCGCGTTCTCCAGCAGATGGAATTCAGCCGCCTGGGCAGCAACAAGCTGATCCCGCTGCGCGCGCGGCTGATCTTCGCCACTCACCGGGATTTGGACCGGTTGGTGGCCGAAGGAAAGTTCCGCCAGGATCTTTATTACCGCATCAATGTCATGCGCATCGATTCCCCGGCGCTGCAAGAACATCCGGAGGACATTCCTCGCATTGCCAGGCATTTCCTGCGCCACTATGGGCAGGTGTTTCAGAAGCCGATGGTGGATATTGAGCCGGATGCGATGGCCATGCTGCAGAATTACTCCTGGCCCGGCAATGTGCGCGAACTGGAAAACGTGATGCAGAGGGCCATCATCCTGGCCGCCGGGCAGACCGTTCGCGCCGAAGATCTGAGCTTGAACACGCCGGAGCCGGAGGACGATGGCGGCGACATCGACGACGTTGTCGATATCGGAGATTTTCATCCTGCCGGCTCTTTTGAACGGCAGCTTCGCGACTACAAGATCAAACTGGCTGTTGCCGCCGTCCGTGAGAACAATGGCAACAAGACCGTGGCTGCCCGCAAGCTGTGCATCTCCCGGGCCTACCTGCATCGCTTGATCAGGCTTGCCGAGCCCGATCCGATCTTCGAACAGGATCTGCGCGAATTTTCTGCCTGAGGCCGGCATCCTCCGCCGGTTTGCGCGGGACACATCCCGCCGCTATGCCGAACGATCCTCGAGTATGACGCTTCTTCCGCTGCGCGTGGAGTGAAGCCGCGCGCTCCGGCGGGACCGGCTGAAGAAGCAGCTTCGCGCGGCGTTTATACTTTTCTGCAATGCCCTACACATTTGGAGACAACGCGGAGGCGAGCCGCCGCCTGCGCCGCCTCGCCGACTTATACGAGCCGGAGACGCGGGCTTTGCTGGCGACGGTCTGCGATGGCGGCGAAGCGCGCGCGCCTCGGCTTGCGGTCGACCTGGGCTGCGGCCCCGGCTGGTCGACGCATCTGCTCAGCGCCGTACTGAAACCCCGGCGAACCGTGGGGCTGGATTCGTCCGAACGCTACGTGACGGAAGCACGGGCAAATCATCCGGAATTGGAGTTTCTGCGCCACGACGTTCTTCAAGCTCCCTTCCCGGTTGAAGCTCCGGACCTGTTTCTCTGCCGCTTCCTGCTGACGCATCTGCCTTCGCCGGAGAGAGCTTTGCAGATTTGGGCAGAGGTGGCACCACCCCAGGCGACGCTGCTGATTCACGAGACGGAAGCGATCGAATCCACGCACCCCGCGCTGCATCGGTACTACGAACTCCTCGCCGAGATGCAGTTGCACTACGGACAGGCGCTCCACGTGGGAGCCGCCTTGGATGCCTGCTTGGCCCATGCCCCTTGGCAAGTCCGCGTGAGCCGGAGTTTGGTTTTGGAGAAACCGGCGCGGGATATGGCTCAGTTACATCTGCCCAACCTGCGAACCTGGGGCAGAAACGAATATGCGCTGCGGGCGTTCGATCGCCGCGAACTGGATGAACTCGAAGAAGCTCTCGATTCCGTGGCGTCGGGAGATGCGAAGGCGGGCGTGGTTCATAACACCGCCAGGCAGATTGTCGCGGAGCGAAAGGAATTGACTTGACCGGGTAGGCCTGGGACCCAGCCCTGCGATCCCTGTGTCGAGAGAAAGAGCCGCCTTGCGCACTTATGCTCGGACCACACTCACAGTGAGAATACTAAGTGTGCAGGTTGTAACTGGGCGGTCCGGTAATCACCAGGCCGCTCTTGTTTCTTCCGTGGATGTACCAGCAGCACCAGGCTGTTTCATGGAGTTGCTTGTCGCGAGGCGCAATCAAATCCCGGTAGACGATCTTCCCGTAGATAAAGGCCTTTTCTTCCCAGTTTGCGACCCGGTTGAACCTTTCCTCGGTTTCGCAAATGCCCTTCCCTTCCTCCCGGCTGAACGATTTGACGGGTGTCGACTCACCCGGAAGCAGAATGATCGGGGCGCGCGGGGCGCCTGGCTCCCCATACTCGGGGGGTAGGGGGAGATGTGTTTCATCGACCACGATCTTGATCCTCTCCGCGGTGGCGACGATGGTGGCGGGGGTGCGGCCGCGGTTGGTGGCCATCACGGTGAAGCTGTTCTCAGTTCTCGGCGACGGCTCGACCGTTATCACCAGCCATGGCCTCTCCGCATCGACGATGGTTTGAGCGCTCAACAATGCGGCCTGGGCGCTGGCGGCGGCGGCGGCGGCGGCGCCTTCGGCGCAGACAACCTGGCGTTCAATCTTCTTCAGAGCCGTGAGCGACAGCCAGATTCCGGCCAAGCCCTCCATGGCCAGCACTACGCAGGCTGCCCACAGGATGCGATCGTGCCAGGACCACGGTACGGGGGTTGGAGCCGGAAGCGTGACCATGACTCGCGGCCGCTGGTCCTCGCACGAATCGCCGGTGCATTCGGTCTGGGCGGCTGAGCCGCCTGCGGCCGGGCTACCGGCGGTTGCCGGGGCGGGGTTGGGGGAAGCCGCGGCGGGCGGGTTATGCCGATTGGCGCCATAGGCATTGGTGGTCTGCCCGGAGGCCTGCACAGATACCAGCGCGATAGCCAGCAGCACCGCGAACAGAGCCGAACCCTTAACGCCCATGGCGCAAATGTACCACACGAACCTCACGGACCGGCGTGGCCGCCGGTCGCGCCTGGCGACGACTGCCAAACCACCCCTCCGTTGGCGCTCCGGCTATTGACGCCTGCGTAAGTTAGATCCTGGCCGCGACGTCACATCCCGGGCCTTGCGAATCGCCTCGCCCTGCCCCTGACAGGCTCCGCCGCCCCAACCTTTCACTTTGCGCCGTGCAGTAACTCGGGCAGCATGTGCTTGTCATCCACGCTGGCCCCCGTCGAGCGCACGGAGTGCGCGATACCTTACTTCGAGTCCACGCCGATGTGCGCCTTCATACCCCAAAAACCCATGCTTGCGCCGCAATCCGGTTCTTCGACATCTCGACCCAGTCGCCGATTCACCGGGGCTACCGGCAGCCTGCCTCGAAACAGAGGTTCTGGCTGAAGAACTTCAATACATGATTCTGAAAGCGGTCCGCCACGGCGCTGGTGTGCGTTCCCGGATAGATCTCAAAGCTGTTGGCGATTCCATAGCTGTCCAGAATGCCGTGGAGTTTGCCGGCGTCGAAGCGCAAGCCGTCCTGGTCGCCGGCATCGATGGCGATGGCGCGATACTGCTTGAGATTCCCGATGTACTGATCCACAAAGGCCAGCGGCGCATTGGCGGCGAACTTCGCTTGTATCTCCGGCACCGGAACCCCGTCCTTGGTCGGCAGGTCGAGATAAAGCGGCGGGTTCTTCGGATCGGGCGCCCAGGCGGCGGCCGTAGCAAGCTGCGCGGAGCCGAAGCCCGGCAGCAGGGCTGCGGCATCGGATGGCGATTTCGCCGAAGCGATCTTCTTTTCGTTGGCGATCGCCATCTCTTTCATCCGGTCCGCGGGGCCCGGCCCGCCGCCTCCCATCGGCGACATGCAGCAGGGGCTCATGATGTAGAGCGCTCCGAAGACATCGGAGTGCTTCATGCCGATCCGCGAGGCTCCGTAGCCGCCCATCGAGTGGCCGACGAGGCCGCGGCTGGTGCGCTCGGGGATGGTGCGGTAGTGCGCGTCGATGTAGTCAACCACATCGTGGGAGATGAACCGCTCGAAGTCGCCCGTCGTCGCGGAACTCGAATACATCGAGCCGTTGTAGATGGTCTTCGAATCCGGCAGCACCACGATCATCTCTTTCGCACCCTCGGCGAAGGCGCCTTCAATGGTCTGCGGGACGTGAATCTCGTGCGTCCACTGCTCGGCCCCGATGGAATAGCCGTGCAGCGCGTAGACGACGGGGTAGCGGCGATGCTTCTGCTTCGCGTAGCTGGGCGGAAGAAACACGATCACGTCGCGATCGACGGCATCTCCCTCCAGATTGTCTTCGAGCGATGCGCCATGAATCTCGATGCGCTCTACCGTTACGGGCTTGGCGCCCGCAACCACAGGGGGAACTGCCGTCTCAACCTGAGCCGCAATCCTTGAACCCGGAGCAATGGCCAACCCCAGCGCCATTGCCCAAAACAAACTCGAGTGTTTCATCGCCGTCCTCACTTGGAAACTGGTTGTTATCGCGCGCGTTGCCGGTATTGCCGGCGCCGGTTCAGTTGCGGTCATCCCGGAAAAGCCTGGGCGCGAAGTCGTTCAAGTCTCTTCGCCAGGTGAGCCACTCATGAGCGGTGCCGGGCGATGAGAAATAGACGTACTTGATTCCCGCCTTGTCCAGCATCGTGCGGAATGCGCCGATGGATTTATGGAAGAAATCGGGCTCTTCGGTGCCCATGCCAAGCCAGAGCAGCTTTACCTTTCCGTTGAAGGCCGCCCCGTCCTTGAAGATGCCATTGAAGGCCGTTGCGGGATCGAGAGGATCGCCGCTCAGGCCGTTCATGGTGCCGCTGAATCCGGCCATGTAGGCAAAGGTGTCCAGATGGCCCGTCGCCAGGTGCAACGCCTGGTTTGCGCCCATCGAAAGGCCGGCCATCGCCCGATGCTCGCGGTCAGGAATGGTCCGGAAGGTCGAGTCGATCATGGGGATGACCTCTTTGATCATCACGTCATCGAAGGCGCCGATCCCCGGAGCCCCTCCCGGCGCGGGCGGCCCGAACGGCCCCGCGGGCACGGATGCGTAACCGTTCTCCATGACGACGATCATGGGCACGGCCTTCTTTTCGGCGATCAGATTGTCCAGAATCAGGTTGGCGTGACCCTGGAAGATCCATCCGGTTTCATCCTCGCCCATGCCGTGCTGGAGGTAGAGCACCGGGTAGCGCGCGCTGGGATTGGAGTCGTAATCCGGCGGCGTGTAGACGAAGCAGCGCCGCCACTGGCCGGTGATCTTCGAGTGGTAGATGCGAATGCGCACATCGCCGTGCGGCACATCCCGCGCCAGGTAGTAGCTCACTCCATCCTCGGGAACCTCAATACCGCTCGCGTCCATGCCCATGCCAAAGTACGTGTGGCTGCCCGGATCGTTCATGCGCACCCCATCGGCGTCGAGCGCGTAGTAGTGGAAGCCTTCGACCAGCGGGGGCGTGGTCCCGCTCCAAACGCCGTCGCCGGCGCGCGTCATGGGGAACTTCTTTCCGGTGATATCCACATCCACCGACTGCGCCGTGGGCGCTTTGATCTGGAAGGCCACGCTATGGTCCGGAAGGACGCGCGGATACGGCGCGCCCATCACATTCGTCGGGGCGGGCTTGGCGTCCTCGACCGCCGAGGCGCGCACGCCATCCGGCGAGCGCCGCCATGCAAAATAAGCATCCAGCGCCTTGAGTCCCTCCTCGGTGGGAACGGGGCCGGTGTGCGGCGTTCCGGCAAAGTACATCAGCTCGGGAGAAGCATCGCTGAAGGCGGGCCACTTGGGCATTCCCTTGCCGTTCGGATCGCCATACTTGGCGAAGTTCGTCCAGTAGGTCACCATGGCGTCGGAGATTGCCAGGTCGGTTGGGCTCGGCTTCCCTGTGGGTCCGCCGGTCACATGCCCGAAGACATACTCAACTTCCATGCCGTGCGGCGAGCCATGCCCGGCCTGCGGCGAATCAGCTGGATAGTCCGGATGCTGATCGAAGTAGTAGTAGAAGACCTTGGACTTGCCCCGCTCGGACTGCAACCGCGCCCAGATCCAGGTATGCCAGCCGAACGCTGTATCGCGGCTAAGATCGCGGGCGGTCTTGGGCACCGTGGTCTCGTTCGCCGGGTAAGCCTTGAGCAGGCTGTCGGCAAAGGCGTCGTAACGCTTGCGCACGCCGTCGATATACGCCTTCGGTGTGGCGTCGCGGGAAAAGCTCGCGCCTTCATCCGAGTTATAGCCGATGAGAACGGGAATGTCGTTGAATTTCCTGGCGTCGTAGAGCAGGTACTGATCGTTGGGAATCACCCAGCCGTCGGTATTCGGCCACGCCATGCCGCGCTGGGCTGCCAGCAGCTTCTCCGCCGGCAGTTTGCGAAGCTCCGCGATCGACTCGGCTCCGGCGTTGATGGCGAAGGCTTGCCCGTCCTTCTCCGCGATGGCAAGAGGCCGCATATTCTCGCCCGGCCCACCGGCGGGTCGCGGGGGACCGAAGGAGCCGCCGCTCTCCGAAATTGCCCCCTGGATCAGGCCTTTCGCCAGCGGTGAGGCGCACAGCTGGCTCACGGCGATGCCTCCAGCCGACTCGCCGAAGATTGTGACTTTGTTGGGATCGCCGCCGAAGGCCGCAATGTTTTTCTTGATCCATTGCAGGCCGGCAATCATGTCCAGCAGGCCGTAGTTGCCGGAGACGTGCTGCGGCGACTCCGCGCTCAGCTCCGGATGCGCCAGAAAGCCGAGCGGCCCCAGGCGATATGCGATGCTGACCAGCACCACGCCCTTCTTCGCCAGGACCTCTCCGCTGTAAGTCGGAACCGAGGTCGCGCCGCCGGCAAAGCCGCCGCCGTAGATCCAGACCAGCACAGGAAGCTTCCTGGAGGCCGACTTCGCCGGCGTCCAGACGTTCAGATAGAGGCAGTCCTCGCTCATCGCGGGGGGCTTGCCTCCGCCGGGGCCTCCGAAGCTGCCCTGCATGCATTCCGGCGCGAACTTGTCCGCCGGCCGCACGCCCTCCCACTTGGCCGCCGGTTGCGGCGCCCGCCAGCGCAGATCGCCCACGGGAGGAGCCGCGAACGGAATGCCCCGGTAGACGGTGAGTCCATCTTCCTTTGTGCCCTGCAAGACACCCTGCTCAACCTTCGCGGTGGTGCTTGCGGCCATACTCATCAGCGGCGCTGCCGCAACGGCGATTGCCAGCAAAAGCGTTTTCATCTTCGATTTCCTTTCAAATCCTCTTGTCCGGATGCGCTGCGGTGCGGATTCACAGGCCGCATCCGCCATGCGCATGCATTCCTGCCGGGGCACGGCCAGCTACTGCAACGCATAGGAATAGATGCTGACGCTGAATGGCGGCGCGTCGATGGTCTCTGGAACCGCACCCAGCTCATGCTCCTCCACTGCTACTTCCGGCGTCTTTCCGACCGCAACGACCGCATCCAACTTGGAGGGAGCCATCTGCCAGAGACGGCCGTTGCTTGCGAGCTTCGCGCCGTTGATGGCGAGCTTCATGCTCTGCTTTGCATCCGATGGATTGAGCACGGCGAAGGTGAGCGTCTTGCGATCCTCGCTGAGCGCCGCGCTGACATCCAGCGGATAAGTATCGCTTCCCGGATTGACCGCGGGCTGATCGCCGCCAACTGGGAAGGTCACCTTTGGCTGCGGCGAGTCGCCGGAGACAGCAACCGGGATAACGCCGAAGTGGTCGCGGTACATCTTGAAGAGCATGCCCGTGGGGTTGAGGATGGCCTCGGTGTGGTTGGAACTTATCATCGCCGTCGCAAAGGTGAAGCAGCCCATCTGGAAGATATCCGAGTGGCGGAACATCTCATGGAAGGCCCATGCGTAGGCCGGCGTGGTCTTGTAGGAGCCGGGTCCGCCGCCAAAATACGCCCATTCGTCGATGGCAATCGGGACCGGCTTGTCCTTGAGGGCAGGGATCAGTTCCAGGTATTTCTGGTAGTGCTCGTATTTGGCGCGGACCTGAACGGCCGGGGCGCGCATCCACTCGATCAGCGACAAAGGAGGATCGATGGGCACCTTTTTACCGAGCTTCATGTCTGTGTGCTGGGTGCCGGATGCATAGTAGTGCTCGCTGAGCATGTCGATGTTGTCCAGGTCGTGAGCCAGCAGGTAACCGCTCCAGTCGGCCGGCGTCAGATAGTCGGGAACGTACTTGCCACCGATGCGCCTGGATTGGTCGGCGCCCTCCATCACATCGGGCATGGCTCCGCCGGCGATCAGCTTGATGGATGGATCGACCTGCTTCATGGCCTTGGCGAAGAGATTGTGTTTGAGAGCGAATTGCTCGGTGGACATGGCGCCCATCTGGTAATCGCCCCAGGGCTCGTTGCCCACGCCCCACAGCTTCACGTTGTAGGGCTGCGGGTGGCCGTTGGAGGCGCGCCACTTGCCCATCGGCGTGGTAACGGCGCCGTTGGTATATTCCACCAGTTCTCTTGCGGACCAGGCGTCGCCGAAGCCGGCATTGACCGTGATGTAGGGATCCACGCCCAGCAGGCGGCAGAGCGTGAGAAACTCGTCGGTGCCCACGTCGTTCGGCTGCACGGCGTGCCAGACCGGATCGAAGATGGGCGGCCGCTTGTCGATGTCGCCGACGCCATAGCGCCACTCGTAAGCGGAGACAAAGTTGCCGCCCGGGAAGCGAAGGACGCCGAAGCGCAGTTGCTTGAGCGCGGCAACGATCTCCTTGCGAAAGCCCTCAACGTTGTCGGCGGGCATCAGCGAGACCGTGCCGATGTGGAACGAACCGGTGCCGGCTCCGGTGATCTCAATGCGCGCATCGTCGGTATCGGCCTTGGCCTCGAACTTGAGCGGGATCTTGGTGTAAGATGTTCCCGGAATGTGGACTGTCACGGTCTGGCGGTCGCCTGGCTCTTTCCCCCAGATCAACGCGACCTCGACCACAGTCCCAGGCGTGCCGGCCAGGACGATGCGGCCCGAATACGCTTTACCGTTCCGCACCACAACTCCCGACTCACCGATTCCATGCGGCGCTTTGGCATCAAGCTTTATCAGCGGAGTGTGATCGCCCGTGTAGGGATTCCTGGTGTCCATCGTGACCACGCCGTCTCCGCCGATCGGCGCCCACCACCGTGCAATGGGACGCCGGAACCTTGGATTCCCCGCCGCATTGCCCATCACCTGCGGCGGATTGGGCGCGCTTGCGGCGACCGGATAGAAGAACTTGCGATCTGCCAGCAGTTCGGCCCATACGCCAGTGTTCACAATATCGCCGCCGTGCTCCAGAAACTGCCCGTAGATGTACTTTGAGATCGGGGCGCCGGTCTTCGACGCGTCGGTCGCGACATTCACCGCGCGCGTCTGCGCCGCGGACACTGCGGAAAGAAAAAGCGCTGCCAGCAACAATGCCGGCGCCGTCAACATCGATGTTCTTGTTGCCGCTTGCATGATGAATAACTCCTTTACAGTACCGGTTACCGGAACAGCCTGCCGCGCAGCGCCGTCGTTTCTTGTGTCTTGCGGCCGATCCCTCCCGGGTCCTGGATTCGAGGGTCGCAGCGCGCAGTCCTTGTCATGGCTCCAGCGAGATGACCGTCACCGACTTGGGCTCAACCGTCAACGCCAGCCTGCCGCCTTTCACGCTCGCCGAAACGGGCTTCGGCGCCACGGTGTTGGGCGCCGCGAATGTGTTCACGCTGTCGACGGCGGACGCGGTCAGCGTCTCTCCCGTCGCCGACCTGGCCGTCATGCCGGCAATCTCCGCATCGATTTCAAGCGGCTTTTCCGGATCGATGTTCGTGATTTCGATCCAAAGCTTGCCCGACGCGTCCTTGGCGGCAATAGCATCTACGCGCGGCAGGGTGATGCCGTCCCGATGCACTGTGCCGGGATCGAAATCGACCGGAACAAAGGTCGCGTCCTGGAACGGCACATACATCTTGAAGACATAGTAAGTCGGAGTAACAACCATCTTCTCCTTGTCCGTCAGGATCATCGATTGCAGCACGTTGATCATCTGGGCGATGTTGGCCATGCGCACGCGGTCGGCATGGCGCGCGAAGATGTTCAGGTTCAGCGATGCCAGAATGGCGTCTCTCAGGCTGTTCTGCTGAACCAGGAAGCTAGGATTGCTGCCCGGTAGCGGCGCATGCCATGCGCCCCATTCGTCCACCACCAGCGCGACCTTCTTCTGCGGGTCGTACCTGTCCATGACCGCCTCCTGCTTGCGCAGGAAATCCTCCATGAACAGCGTGGACTTCAGCGCCTTGGCGTAATCCTCGACCCCGAAGCCCGTAGAAGGCGTCGAGGGCGGCCATCCGTTGGGCACCGTATACCAGTGCACCGACAGGCCGTCGAAGTTCCAGCTCCAGTCGTGACTCTGCCATGCCTTCATGACGGCCTCGGTCCACTCGGTCTCAGGGAATCCGGGGCCGACAGCGATTTTGAGCATATGGCTGGGGCCCTGTTGCGCAGGATTGAGGCTATCGACAAAGCGGCTGTAGATCTTGAGCTGGCTCACGTAGTAGTCCGGCGTCATGTCGCCGCCGCAGCTCCAGCTCTCGTTGCCAATGCCCATGAAGCCGACCTTGTACGCGTCGGGATGACCGTTGGCGGCACGTTCCTTGGCCAGCGCAGTGGGAGCGGCCGCCGTCATGTACTCCAGCCACTCGGCCGCCTCCTGCGGAGTCCCGGATCCGACGTTTACCGAAACATAGGCCTGGCTGCCAATCTGCTGGATGAAATCCATGAACTCATCGGTGCCGAAGCTGTTGGTATCGACCACGCCGCCCCACGCGGAGTTCAGCGTTGCCGGCCGCTGCGCCGCCGGGCCGATCCCTTTTCGCCAGTGGTATTGGTCGGCAAAGCAGCCGCCTGGCCAGCGGACATCGGGCACTTTCAACGGTCGCAGGGCGGCAACAACGTCATTGCGAATACCGCGCGTGTTCGGAATCGGGGAATCCGGGCCGACCCAGATGCCCTCGTACAGTCCGTGGCCGAGATTCTCAGCGAACTGGCCGAAGAGGTTGCGGTCGATCTTGGCTCCGGTCTTGGATGCGTCGATGGACAAGTGAGCAGTCTGTGCAGTCACGACCGGCACGGGCAGAATCGCAGCCATCAAACCCAAACCGAGCAGAATCTTACGCATTGCGAGTTCCTCCCTGGAACCAGAGCGGCGGCCGGTTGAAAGGCCGGAAGGCGCGGCACACTCCCGCCGCGCAGTTCACCCGCCGGCTTTTGGGTCTGCTCCTGGCACTCTTGACGATACAGACCGGACACGAGATGCGACAAGACAAATAACCCGCTTGGTATCTATCGATAACATCGATATATCCAGCCTCGGAGAACCGGGACCGGCGTCCGGTCTGGCCCTTGTTCGCGCATTCAGATCGCTTCCAGATCGCGGTTCATGCCCAGCAGTCCGGCAAGGGCGCTCACCTCGCGGCTGCCAAGATCCGAATGCTTGCAGACGAGATTGAGGCGAACCTCCCTCACGCCGCCAACCGGAATAGGGAGTGGAACGACTTCTTCCCTGTCGAGGTAAGGCTGAATGCGGTACACCGGCAGCCAACCGAAACCCAGCCCGCTGCGAACGGCATCGATGGCGACTTCGATGGCGCTGACAGGCAGAAAGCGTTGCGCGGGGCTGCGCGGTTGCCGCCTCGTATTGCCTAAACCGGTTCCCTCGATCACAACCAGCACGTGCTGCATCATATCGCCCCGGGAGATCTGCCGTTTCAGCGCATGGAGCGGATGATCCGCGCGGGCCACCGCGAGCATCCTGATATCCAGGATCGGTTGGACGAAATACTCGCGCGACCTCAGGCCTGTGATACACAAATGTGCATTGTGGGCCGAGAACTCGGAATCCGCTGAGATGAGGGCAGTCTGGCGAAGCCTCTGGTGGACATAGGGAAAGCTCCGGGCGAACTCCGCAAGAGCGGCAAAGAGCCGATCATTGGGGAAAATGCTGTCCACCGACAGCCGAATCTCCGATTGTCCGCCCGAGGCAAGCGAGCGAGCTCGCTGCTCCAGTTGATGAAATCCTGCCAGATGAGGCTCGGCATCGGCCAGCAATGCGCGCCCTGATTCCGTCAGGTGGGCCTTTCTTCCCCGCTGCTCAAACAGCTTCACGCCCAGCCGGTCCTGCAGCCGGGCGACGGCGTAGCTGATGGTCGATTGAGAGCGGTTGAGCTGTTCCGCGGCCGGCGCGAAGCCACCCAACTGAACGACAGCCTGCAGGATCTCCCATTCATCGAGGGTCGTCTTCATTCTATGAACGAATATATCAAATAAATCGATATATCCGCGCCAAGAAATACTGGTTTTCGTTTGGTGTTCCTGGAGCATATAATCCGGATGTTTGGCTACGCGGCTTGCGGCGGGAGTTCTGGAAATGCCCTGCCGGGAAAACGTTTACTCGCACCGCTGGCGCTTTCGCATCGTGAAGGAGCGACTTCCCGGGACCGGCGCTGGAACGGGTAGAGCAGGATAGGTTCGTAATCGAGGGGGAAGAGAGATGAAGTGGGTGGTAACGATGATGCTCCTGTTTGCCGGTTTCTGCTACGCGCAGGAATCGGGTGACTTTCAGCCCGCCGCTACGAATGTTTCCGGCGCGGCATTTCCGCGCGTCGACAGCGGCTCACGGGCGCAATTCCGGGTCAAGGCTCCCGATGCTGGGTCCGTGAAGCTCAATTTCTGGAGCGGGCCGAAGCTCGACATGGCGAAGCAGCCGGACGGATTCTGGACCGTCACGACGCCGCCCCTTGCTCCGGGACTGCACTACTACACATTGATCATCGACGGCGCGGAAGTCAGTGATCCCAGTAGCTACGCGTTCTATGGCGGCGGCAGGGATGCAAGCATGATTGAGATTCCGGAACCGGGGGCGACCTACTACTCGGCCCAGGATGTTCCTCACGGCCAGGTTCGCGAGATCTGGTACCACTCCAGCGTGACCGGAGACTGGCGGCACGTGCTGGTATACACGCCGCCGGGCTACGACACGCAGACGAAGGTGCGCTATCCCGTGCTCTATTTGCAGCACGGCGGCGGCGAGGATGAGACCGGGTGGACGAAGCAGGGTCACGCGAACTTCATCCTCGATAACCTGATCGCGGCCGGAAGCTCGAAGCTGATGATTGTGGTGATGGCCAACGGTTACGCCCGGCGAGCCGGTCACACCCCTCCAGACCTGACCGGAAAACCCTTTGGCTCGCCCGAGATGATGAAGGCGATGCAGGAGATGGCGCAGGCATTTGAAGACGATATGACGCAGGTCCTCATCCCCTACATCGACTCCAACTTCAGAACCATTTCCGACCGCGATCATCGCGCCATGGCGGGTCTTTCGATGGGCGGCATGCAGACCTTCCAGGTTACCTTCGACCACCTCGAGCTCTTCTCTTATATTGGAGGGTTCAGCGGAGCGGGCGGGATGTCGATGATGCGCGGCGATCAGAAGTTCGACACGAAGACAGCCTTCAATGGCGCTCTCGCTGATCCCGTGGCCTTCGCCAAGCGCGTGCATCTGCTGTGGATCGGCGTGGGCACCGAGGAGCCGGCAATGATGCATGCCGGCATCGTGAAGCTGCACACTGCGTTGGATGAGGCGAAGGTCGGCCATGTATTCTACGAATCGCCCGGCACGGCGCATGAGTGGCAGACATGGCGTCGCGATCTGAAGGACTTCGCGCCCAGGCTCTTTCAGGAAGGTTCCTTGAAGCCCTAGGTCTCTGACCTCCTGATTTCGTGCATCCCACCCTAGCCGCAAAAACAACAACGCGGCGCGGGTGGGGCACCCACATTGATGCAACAACATGCGGCAAGGGACTTAGGGACTATGGGCCTTGGCGGCCAGAGAAAGACCGATTTCCAGGAAACTGAACCATTCGACCGATCTGTACTGAACCACACCGATTTGAAGAGGAGAAACGTGCGAACAGCCAACTTCCGAATTGTTATTGCGGCCATTGCCTTCTTGAGTATGGGCCGGCTGTGGGCCCAGAGTCCCGAGCAGCCCGCGTACTTGAACCCCGCGTTGCCGGCCGAACAACGGGCCGCCGACCTTGTTCACCGCATGACGGTGGAAGAGAAGGTCACACAGCTTGCGAATCAGTCGCGCGCTATCCCGCGGTTGGAGGTTCCTTATTATGACTGGTGGAGCGAGGCGCTGCATGGCGTAGTGCGGTCCGGCGTCACCGAGTTTCCGGAGCCGATCGGCCTGGCCGCGACCTTCGATACGGATTCGATTCACCGCATGGCCGAGGCGATCGGAACCGAAGGAAGAATCAAGCACGTCCAGGAAATGAAGAAAGACGGGAGCAGCGGCTTTTTCGAAGGCCTCGACTTCTGGGCGCCGAACATTAACATCTTTCGCGATCCCCGCTGGGGACGCGGGCAGGAGACCTACGGCGAAGATCCCTTCCTGACGGCGCGCATGGCCGTCGCCTTCGTTACCGGCATGCAGGGAGACGACCCCAAGTACTATCGCGCCATTTCAACGCCGAAGCACTTCGCGGTGCACAGCGGGCCCGAGCCGACGCGGCACTTCGCGGACGTGGACGTGAGCAAGCACGACGAGCTGGACACTTACCTGCCGGCATTCCGCGCGGCCGTAACCGAGGGCAAGGCCGGCTCCGTCATGTGCGCGTACAACGCCATCAACGGGCAGCCCGCCTGCGCGAACGAGTTTCTGCTCCAGGACCAGCTGCGGGGCAAGTGGAAGTTTCAGGGCTATGTGGTTTCGGATTGCGATGCCGTCCGCAACATCTTCGGCGGTCATCACTTCACCACGACTCAGCCCGAAGCCTCCGCCCTGGCCGTTCAGCGCGGCATGGACAACGAGTGCATCGATGCCGGACCGCCGATTGCGGACGATCACGATTACAGGCCGTACCTCGATGCGTACAAACAGGGCATCTTGAAAGAGACCGAGATCGATACGGCGCTGATCCGGCTGTTCACGGCGCGGATGAAGCTGGGCATGTTCGATCCGCCCGGGACGGACCCGTACTCGAAGATCGATCCGAAACTGCTGGAAAGCACTGAGCATCGCGCGCTGGCGCATCAGCTGGCGAACGCGTCCATGGTGCTGCTCAAGAATGACGGCACGCTGCCGCTCAAGCGCGGCGCGATCAAGATCGCCGTGATTGGGCCTTTGGCGGACCAGACGAGTTATTTGCTTGGTAACTACAGCGGCACCTCTTCGCACACCGTATCCGTGCTGGAAGGGCTCAAGGCGGAGTTCCCTGAAGCCCAGATCGTTTACGTGCCGGGAACACAGTTTCTGCGGACGGATGGAGATACGGTTCCGGCGTCGGTGTTGACTACAACGGAGGGAAAGCCGGGACTTACTATCAAGTTTTCTACCGGAAATTTCTACCAGGGCAAGAGCGCTGTGCTGGCGACCGGGCCAGTGAGCAACGTCGATTTGAAGACGGAGGACATTCCTAAGGAAGCCGCAGGCAAGATTCCGCTTGCGGTCGAATGGAACGGTTTTCTAACCGCAAACGAAACCGGCGATTACAAACTCGGCCTGCGGGGCAAAGGCGGATTCGCCATGCTCATGGCCGACGGTAGACCACTCGCTATACAGTACCTGAACAACGAGCAATCGCAGGCAAAGACCGGGCACATTCACCTTGAGCAAGGAAAGAAAGTAGCGGTCAGGATCCTGTATGGGCTGTCGGCGGCCGGTCCTGTCGAGGCCCAGATGATCTGGGCAAAGTACGATCCCAAGCCGAGTCCCGAGGCGGTTGCGGTGGCCAGGAACGCGGATGTTGTTATTGCTGTTCTAGGTATCACCAGCGAACTCGAAGGGGAAGAGATGCCGGTCACCGAGGAGGGTTTCAAAGGCGGCGACCGCACCAGCATCGATCTCCCGAGGCCGGAAGAAGAGTTGCTCGAAGACGTGACAGCGGCGGGAAAACCCGTGGTTCTTGTGCTCGCGAACGGAAGCGCGCTGGCGGTGAACTGGGCCAACGAACACGTGAACGCGATTCTCGATTCATGGTACGCGGGCGAAGAGGGTGGTGCAGCGATTGCGGAAACTCTTTCGGGGAAGAATAATCCCGCGGGCCGGTTGCCGGTTACCTTTTACACCGGCATCGAGCAGTTGCCGCAGTTCGAAGACTATTCGATGGAGAACCGGACCTATCGCTATTTCCGCGGCAAGCCTCTCTACCCGTTTGGCTACGGCTTGAGCTACACAACTTTTTCGTACAGCGATTTAACGCTCCCCAAGGCCGCGATCGGCGCGGACGACACGCTTGCGGCGGAGGTGACGGTCACCAATACCGGAAAGCTGGAGGGCGACGAAGTGGCGCAGCTTTACCTCAGCTTCCCAAGTGTGCCGGGAGCCCCCCAGCGAGCGCTGCGCGGCTTCAAGCGCGTGCACCTGAAGCCCGGTGAGTCGCAGAAGGTGCGCTTCGAACTCAAGGATCGAGACCTGGGCATGGTAACCGATGCAGGCGAGCCGATCATAGCGGAAGGCGTTTATTCGGTTTCAGTCGGTGGAGGGCAGCCGAATACGGGCGCGCCGGCAGTGTCGGGGAAGTTTCAAGTTATGGGGACGAAGACGCTGCCGGAGTAGGACTGCCAAAACTCGAAGGGAAGAGTTATGCGAAACCGCGGCGGGCCATGCGCGCCATGGGCGGATGATCGCGTGCCGTCTATCGTAAGGGCCGGTCCCCGCGGCGTTCAGAGTAGGATATCGATGTCGCTGCGCCTGTTGCCAGGCGCATTCGATGCATCGCAAAGACCAATTGTTAAGTGGAAGGGGCTCAGAGTCATGATTTTCAAATTCATTCGTCCTGTTGTGGCCGCAACCTGCATCCTGTTGGGCCTCAATGGCATTGCTTTTACCCAGGGCGCCCCGGAGTCGGCCGCCAAGCCGCTTCCGTTCGTCGGCGCGATCTTCGGCGACAACATGGTCTTGCAGCGCGGAAAGGCGAATACGATCTGGGGCTGGTCTGAACCGGGCGACCATGTCCAGGTGCAGATTGGCGAACAGACAGCATCCGGCGTGGCTGGCGCCGACCGCCGCTGGCAGGTGCAGATTCAGCCTCCTCCGGCAGGCGGCCCTTACATCGTCAAGATCACCGCCCGCCAGACTGTGGAACTGCATAACGTCCTGGTCGGCGACGTCTGGCTGTGCGGCGGCCAGTCCAATATGAATCTCGCGCTCCGGTCCACGCGCAACGGGGAGGAAGAAGCCAAGGCGGCCAACTATCCTGAGATTCGCTTCTTCTCCGTTGTCCCTCGCACTGCCTACCATCCCGTCGATGTTGCGGAGGGAACGTGGAAGGTGGTCTCGCCTGAGACAGCGGAGGGGGTTTCGGCGGTTGCGTACTACTTTGCCCGCAAGGTCCAACAGGATATCCATGTTCCCATTGGCCTGGTCGTGGATGCGCTGGGCGGAACGCCCGCGGAGGCCTGGACGAGCGCTGCCGCTCTTCGCCCGCTTCATGACTTCGATATTCCGCTGGCGGAGCTGCAGAGGCTGGCCTCAGAGGGCGCTCCCGAATACGGCAACTATGTCATGCACTGGTACGACCGGTACGACATCGGGCTCAAAGGAAACTGGGCTGCTCCGGAACTGGACGATTCAAGCTGGAAGCCTGTCGATATTCCGGGTGGTTTCAAAGAACTTGGCGTGCCCGAAACGCCCGCTGTGGCCTGGTTCCGCAGGGAGATTGTCCTGCCCGATCCGCTGCCCGCGGGGCTGTCCCTGATCTTTCTCGGCTCGATCGAGCGCATGGATTCGGTGTACATCAACGGCAAGTTCGTGGGCGCCAGCGCATGGGTGGAGAATCCGCGCGTGTATCCCCTCTTTGGCGCCGCGCTCAAGCCCGGCAAGAACGTGATCGCGATTCGCGTGCTGAAGACAAAGCCGGACGGCGGATTCCTTGGCAAGCCTGAAGAATTGCACCTCATGCTGGGAGACAAGTCGATCATCCCGCTGGCGGGGAAGTGGAAGGGCATGCTCAGCGTGGATGCCCGCCCACCGCAGCCCTTGCCCATCGCCTACGAGAACTGGCCCGTCATGCCGAGCGTTCTTTATGAAGGGATGCTGAGGCCGGTTGCGCCGCTCGCGATCGCCGGCGTCCTGTGGTACCAGGGCGAGCAGAACTCCGAACGCGGATTTCAGTACCGCAGAATACTGCCGGTGATGATTGCCGACTGGCGCAAGCTCTTCGGCCAGGGCGATTGTCCCTTCTACATCGTCAGCCTGCCGGCCTTCAAACCCCGCAGCCCGACACCGGTCGACGGCGACCCATGGACGGAAACAAGAGAGTCGCAGGCGCTCACCGCGGCCGGCGTGCCCAATTCCTGCCTGGCTGTCACCATCGACACAGGCGACGCGGACAACATTCACGCCAAGGACAAGCAGCCCGTGGGTGAGCGTCTGGCCCTGTGCGCCCTGGCGAAATACTACGGCAAGAACGTGGCCTATTCGGGGCCGGCTCTTGTGTCGGTCGAACGCCTTCCTGGCTCGATACGGCTGCACTTTGCGTACACGGACGGCGGTCTCGTGGTGAAAGGAACGAAGCTGGAAGAGTTCTCCATTGCCGGAGAAGACCGGAAATGGTGTTGGGCCGACGCGCACATCGATGGCGATACCGTGGTCGTCTCATCCCCATCGGTACCGAATCCCAAAGAGGTCCGCTATGCCTGGCAGTCGAATCCGGCGGCGACCCTGTTCAACGGAGCCGGATTGCCGGCCGCTCCCTTCCGGACCGATACATGGCCCGGCGTCACTGAAAACCAGAGACCGTATTGACGCCCTGAAGGCAAGCAATCATGAAAGCATTTTCTATCGGTCCGGCCCAGAAGAGATGTATCGGTCTCCCGCCCTTGCGCCCGGAAGAAGGCGCAAGGACGGGGCAGGGCGTGTCAATACTTCGGGGCCGGATAATTTAGGAGTTCCACGAAAGATAAGTAAGAGGAGAGCTACCAATGATCGATCGTTCCCGCCGCAATTTCCTGAAGACGAGCACCGCCGCCGCTGCCGGCTTTACTCTCATTCGTTCCCTGGCGCCCGCGGAGGTCTTATGCGCGGATGCGCCTTCCGATGCAGGCACAAGGCTAACTCCCTTCCCGCTCAGTTCGGTCCGCCTCGCTCCCGGCATCTTCAAGGAGCAGGCGGAGATCAACGCGCGCTATCTGGATTCGCTCTCCGTCGATCGGCTGCTGCATTCATTCCGGGTCACAGCGGGCATATCTTCGAGCGCCACGCCGTACAAAGGCTGGGAAGATCCTACCTGCGAATTGCGCGGCCATTTTACCGGAGGACACTTTCTGTCGGCCGTGGCTCTGGCTTCAGCCGCCTCCGGAAATGACGTTCTCAAGAAGAAGGGCGATGAGCTGATCGCCGGTCTTGCGCAATGCCAGAAGAAGAATGCCGGGGGCTATCTGAGCGCCTACCCGACTGATCTCTTCGAGCACCTGGTTGAAGGAAAGCCGGTCTGGGCGCCCTTCTATACCTACCACAAGATCATGGCGGGCCTGCTCGATATGCACGTTCTAGCGGGCAACTCCGATGCGCTTCAGATCGCGGAGGGCATGGCCCAGTGGGTGGGAGACTACTTCACGGGAATCGGCATGGAGCAGCGCCAGCGCATGCTGCGTACCGAATACGGAGGCATGAACGAAGTCCTCGCGAACCTGGCGGCGCTGACAAAGAAGAACAGGTATCTCGAAATCGCTCATCTCTTCGAGCAGCCCAGCTTTCTCGATCCGCTGGCCGCGCGCCGGGACGAACTCCAGGGCCTGCACGCAAACACCCACGTTCCCAAGATCATCGGCGCGGCGCGCATGTACGAAGTTACCGGCGACCGCCGCTACAGGCATATCGCCGAGTACTTTCTCGAAGAGGTACTCACCGCGCGCAGTTATGTCATCGGGAATACCAGCCTGGATGAACATTGGAGAACGCCGCCGGGCGAGCTCAAAGGAACTCTCGGCTGGACGAACGCGGAGTGCTGTGTAGCCTATAACCTGATGAAACTCCAGCGCCTGGTATTCGGCTGGACTGCGGACGCGCGCTGGATGGATTCGTATGAGCGCGCGCTCTTCAACTGCCGGTTGGGAACGCAGAATGCGGAAGGTTTGAAACAGTATTTCTTCCCGCTCGCCGCCGGCTACTGGCGCGCCTATAACTCGCCGGAGGAATCCTTCTGGTGCTGCACGGGAACGGGCGTGGAGGAGTTCGCCAGATTCGCCGACACCATCTTTTTCCGCCGGGGAAGCGATGTTTACGTAAACCAGTTCATCGCCTCCACCCTCGACTGGAAAGAGGAAGGCCTGCTCATCGATCAGGTCACTCAATTTCCAGGCGAGCAGGGGACCACTCTCAAGATCAAGGCCTCGCGTCCCGTTGCCCGCACCATTCACGTGCGCATTCCGGGCTGGACCGCAGGCGTTGCCGAGGTGAAGATCAATGGCAGCACCCTGGAAGCTGTTGCAGATTCAGGATCGTATCTTGCCATACGGAGAACCTGGGCTGATGGAGACACAATCAACATCAGCCTGCCCATGGAATTGAGGCAGGAGGCTCTGCCTGGCGATGACTCGACGGCCGCCGTACTCTACGGCCCGATGGTGCTTGCGGCCGATCTGGGTGCGGGGCCGGCCGATGGTCCCATGAGGGTCATCCACAGCGGCGACACGGTGCCCAAGAATCTGCCCGCCGCGGATCCTCTGCCGAAGACCGCAGCCGGTTCGGATGCGGACTCGAAGCAGTGGGCTCAAGTGGAATCCGCGCCGGAACTGCGCTTCACCGCGGCTGGAGAAGGCGCGAAATTCCAACTGATGCCGATGTATCAAATTCGCGATCAGCGTTACGCTGTCTATTGGCAAACAGGGAATCCCAAACCACGATCGTAGCTCGGGGCTCTCGCGGAACTCCTTCATGGATAAGTGCGGGTTCCCTGGCATTCACGAACGCTCACACTTATGTAACTTTGTGAGCAAGCAAAGGTGCAATGCGATGATGTTCCGGTCTTCTGAAGTTGGCGCGAGGCCATTCGTTCCACCTGCCGTCCGTCGATGCATGCTTATCTTCTTACTGCTCGGGGCCGCACACGGCGGCATGGCCCAGATGCCTGGCCAGGAAAGACCCGGCCTAGCGCCCGTTGCTGCGCAACAGTCTGAGCATGGCTTTCATGCCACGGTGGGTTCCGAGGTGCTCGACGTTACGGTTTGCGGCGGTTCGGTGATCCACGTTTTGGCGAAGCCCGATGCGGCGGCGCAGCCCGGGCAGCGGCCCTGGATGCTCGATGCAAGCCAATCCTGTGCGGGTGCTCCGTTTCAGTTTGCGCAGGACGCGAAGTCGGCGACGCTCAAGACGGAAAAGCTCGAAGTAACCTTCGGCCTGGAGCGCGGCAATCTTTCTTTTCGCGCGGCGAATGGAGATGCGCTGCTGCGGGAAGGCAACAGCCTGCCGCGGACATACGAGCCGGTGCAGATGAATGGCGAGAGCACCTACCGGGTCACCGACCGCTTCTCTCCTCCGCCGACAGAGGCATTCTTCGGACTCGGGCAGCACCAGAGCGGTATGTTCAACTACCGCGGCGTGACCGTCGAACTGGGTCAGGACAACACCGACGTAGCCATTCCGTTGCTGCTCTCTAGCCGCGGCTACGCGCTGATGTGGAACACGGCGGCCCTCACCTACGTGGACAATCGCTTTCCAACCGACCTCATATTCAGCGCCATCGCCGGTAAGTCAATCGACTACTACTTCATTTATGGTCCGGAGATGGATACGATCATCCATGAATACCGTTCCATGACTGGGCACACGCCGTTGCTGCCCAAGTGGGCCTACGGCTTCTTTCAATCGAAGGACCGGTATATTTCGCTCGACGAGATTCAGAAGATCGCGCAACGCTACCGCGACGAGCACATTCCGCTGGATGCGATGGTGCAGGACTGGTTCTGGTGGAAGAACGAGGGCGATCCCGAGTTCAACGCCAACTTCCACGATGTGCCCAAGGATCTCGATGCCCTGCACAAAGAGAATGTGCATACGATGATCTCCGTCTGGGGCCTGCTCGATCCCAACTCCGAAACCTTCAAGACGCTTGACGCGCAACACCTCCTCATTCCCGGCGCGCACGTCTATGATCCGAGCAGCCCGGAGGCGCGCGACATCTATTGGAACCGGTTGCCCGGCAAACTCTTTGCGCAGGGATGGGACGCCTTCTGGCTGGACAGCGCCGAGCCGGAAGAGTTTTGGCCGCACATGGGGGATGCCATCCTGCGCAACAAGCAGCTTGCCATCGGCAACGGCGCGGAGTACACAAATGTCTTTCCGTTGCTTCACACGCTCGGCGTGCAAGACCATTGGAAGGCAACCACCGACCGCAAGCGTGTCATTCTGCTTACGCGATCGGCGTTTCTCGGCCAACAGCGCGTTGGCGCCACAGTGTGGTCTGGCGATGTGTACACCAGCTATTGGGCGCTCTCGCATCAAGTGCCCGCCGGGCTGAACTTCGCGCTCAGCGGCTATCCGTACTGGACAACCGATATCGGAGGCTACTGGCCTGCCTTCCCCGGCGCCGTCGAGCAGCCTGCCTACCAGGAACTCTATGCGCGCTGGTTCGAGTTCGGAACATTCTGTCCAATTTTCCGCACCCATGGCCATCGGCCCAACAACGAGCTTTGGACCTACGACAAGGTCGAGCCCACGCTCATTCGTTATGACAAGCTTCGGTATCGTCTCATGCCGTATATCTACTCGCTCGCATGGAAGGTCACGAGTGAGGATTACACCATCCAGCGCCCGCTCGTCATGGATTGGCGCACGGACGAGAAGACGTGGAATATCGGCGACGAGTTTATGTTCGGTCCCGCCATCCTGGTCAATCCGATTCTGAAAGCAAATGCCACGCATCGCAGCGTCTATCTGCCCCCATCGCCGAAGTGGTACGACTTCTGGACCGGAGCGGCGACGCCAGGCGGACAGGAGATCGAAGCCGAAGCGCCGCTCGATCGTATGCCGCTCTACGTGCGGGCAGGTTCCATCCTTCCCATGGGGCCAGAGATTGAGTACGCTGAGCAGAACCCCGGCGGTCCCATCGAACTGCGCATCTATCGCGGAGCAGATGGCCAATTCGATCTCTATGAGGATGCGGGGGACAGCTACGACTACGAGAAGGGACAGCATTCCGTGATTCCCATTCGCTGGAACGAAAGTGCCAGTGTGTTGACGATTGGCGGACGCGAAGGTTCCTTCCCGGGAATGGCCGGGAAGCGCACATTCCGGATCGTTGCGGTTGCAAGCGGACGCGGGATCGGTGGCGAGGCGACAAGCGATGCTGACAAAGAGATCACTTATGAAGGCGCGGAAATCAAAGTGAGTCTGCATTTGCAATGAGTACCGGGCTGCTTATGCCATGCCGAAAGCGGCATCCTCAGCCTCGATAGGCGATTGCTTGTCAAGGGCGGAGTAAAAGTGGTTCTTCCTCACATTTGGTGAAGTGGTTGTTCGGTTCCAGTGGTTTTATTTTGGCGTAGGTCTTATAGCGAAACCAGAGATAGTGTGCCCTGGCGGGTTCCCAGCAGCCAGCGTTTGGGCAGTGCGGCCGCGAAATGAACGCGCGCCATCGGTTCCGAAGCGGCTTTGCTGTTTTCCTTCATGCCTCCGCAGGCCGCAGGCGGCGGGCGAGCGACCATTTCAGTTCCTCGATGCCCTGGCCGGTGACGGCGGAGATGGCGTGGAACTCCAGCTTGCGGCGCTTGACGTGGGCCGCCAGCTTCTTGAGCTTCTCCGGGTTGGCGCTGTCGATCTTGGTGGCGGCTACAATCATGGCTTTATTCGCCAGGGGGTGGTTCGGCTCGGGCTGCTCGCCGGCGCTGTCCGCGAAGCCGTCGAACTCCTGGCCGGTCGGGCTGCTTGTGAAGCTGGCCAACTCCTTGTTGATGACCTTGAAGTCCCCCACGGGGTCGGGGCGGCCGGAGGCGTCGGAGACGTCGACCAGGTGAACGAGCAGGCGGGTGCGCTCGATGTGGCGGAGGAACTGGGTGCCGAGGCCGGAGCCGAGATGCGCGCCCTCGATGAGGCCGGGCATGTCGGCGACGACGAAGGACTCCTGGTTGGGCTCCTCGCCCACGGTGACCACGCCGAGGTTGGGTTCGAGGGTGGTGAAGGGGTAGTCGGCGATCTTGGGCCTGGCGGCGGAGATGGTGGAGATGAGCGTGGACTTGCCGGCGTTGGGATAGCCGACCAGGCCCACGTCGGCCAGCAGCTTCAGTTCCAATCTATAGGCGCGCTCCTCGCCGGCGCGTCCCAGTTCGTGCTCGCGCGGGGCCTGGTGGGTGCTGGTGGCAAAGTGCTGGTTGCCGCGGCCGCCGCGGCCGCCCCTGGCGATGACGATCTGCTCATCGGGGAACTGGAAGTCATGGATCAGCTCGCCAGTCTCCTGGTCGTAAAGGGATGTGCCGACGGGAACCTGGAGAATGACGGAGTCGCCGTCAAGGCCTGTGCAGTTGGAGCCCATGCCGTGCTGGCCGCGCTGGCCCTTGTACTCGGGGTTATAGCGGAAATGGATGAGGGTGTTGTGGCGCAGGGATGAGACCATGAGAACGTCGCCGCCACGGCCGCCGTCGCCGCCGGAGGGTCCGCCCCTGGGAACGAACTTCTCGCGCCGGAAGGCCATGCAGCCGTTGCCGCCGTCGCCGGCCTTGACGCGAATTCGTGCTTCATCGATGAACATGAGGGATCAGGGATCGGGGATCAGGTTGCCAACGCGTACTGGCGGGGCCAAATCCGGGATGCCGTCTTTTCAGTTTACCGAATCGGGCATAGAATCGTTTGCAAGTTCACTTTTGGGCATTGGGGGCGGTCGAGAGCCGTGTTTGCTTGAGAGAACTGAAGGCCTCGCGTCCGCTTCCAGCCTGACGGCGCTGGGCAAGCTTTGGCCTGTGAGTGCGCCGGATGCGCCTCGTGATTCTGCCTCATCCGGACCTGCCGGTAGAGCGGGACGGAATGTGACCGTGTTGCACGTTTTCCCCGTGGTCTGCCGCGAGCGGGTGTCTCGATGGCAGGGGCAAAACGGAGTTGGACCAAAGCGCTGGCGGTTACCGTGCTCTGCGGGTTTGCGGGCATAGGGCAGGCTGCCGCGGCGCAGGGTTCCGCCGACCGTTCGGGGGGAAGCGGGCTGGGAAGCGGTTCGGCCGGAGCCATCGCGGGCAAGCTTACCGATCTGCGTTCTGCGCCGCTGGACGGGGTCAGGGTGGTGGTGCGCAACGAGGCCACCGGCGCGGAGGCGCGCACCACCACGGCCAGGAATGGGAGCTACCGCTTTACCGGGCTGGACGCGGGCGAGTACACACTGGAGGCCGAGAGCGCGCAGCTGGGCCGCGGGCGCGTGGAGGGTATCTTTGTGGCTGCCGGCCACGAAGCGCGCGTGCAGACGGCAATTCAGTTTGAGATTGCTCCGGCCAACTCTACACAGGCTGCGTCTCGCAATCTGGCGCGGGCAAAGCCTGTCGTGACCCCGCCGGCGCCGGCCGCACCACAACCGCAACTGGCGGTAAGCGGGCCGAGGACGCCGGACCTGCCGCGTGAGACGCCTGCGACCGAAGCGGCGCTGGTGACAGCCGGCTTGCCTGCGGAAACGATGCGGACGCTGCCCTTGCGTGGACGGGTCTGGCCGAGCGGCGCGCAGCCGAATCTCATGCCTGTGACGCCCGAACTGATGGTCACCCTGACAGCGGAACCGCTACTGACTCTGCCCCTGCCCGGGGGGCCCTTGCCGGCTGCGGCGCGGCAAGTGCCCATGGCCGCCGCACAGCAGGCCGATCCGGTGACTCCGGCGGTGACCACGACGTTGAGCGCTGCCCAGTTGCAGGCGCTGCCGGTGAGCGGGCGGCGCTGGCAGGACTTTGCGCTGGATGCGCCCACGGCCGCCACCCCGGCGGGCGGCGCGTCGCAGACCTCGCTGCGTGGCGCGGGCCAGGAGCCGGTCGACAACACCGTGGATGGCGCGAGTATGCGACTGGCCTTCGGGGGCTCGGGCGGTTCCGGGCCTCAGTCGTCGGGGCCGGGCGCGAATGGGCAGGGCGGGGCCGAACAGAACGGCATGGGACAGGCCTGGGCCGGGGGGCACGGAGCGGCCGTGGCTGAGGCGGCGATCCGCGAGGTCGAGACAACGGCCGGCAATGTAGAGGTGGAAGGAGCCCGTGCCGCCGGCGGGCGCATGAACGTGGAGACCGAGCGCGGCGGCAATAGGCTGCACGGCCAGGGGTTCGTCTTTGACCGCCAGAACACCTGGGGCGCGCGGAACCCGTTTACGCAGTGGGTAACGGAGACCACGAAGGCCACGGAAAACACCATTCCGGTTTTTGACAACGACTTTGGCATCAGTCAGAGCGCACAACCGGAGCTATATACACCGCCGGACCACGAAATGGTCTGGGGCATCGGATTGGGCAGCCAGATACGGCGGGACAAGCTGTTCTGGTTTGGGGCACTGGACAGCTACAGCCGCAACTATCCGGGCGTGGCTATGGTGAAACATCCCTACCTTCTGGTGCCTCAGAACAACTGCCCACCCGGCTTATCCCAGTGTTCTGAACCAACCGGGTTCTTTTACCAGCCCGCAAGTGCGGCCGTCACAACCAGCGAGGAAATGCAGGTGCTGAGCGCGCGGCTGGAATTAGGCAACGCCAATCCGGTGAGCGAGGGGTATGCGGCCTACTCCTGTATGTTGGAAACATTGGCCGGAGCCTTGGGCGGATCAAGTTCCGATTGCCCGCCGGGTTGGCCGCTCGGCGGACTGCTCGGACCATCGCCGCGAACGGCCCGGCAATGGACCGGGTTTGCGCGGCTTGACTGGCAGGCGGCAGAACGGCACCGCTTTACGCTGGAGGGGATTAGCGCCACCTGGAACTCGCCGGGCGGGGGGCTGACGCGGGTTTCGGAAAACTACGGCAACCATAGCTTTGGATCGAGCAAGGCCAGCGAGGAGTGGCTGCTGGGGCGCTGGGAGGCGTTTCTCACCCCCAATCTGCTGGTTGTAACTCAAGGGTCAGTGGGGCGCAACATACTGAGCGCGCGGCCGGAGACTCCTTCTGAGTTTGAAAAGACCTTTCTCACCGGAAATGCGTACGGCCAGCTGCCGCAAATCGTGGTGGACAATCGCTACGGATTCACCATCGGCAACCCATCGCGCTTCGGACAGGGGAGTTATCCCGACGAGCGGGTCTACCAGGCGCGGGAGTCGGTGGACTGGGTAAGAGGCAGCCTGCTGGTGAAGGCCGGCTTCGACTTGAGCCATAACTTCGACGCCACCAGCCTGCTGCGCAATCAGACCGGGACTTATACTTATTCGAATGTCGAGAACTTCATCTCCGACGCGCTGGTCTTTCAGAAATATGGAATCTCCGGCGAACTCGACCCGTTCAATCAGCATAACTGCGATCAGACAGGCAAGGTCTGGACGGACTCGACGGGGGCTGTGCGCGGGCTTGGCTATCTTCCTTGTTACTCACATTACTCGCAGGTCATCGGCCCCACCGACTGGCATTTAAGCACCAACGACTGGGCCGGCTTTTGGACCGCGCAATGGCAGCCGGGCAAGCTGTTTGTGGTCTCCGCCGGATTGCGCTGGGAGCGGGAGCAGTTGCCGCCGCCCATCGCCAAGCTCGACAATCCCGAGCTTCCGCTGACGGAGAAGCTGCCCGGCCTGGGCAATAACTGGGGTCCGCGAGTTAGCGTGGCTGTGGGAAGGAGCGAGACGCACTGGCCGGTCCTGCGGCTGGGCTACGGCATGTACTTCGCACGTTCCGAGAACGCCACGGTGGAGACGGCGCTGACCCAGACCGGCAGCCCCAACGGCGACTTGAGCTTCTTCCTGCGGCCCACGGACAATCTGAACGCGGGAGGCGCGCCGCCGTTTCCCTACGTGCCGAGGGGCGAGCCTGGCAGCGTTGTGAAACCGGGAGCGGTGGAGTTTGCGCCCAACTTCCGCAACCCCGAAGTGCATCAGGCCGTTGCGGCCGTTGAAGAGACGCTGCCCGGCCGAGTGGAGGTGACCGGCAGTGCGATGGTAAGTCTAGGCCGTCGACTGCCCATCTCGATCGATACTAACTTCGATCCCAAGGTCAATCCGCAGACCATAACCTATGCCGTGGTGGACGGGACCGGGCTAGGGCCGATCAAGAGCCCGCAGATCACGGTTCCTTTTTACGCGTCGTGGCCGTCGGCCAGCTCGCCGACTGGCTTTGGCGGGCGGCTGAATCCCGACTACCAGCAGATATCGGAGATCATGAGCCGCGCCAACTCGACTTACGAGGCGGCGGTGCTGAAGGTCGAACGCTATGGCCGCCGCGGGCTGAGCCTGCACGCGCACTATACTTATTCGCACGCCATGGACTGGAACCCCAACGAGAGCACGCTGGTGGCCGGCAGCGACGTGCTGGACCCGGCCGACTTCAGCCAGGAGCACGGAACCAGCGACCTGGATATACGCCACTCGGCTGCCGCGATGGTGATTTATGAAGCTCCGTGGAGGCTCCGCAACGGCGCCGGATGGCTGGCCAACGGCTGGATGGTTTCGGGGATCGGGCAGTTTCACGGCGGGCTGCCTTACACCATGCGCACCAGCGGCTCGCTGGCGGAGGAGTTCACCGCCACCGGCGCGGCCACCGTGGGGCTGGGGCCGGGCATGAACGGCTCCGGAGGCGACAATCGCGTCTATGGGGTGGGCCGCAACACCTACCGCTATCCCCCCACCTGGAAGGCAGACCTGCGCCTGGACAAGAGCTTCGATCTGGGACAGATGCGGAAGCTGGAACTGCTCGTCGAGAGCTTCAACCTCTTCAACCACCAGAACGTGACGGAACTGGAGACGACCGGCTATTACCTGGAACCCGGCAACCCCTCGGGCGGGCTTCCCACGCTGAACTTCATGACCGGCCCGGTCACAGGGACAAGCGGAACGATCATCAAGGCCAACACCACGGCTTTCGGGCAGCCGCTGAGTATCAACGCGACGGATTTCTACCGCGAGCGGCAGATTCAGGTGGGGCTGAGGATGAGGTTCTGACAGAGTTGAAGCCAATATGCATATAATAACGGCATCAATTGATGCTATGATCGATGCATGGAGGCGCTCATGAGGACAACGCTGGCGCTCGACGACGATTTGGTACGGACTGCCCAGGAGTTCACGGGGGTGACTGAGAAGACGGCTCTGGTCCGGGAGGGTCTCAAGGCCCTGATCGAGCGGGAGAGCGCGCGCAGGCTGGCGGCGCTGGGAGGCACAATGCCGGAGCTGGAGGATATTCCGCGCCGGCGGGTGAGAGAAGAGTGATTCTCGCGGACACATCGGTATGGGTGGATCATTTCCGCTCCGGCAACTCCGAACTGCGGAGGCTGCTCGGCACCGGGCAGATTGCGATGCATCCGTTCATCGTTGCGGAGCTGGCGCTGGGATCATTGCGGGATCGCGCCAGGACGCTCGCATTTCTGGACCTGCTGCCACGGGCTCGGATTGCACAGCTAAGCGAAGTGCGGCAGATGATTGAGGCTCGCCAACTGTATGGCCAGGGCATTGGCCTGACCGACGCGCACCTGATTGCCTCCATCTTCCTCAGCCCGCCCACGCTTCTGTGGACGAAGGACAAGCGGCTGCGCGGCATAGCCGAGGCGATCGGGATTCACGCAGCGCTTCCTTGAAAGAATCGGTCTCTACTACCCTTTCAGGTCCAAGGGGGCCGTGCTCAATCCGCACGCGACTTGTCTCACGGCTCTTGCCGCCAGCCGCAGTCGGGGTCGAGGGTGGTGGTCCTGCCGTCGAGGCGGAAGCAGGTGGCGCCGTTGATGTCGGTGCGGAAGGTGCGGACGTGCGCGGCTTGCAACGCTTCGAGCACCTCCTGGCGGGGATGGCCGTAGCGGTTGTGGAGGCCGCAGGAGATGACCGCCCATTGCGGGGCCACGCGGGAGAGGAACGCAGGGCGCGTGGAGGTGATGCTGCCGTGATGGCCTACTTTGAGCAGGTTGCTATCGAGGCCGCGTTCGGCGAGCATAGCTTCTTCGATGGGCGCTTCGGCATCGCCTTCCAGCATGACGGACGTTGCGCCGTAGGTCATGTGCAGGACCAGCGAATCGTTGTTGGCTGGTTCGGGGCCGGGCTGGTAGTTGGAGAAGGGCGCAAGCACGGTGATTTGCGTGGCTCCGAATGAGAGCGCGTCGCCGGCGCGGAACGATCGCACCCGCACATGCAGATCGCCGGCCTCATTGAGCAGGGCGTTGTAAGCTCCGAAGCGGGGGTTGTTGCCCACCCATAACTCGGCGGGATGGAAGTTGCGCAGGACGGCGGGCAGGCCGCCCATGTGGTCGGAGTGGGCATGGGTGAGCGCCACTGCGTCCAGATGGCGGATGCCGCGCGACCAGAGCGCCTCGGAGACCACCTCCTCGCCGATGTCGAAGTCCTGAGGAGCCTGATGCGGGCCGCCGCCAAAACCGCCGCCGTCAATGAGCAGAGTCTTGCCGTCGGGGGTGATGAGCAGCAGCGAGTCGCCCTGGCCCACGTCGATGGCTTCCATGAACAGGGCGTCGCGGGGGTGATCGACGGGGCGCGGGAGGACGGCGGCGAGGGCGGCAAGGACGAGCGCGGCCCAGGCACAGCGGCGCGGCCAGCGGATTGCGGACGTTAGAGCATGGTTGAGGGTTGAGGTTTCCCACCCTTGCCGCGAAGTACGCGCCAAGGATGGGGCACCCAGATTTGTGGGATGGTGTGCCAGTACGATGGCCGCAGCAAGCAGGGCGCAGAAAGCGGCGGATTGCCAGAGAAGCGGCGCGGGAATGCGGAAATCTCCAAAGGAGAGCGAACCGAAGAGGCGCACCAGTCCGACGCCGAAGTGGAGCGGCAGGGCGACAAATACGGCGGGAACGACGGCGGCGGAAGGCCAGACCAGCGCGACCAGCAGAGTAAGCAGCGCGGCCGGCATCAACACTACGAGCAGCGGCAGGATGAAGACGTTCACCGGCAGGGCGAAGATGGTGATGCGATGGAAGTAAATGGCCATGGGCAGGGCCATGGCCAGCTCGACTACGCAGGAGACGACCATCAGTTCGGCGATGCGGAGCAGAATGCGGACGGTCCAGGGAAAGAAGCGCCATGCAATGCGGCCCGACCATCGTCCGCGGACGGCTGCCCGGAGCGCGGCGGCGACCATCCGCAGCGTAACGCGGAACTGGGCGAGGCGCGGCGACAGCTTGGAGTCGATGGCGATGAGGCGGAGGTCGCGCGTGGCTGTTATGTAGGGGTGGAGGGTGCTCTGGAGCAGCGGAGCGGCGATGCCGGCGATGGCGACCACAGCGAGCAGCGTCATCTGGAAGCTCGCGTCGAACAGGCTGCGGGGGCTGACGGCCAGCAGGCAGAGCGCGGCAAAGCCGATGGTGTTCAGCGGGCTGCGCTCGCGGTAAAGGAGCCGGGCAAGCAGATACAGGGTGACCATCCACAGCGAGCGCTGCACGGGCGTGGCGAAGCCGGTGAAGAGCGCGTAGGCGAAGGAGACAAGGATGGTGAGGATCGTGGCCGGAACGCGGGGAAGACGCAGACGGCGCGCGAGCCAGAAGATGCATCCGGCAACGATGGCCAGGTGGAAGCCGGAAACCACCAGCATGTGAAAGGAGCCGGTGCGTTCAAAGCCGACGCGCAGGGAGTGGGTGAGGTAGGTGCGGTCGCCGGTGACCATGGCGGCCAGCATAATGGCGTCATCCGGCGTGAGGCGCAAGGGTGCGGGCAGGAGGCGCATGGCCGCGGGCAGGGCCAGCAGGCGGGAGCTGGAGGCGTTCCGCAAGCCGCTGATGCGGCAGGCGAGGAATGACCACCCCAGCGACGAAGTGGGCGCCCGCTGGGCATCGCCGGGGACCCCGGTTGCGCCGGGAGACGGGTCGAGGCGGTCCACGCGGTCGATGCTAACTGTAGCCGTGGAGGTTATGCCCTGATCGAGGAGAAAATCCTGGCGGCTCCAGACGCCGGGATCGTGGTACACCTCCGGCGGAAGCAGGCGGACGAGGGCGCGCAGGCGCTCGCCGCAATGGAAGGGTTGGGGGGCCGGCTGGCCGGAGACGCCCGCATTGGAGCCGGCCGAATGGGACGCGCTTGGGGCCGGCCAGCGAACGGTGAGGCGCACGCCACCCGCGATTGGCTCTTGCGCATCCTCGGCGTCGGTGACGACTTCAAGCGAGGAAACACGCAGGTCGATGCGCTGCGAGGGCTGCTGGAGGGGCGCGGTGGGAGCGGGCTGGACAGAATCGCTGTCGTTCAGGTTCTGTTCGATCTCCCCGCGGACGGGACCGGCATCGATGACGACGCCTTCCACGATGCGCAGCAGGCCGTCGGAGAGCGCCGCCAGTGCGGGCGCCGGGGCCGGATGCGGCTCCATCTCAGCGCACCATGCGCCCAGCAGAAGCCACAAGAATGCCAGCGGCAGCCACACGATGCGCTTCGCGCGGAACGCGGCAAGGCAGCAAAGGACGCCGGCCAGCGCCAGCGCGATCAGCACCAGGCTGGGCCGTAGCCAGACCCAATGGGCGGCGGCAATGCCGGCGGCAAAGAGCCACGCCGCATGGAAGAGCGGGACGGCGCTCAGGCCCGATGAGGCAGGGCTGTCGGGGATTTGGCCGTAGGTGGTCGAGCCGGTTTGCATCGCGACCGAAAGTTGGAAAAGTCCTATGGGCGTCAAGCCTATCAGGAGCGGCGCAACTGGACCACTGTTTCCAGATGGAAGGTCTGCGGAAAGAGGTCGGCGAGAGTGATGGACTGTATTGCGTAGCCGGAGCCGATGAGGACGCGCAGGTCGCGGGCCAGGGTTGCCGGGTCGCAGGAGACGCAGACCAGCGCCGGCGCGGCTATCGCAGCCAGCAGCGCGCTAATCTCCGCGCCCAGGCCGGTGCGGGGAGGATCGACGACGATCAAGCCGGGAGCGGCCGGGACGGTGCGCCGGCCCTTGCCTGTGCGGCGGAGAAAGTCGATGGTTGTGGATCGCGCGGCGGTCCCTCCCGTTCCCTTCACGTTCGCCGCCAGCGCCTGGGTGGCGGCGGGCGCGGACTCCACGGCTACTACGCGAGCGAAGCTGGCCGTGAGCCGGCGGGCGAAAAGGCCGACGCCCGCGAAGAGGTCCCAGGCGAGCTGGCCATTGTGGCCGGCGGCGACGCGCTCGACGAGCGCGTCAATGAGAAAGCGATTCACCTGAAAGAAGGCGCCCTGATCGACGCGGAAGTCGAAGCCCGCGGCGCGATAGGTGAGGGAGGTCGCGCCCCATTGCTTGATGGTCCGGGGTTTCTCATTCGCGCGGCCCTCGGCCGCAAGCTCCGCGCCTTTGAGGGCGGGAATCCGCTCACTGAGCGCAATCGCGAATTCGTCGAAGCCGGCACCGGCCTTTGCTGGACTGGGCAGACCGGCGCTGGAGACAAACACGCTGGCCAGCAGCGCGGATTCAGCGGCAATGCAGAAGAGCGCAATCTCAGTGGGGCGCAAGCCGGGAACTAACTGCCGGGCCACTTCAGCGGCGGCTGTGGCGGCATCGACCAGCAACGGCGCGGCGATGGGGCACTCGCTGATGGGAACCACGAAGCTGGAACGCCGGCCGCGGTATCCGGGATTTCCGGCCGCGTCGAAGGCCAGGCGGATGCGATTGCGATAGCGCCAAGGTTCACCGGCCAGCACGCAGATCTGGGCTGGCGCGGTCACGCCGCCGCGCTCCAGCGTCTCGCGCAGGATAGCCTGCTTGAAGGCCAGTTGCGCCTCGTAGCTCGCATGCTGGTAGTGGCAGCCGCCGCAGGTGCCAAAGTGAGGGCAGGCGGGTAGAACGCGCTCCGGCGCGGCGGCGACGATCTCTTCCGCTTCGGCGGTCGCGTAGCCGCGTTTGTTTTCGGCGATGCGCACCCGTGCCTGCTCGCCGGGCAGGGTGAGCGGCACGAAGACGGCCTTGCCTTCCACGCGAGCCAGGAATGCGCCGCCGTAGATGGGCTTCTCGATTTCGACGAGTTGCGGCTCGACGACGGGTCCACCTCTCTTTGACGGGTGCCCCACCCTCGCCGTGTCTTCGGGGTCCCCACGGACAGGTCTTCGTCTGTGGGGTGGCATCTTGCGGCTAGGGTGGGAAACCTCGCCTCCGGGCGCCCCATTTCTCCCGCTGGGTGCCCCATCCTTGCCGGTCGCCGCGGCGACTCGCGGCGACCGAAAAGGGTGGGAAACCTCATTGGATTGCTGCTGGGGCGGTTTCATTGCTGGCTCATGTAGAAGAGGCTGAGGCGCGGCAGGCTGTAATGAACCAGCAGTTGCTTCTGGACGAATTGCCGCTCCACCTGGCGCAACTGCACGGCGCCCATGCGGCTGCGATAGGGCGCCAGCTCGCGGGCGGCATGCTCCTTGAGCGCGACCAGGAGCTCCTCCGGCGCGGCAGCGGTCAAGGCGGCAAAGAGCTTGTCTTCGAGGACGGTAAGGGTGCGCTCCAAGGCTTCGAGGTCTTGCGTGGCAGCGTGATCATCGGCTTGGACGCTCGCGCGGGCCGCAGCGCCCTCCGAATCGGCGGCGGCGCGGGCTTCGGCGGCCAGTTGGCGCAGGCGGAGGGCGGTCGCCGTGCAGGCTTCGATGGCGACGGTGGCTGCGTCCAGAGCCGTTGCCGCCGACTCAAGATGCGCAGCCACTCGCTCCCGCTCAAAGCCCGACTCGCGGCTCCCGGCTGGCGCGGTGGCCGTGCCGGCGGCGGCCTCGCGCAACTCTTCGGCAGCCTCCATTACCGCCTGCGCGCACCAGGCCAGGCCGTTGATGCGCCGCATCCGGCCGCGCCTCTGCCGCGCCTCGTACTTGTCGAAGGCCGCATCGATGCCGCGCAGCACCGCATCCAGCGGAATGCCGGCCTCGCGCCAGGTCTCGATCAGCGCCCAGTCGAGCGTCGAGAGCAGCAACAGCGCCCCGCGCCGCTGCTGGAAGCGCTCCTCGATCTCGGTGAAGTAATTGAAGTAGTTCAGCACAGTTGAACTCGTTGCCTTTCTAATGAAGCTTCATGGACAAACAAAGGTTGGGCTCACAAATCTGCTGACGGGTTTTTCGTTATTTGCTAAGGATTCCGGACTCTCCCATGCGTAGATGATTAGCCTTAGCTTCTCACCCTTCCGAAGGTGGAAAAAGTCTGGGCTGAATCTGTATTCAAAAGAGGTGCTTCCACCGGGGGGAATGATTGCTGGCTTCCATGCATCCATGTCCACACCGAAGACCTCTCCAGGGTATCCGGGCATAGTCCGAATCCACCGTTTTCCATCAAAATGTTCTATGTTGTGTTCTAAGCCCTGATTGCAATAAAGGAGGTTCTCCTCTGTACCAGCCTTCTTGCAATAGGGAATCACAAGTTCCTTGTCCCCGGCGCGAACTTGGATCTGCACAGTTGCAACGGACGAAGCCGAAGCACTGACAATACCCGCTTTCATGACGGTTTGTGTGGTTTGTGCAAATACATTGCCAGCATTGCTGAACAGTAACAGGCATCCAGCAATTATTAATCTGAAAAGCGATTGACCTGAAATAATCCGCATGGGCTCTTCCTTTGATAGCTATATTGCTTCCCGAAAACCAGCCTCAGTGCGCTTTCCCGCGCGGCTTGGCGATGCGGTTGCGCTCAAAAAGGATCAGCAGGCCGTCGAGGGTGAGCATGTCGTCGATCTTGGAGATGAAGCGCGAGTCCGCGGAGATCTGCCGCGCCAGCCCGCCAGTGGCGATCACCCTCGGCTTTGCGCCCGGCTCGGCCCCAAGCTCGGCAACAATGCGCTCCAGAATGCCGTCCACGAGGCCGATGTATCCGTAGTAGAGGCCGGTTTGCAGGTGCGTGACGGTGTTCGTTCCGATCACCTTGGCGGGGCGCTTGATGTCCACCCGGCTCAGGCGCGCGGCGTGGGAGAAGAGCGCGTCGGCGCTGATGCCCAGCCCCGGAGCGATGGCGCCGCCCAGGTACTCGCCCTTGGCCGAGATCACGTCGAAGGTGGTGGCCGTGCCGAAGTCCACCACCACGCATGGGCCGCCGTAGCGCTCGAAGGCGGCGATGGCGTTGACCAGGCGGTCCGCGCCCAGCTCGGCGGGGTTATCCACCAGCACCGGCATTCCGGTCTTGATGCCCGGCTCGACAAACAATGGCTGGACGTGGAAGTAGGTTTCGCAGACCTGGCGCAGCGTGGACTCGACAGGCGGAACGACCGAAGAGATGATGATGGCTTGCACCTGGCTGGGAGCCATGCCGTTCATCTCGAAGAGATTCACAAAGAGCACGCCGTACTCGTCCGCAGTCTGGCCGCGGTGGGTGGTAACGCGCCAGTGCGCGGCGAGTTGGGGCTTCTCAGCACCCCGGCGACGAAGACCTGTCGCCGGGGACCCCGCCTCTTCGCCATCGAGCCGGTAGAGGCCCAGCACCGTATTCGTATTGCCCACATCCAGAGCAAGCAGCATGAAAGGTAGCTCCTAGCTTCTAGCCTCTAGCTATCCGTGCGAGAACTGAATTGGCCGCCTGGCCCGAAACAGGCTAGAAGCTAGTGGCTAGAAGCTAGCAGCTAGTCATTTTTCGCGGCGCGAATGCCGCCGGTTCGCACTGTAACCATTCCGCCATCGGTGCGCACCAGCAGGAATCCGCGCTCGTCCAACCCGGCCGTAACGCCCGCGCAGGCTTGCGGGCCGTGGACCTCGACCTGGCGCCCGCGCACCCAGGTCGAAGTCTCTTCCGCGCGCCGTGGAATCGACTTTGCCGCCGCCGGATCGAGCAGGCCGAGCGCCTCGCGCTCCAGCGATTCTAGCAGGGAGAGGAGCAAATCCTGGCGGTGAATCCTGCCACCAGTCTCCAGATCCAATGATGTGGCAGGCGTCGGCAACCCATCGGCAAAGCCGCGCTGATGCACGTTGATGCCGATGCCGGCCACGGCAAAGGCAACCTTGCCTGCCACGGTCTTGGATTCGACCAGGATGCCGCCCGTTTTGCGCTGACCGAGCCGGGGCCCCCACGGACAGGTCTCCGTCCGTGGGGTGGAGATCAGCAGATCGTTGGGCCAGCGCAGATCGACCGCCAGCCCGGTGACGGAGCGAATGGCATCGGCGGCGGCCAGTCCCGCGGCCAGCGGCAGCAGCGACAAGCGGCGGGCCGGCATGGACGGGCGCAGCAGCACGCTTACATAAAGCCCATCGCCCAAGGGCGATAGCCATCCGTGATCGCCGCGCCCGCGCCCGGCCAGTTGCTCATCGGCCAGGAATACCGAGCCGTGGGCAGCACCGGTGCGCGCGGCTTCAAGCGCATCGGTGTTCGTGGAATCGGTGACCGGAGAAAAGCTGAGCTTGCCGGCAAAGATCGTGTCTGCCAGAGCGGCTTCGAGCGCGGCCAGATCGAACACGGCGTTCACTCCGCGGCGATGCTCATGGAAATATCCGCTGCCTTGGCCGAGTGGGTCAGAGCGCCCACGCTGATGAAGTCAACGCCAGTCTCGGCATAGGAACGGATATTCTCAAGCACGATGCCGCCGGAAGCTTCCGTGGGAATCCAGCGCGCCTGCGGCTCGCCGCCGGGCTGGGCCTGCGGCATATTCCCCGGCGCCACTTCCTTGATGCGCTCGACGCATCGCTTCACTTCTCCGGGCGTCATGTTGTCCAGCAGGATGGCCTCCGCGCCGAACTTGAGCGCCTCTTCCAGCTCCGCGAAGGAGCGCACCTCCACCTGCACGCGCTGGCCCTTTCTGCGTTTCTCCAGGGCTCGCGTCAGCACCGCGGCCAGGCCGCCGCCCAGCGAAATGTGGTTGTTCTTGATCAGAATGCCGCTGGCCAGGTCGATGCGGTGATTGGTTCCCCCGCCGCACTGCACGGCGTATTTCTCGAGGAGTCTGAGGCCGGGCACCGTCTTGCGCGTATCCAGCACGTGGGCGGGGGTTCCGTGGATGGCGTCCGCGTATCTCCGCGTCAGCGTGGCCACGCCGCTCAGGTGCTGCATGAGGTTGAGCATCACGCGCTCGCAACTGAGCAGCACGCGAGCGTTGTGGCGGATGACGGCCAGCACCGCGCCCTCGCGGACGCGCACGCCGTCGAAGATCTCCGGGTTGCTGACGACCTCGAAGCGGGTCTGCGACTGCGGACGCCGGTCGAGCCGGGCAAAGATCTCAAGGATGCGCGGCACCGCGCCCAGGCCGGCCACCACAAGGTCCTGGCGGGCTACGATCGAGGCCGTGGCGCGCAGGTCGGGGTCGATGGTCAGGTTGGTGGTGGCGTCGCTGGCGGCCTTGTCTTCCAGCAGGGCCTGCTCCAGCATGGTGTCGATGCGGCTGCTCTTCCAATCCATAATTACCTTTCGCGCGCTCAGGGATGCGACTGATTCTTCTTGAGCTGAAGAAAGTCATGAATGACCTGCTTCACGCTGTCCTCCACCTGACCGGCAAGCGAGTAAAAAAGCGCTCCATTGATGCGGTAGATCTGAAGCGTGCACTTGGACTGGCTGCCGGAGATACCGCCGACAAGGCTCTGCCACACACTGGGTCTACTTGGCTCTTGCTTGCGAATCAGGTTGATCTCTCCCAGGTCCTTGTACCAGAGCAGAGAGATGATGTAATGCGCATCCCGCACCATGATCCCAAGGTCGGCGAGGAGCAGGAACTGGGCGAAGCTGGGGTGCGATCGCGCGCCGGTGAGATCGACGATAGCAAGGGCCGTGCCGAGCTTCCCCCCATAGCGGGCGATAATCTCTTCGGCTTCCGGGATGAAATGCGGGCCAACCAGGCAACCGGGCGCGTCGCCAAAGGAGATGGATGGCGTCTCCTCCTTCGGTTGATCGGCGGCGCCTTCCGCCGGCGATTCCACTTCAACCGCAATCGCGTTGTGCTCCTTCAGTTCCCTGTATGCAACCTGAATCAGCTTGAAACGTTCTTCCGCATCGGCTCGCAAGCTGGCGAAATTCTCATAGAGATCGGGATGCCATTGCTTGATTGCCTCTCGATAGGCATCCTGAATCTCGGTTTCCGAGGGCACTCCATAGGCGATGCCCAGCGTTCGATAGTGCTCACGGCATTGACCACAGTCACAGGACATAACTAACCTTCCTTCTTCAGGCTTTCGAGCGCCGCGCGGGCCTTTTCCAGCAGCAGCCGCGTTTCGGATTCCTGCTTCCTTAGACCCTCGACCACGTGTTCCGGCGCCTTGGCCAGAAAACTCTCATTGCCTAACTGGCGCTCGGCGTTGGCCAGACCTTTCTCGTACTTGGCGATCTCCTTTGTCAAGCGCTCGCGTTCGGCGGCAACATCGACGGTGAGTTCGTAAATGATTTGTAAATCAAAATCAATACTTGATCGTTTATTTGGTCCGGTCAACGGTGTCGAACTGAAATTCAGGTCAGACACTCTGGCGAGTCGTCTGATAATGTCCTGATTGGACTCGAATACCTGCCGCAATCCAACGCTATCATCGGACGCGTAGAAATTCTGCTGCGTCAAACCTTCCCCCTTGAGTAAGGAAAGCTCTTCCGGGTTCGCAAAATGCGTGAGGTCGAGCACAATCGGAACGACAAGCTTTTCATCGATACCAATATCTTTACGTAAGGCCCTCACCTCTGCAACGAGCCTTTGAATAGCTTCTATCTTGGAGTGTGCATCACCAACTCTATAATCGACTTTAGAATCCTGAGTAGTTTGCGGATACCCCGTCAACGCAATCGACTTTGCTGGTGGGACGCCATCGTAGACGGCGTGCCAAAGTTCCTCAGTCAGAAAGGGCATAAACGGCGAGAGCAGCCGCAACGAGGCTTCGAATACCGCGACCAAAGTGGTGAGTGAGGCCTTGGTTTTATCTTTGTTCGTCGTTTCGGAGAAATCGAGACGCAGCTTGACGATTTCGAGGTACCAGTCGCAGAAGCTGCCCCAGAAGAATTGATAGATGATATTGGCCGCTTCGTCGAAGCGATAGCTCTCCAGCGACTGATCCACTCTTTCCGCGGTGGCGTAGAGTTCGGCTACGATCCAGCGAGCTTCGAGCGGGTCACTGGGAGTTGCAACTGGCATCTTACCGAGCGCGGTGCGATCGACCGTGATGCCAATCTCGGCCGCGCGGTCGACATTCATGAAGAGGAACCGCGCGGCGTTCCAGATCTTGTTGGCGAAGGCGCGGTAGCCCTCGGTGCGGGCTACGTTGAAGGCGATGTCGGTGCCAGGCGAGGCCATCGAAGCCAGCGTGAAGCGGACCGCATCCGTGCCGTACTTCTCGACGATCTCGATGGGGTCGAGGACGTTGCCCTTGGTCTTGGACATCTTCTCGCGGTTGGCGTCGCGGACCAGCGCATGAATATAGACTTCGCGAAACGGAACAGAGTCCTTCAGCTCGCGCTTCGAACCGTCCGGCAGCGGTACATCGGCCGCAAACCAGCAGCCGAACATGATCATCCGCGCCACCCAGAAGAAGAGAATGTCGAACCCGGTGACGAGCAGGCTGGTGGGATAGAAGGCATCAAAGTCGGCTCGGTTCTGTCCCTCAGGGGCTAAAGCCCCCTCACCAACTGGCTGGTTTATGTACGGGCTTAAGCCCGTACCCTCCACCGAATGGGGCGCAAAGTTCGGCCAGCCAAAGACGGAAACCGGGAGCAGGCCCGAGGAGAACCAGGTATCGAGAACGTCGGTCTCCTGCGTGATCTGGGTCGAGCCGCAATGGGCGCAAGCTTCAGGATCGACGCGCGCGACGGTGACCTTCTGGCAGCTTGCGCAGTGCCACGCCGGGATGCGATGGCCCCACCAGAGCTGGCGCGAAATGCACCAATCGTGGATGTTGCGCATCCACTCGAAGTAGGTCTTGGCGTATTGCTCGGGCGTGAAGCGGATGTGGCCCTTCTCGACGGCCTCGATGGCGCGGTCGGCGAGCGGCTGAATCTTGACGAACCATTGCGTGGATAGCCGCGGCTCGACGACCGTTTTGCAGCGGTCGCAGTGGCCCACGTTGTTGGTGTAGTCCTTGATGGCCCCTAGTAGGCCCTGGGCTTCGAGGTCGGCGACGACCCGCTTGCGCGCAACATAGCGGTCGAGGCCGGCGTAGGCCCCGCCCTCGGTGTTGATGTGGCCGGTGGGGTCCATCACGTTGATGGAGGGCAGATGGTGGCGCTGGCCGATGGCGAAGTCGTTGGGATCGTGCGCCGGAGTCACCTTTACCGCTCCGGTGCCGAAGTCGCGGCTGACCCATTCGTCGAGGACAATGGGAATCTCGCGGCCCATCAGCGGCAGGCGCAGCTTCTTGCCGTGCAGGTGCAGATAGCGCTCGTCCTCGGGGTGAATGGCGACCGCCGTGTCGCCGAGCATGGTCTCGGGGCGGGTTGTCGCCACCGTGATAAACTCGCCCGAATCGCCGCCATCCGTTCCGATCACCGGATAGCGAATCTCCCACAGATGTCCCTTATGCTCGTCGTACACCACTTCCAGGTCGCTGATGGCGGTCTGGCACCGCGGGCACCAGTTCACGATGTAAGCGCCGCGATAGATGAGTCCCTGCCGGTGCAGCCGGACGAAGGCCTCGCGCACCGCGACGGAAAGCCTGTCGTCCATGGTGAAGTACTCGCGCTGCCAGTCGACGGACGCGCCCAGGCGCTTCATCTGGTCGAGGATGGCGCCGCCGTAGTGGCGCTTCCACTCCCACACGCGCTCCACGAAGGCCTCGCGGCCAAGCTGCTGGCGGCTGGCGCCTTCGCTGGCCAACTGCCGCTCGACCATCATCTGCGTGGCGATGCCGGCGTGGTCGGTGCCGGGCAGCCACAGGGCGCGGTAGCCGCTCATGCGCCGCCAGCGGGTAAGAATGTCCATCTCCGTTTGGTTGAGCATGTGGCCCATGTGCAGGCGGCCGGTCACATTGGGCGGCGGCAGCAGGATGGAAAAGGCCGGCCGGGCGTCGGGACCGGAGGGCGCTCCACACCTTTGGGCGGTCTCGGTTGCCAACGAAGGCGTGGGCTGGGCGAAGAGTTTCTCGCGCACCCAGTACTCGGCCCAATGATCTTCAATGGCGGTGGGATCGTAGGCTTTTGGCAGGTCGTGAGGCATGGGGTTTCACGTCCGAGCCCCCGAGGGTCTGCGCCGGCCCTCTCCCGGAGAGGGTTTCGAGCGAGGGGACCACCCCTCACTTTAGCAGATGGAAGGCTGGGGATCGAATCGGAATTGCCTTTTCATCCCGCGCCGCAGGAAGCGGGAAATCCTCGTGCGGTATGCTCGACTGGGAGGGCGGAATGCAGGTCAAGCGGCGGCGCAAAGGAGCGGGAATGAAGGGGAATCGACTTGGGAATCGAGCGGCGGGCGGCTTCAGCGCCGTTGCGGGGAGCTTCATGTTGCTGTCGTGCTTGCATTGGCCGTGCGGCGGGGCGGTTGCACAGGGCAGCCAGCCCGTAGCGCCGAGTCAACAGCAAACCGGCGCGCCGGCCAATGCGGAAGCAGGGAAGATGGTTCAGGCTATTCTCCTCAGCGATATTCATTTTGAGCCGTTCTGGGATCCCGGCAAGGTTGCGCAACTGGCCGCCGCCCCGGCGAGCGGGTGGAACGCGATTCTGGCCGCGCCTCCATCCGAGGATCGCGAGCAGCATTTCGCGGCGCTGGAGAAGACCTGCCATGCCCGCGGAGAAGACACGTCTTACCCATTGCTCCAGTCCAGCATGCAAGCCGTGCGCGCTCATGTTGCGGGGGTTGCCTTCGCCGCCGTAAGCGGCGATCTGATTGCGCATGCATTCGACTGCAAGTACAACGCGCTGTTTCCCCACTCCTCGCCGGGCGATTACCGGGCATTCGTAGAGAAGACGATGGATTACGTGATCGGCGAGCTGAGCGGCGCCATTCCCGGCGCTCCGGTCTATGTGGCGCTGGGAAACAACGACACGGACTGCGGCGACTACCGGCTGGACGCCCATAGCGAGTTCCTGTCCGTGATCGGCGGCGAGACTACCGGGGCGGCCTATCCTGCCTCCGAGCGGATGAGTTCGCTGAGGGGATTTTCCGAGGGCGGCTATTACAGCGTGAATCTTCCGGCTCCGGTGCGCAACGCGCGCCTGCTGGTTCTGGACGACCTGTTCATGTCCGGCAAGTACGCCACCTGCGCTGGCAAATCCGATTCAACCGCCGCCGACGCGCAGCTTGCCTGGCTCCGGCAGCAACTGAGCGAGGCTCGCGCCGGCAAGCGGAAGGTTTGGGTGATGGGCCACATTCCGCCGGGTGTGGATGTGCATGCCACCGCCGCCAAGATGCGCAACCTTTGCGGCGGCGAAAGACCGGAGATGTTCCTTTCATCCGAGAAGATGGCGGACGAACTGGTCGAGTTCAGCGACGTGGTTGAGCTGGCTATCTTTGCGCACACGCACATGGACGAGGCGCGCATTCTGAGGGCGGAAGATGAAGCCGGGCATCCGGCGCCGCGGGGCAAGAGCGTCGCAGTCAAGATGGTGCCGTCGATCTCGCCCATCAATGGAAATGCCCCGTCGTTCACAGTGGCCCGCATCGATCCGGGTTCGGCGGCTCTGGTGGACTACAGCGTCTTCGCGGCGTCGAACCCGACCGGCGTGAATGCCATCTGGAAGGAAGAGTACGATTATGGGCTGACGTACCGCGAGGCCTCATTCACAGCCGCTTCGGTGAGCCGGCTGATCGCCGGTTTCCAGAGCGATACCGGCGCCAAGACGGAAGCCAGCCGCGAGTACATTCGCAACTTCTCTTCGGGCAATGCTTCGCCCTTGCTCGAACTGATCTGGCCGGAATATGTTTGCGGCCTGTCGAATTACTCCGCGGAGGGATTCAGATCGTGCGTGTGTCCCGCTGCACGCTAATCAGCGCCGCCAGCCAGAACTTCTCCGTTTCCAGTCTGCCGCCAGTCAGGCCACGGCACGACTATCCCCCTGGGAACCCGTCTGGAGCGGAAACCAGGGCTTTCCCTACACGCTCACCTTGCGTTGGACGGCAGCGCCGGTTGACACCGGCTTCCGCATTTGCGAGACTCAGAGTTGCTGCCGGTTCAGCGGAGAGCGCTGGATCTGTGTACCGTGCCGAAGTGGCGGAATTGGCAGACGCGCGTGGTTCAGGTCCACGTACTCGCAAGGGTGTGGGGGTTCGAGTCCCTTCTTCGGCACCAAGTTGTCAAGTGAATACAATAAAATCAATCGTTTCAATAAGTTGCAAGCAGAGAAATCCCCCAGAATCCAACCAACCCGTCTCACTGGAGGACAAGACTGCGTTCTGGCCTCGCTACCATCGAACGATAGTTGAATCAGAAGGTTAAGTATTTCAATGGCATAGAGATTCGGGCTTTGCGGATCGCCCATTTGCGCATAAGGCACAGGCTCCTCCTTCGCGCTCCAGTCCCGGGTGAGGAAACGCCGTATCGCGCTGTTGCAGTAGCGGGCGAGGAAGCAGTGGTTGTTGGATTCTGCGTCCGGCTCTTTGCCGACGAAGCGGTGCTGGGTGGCGTCGCCGGCGCGCACGTGGGACTGCCGGCCAGGTTGGCGCCGATGGGCGTGAATCCAGCGGGCGGGGAGGCCAGCGTGAGCTTGGCGGCGCAAGCGCCCCCGGCGGTTTGGCGGGGGCGCTTGCGTCCCGGTTGGACCCAGCCTCAGTTGCTGAACAGAAGGACGCCGGCGGGTCTTTCGTCGGTCAGGGCTTCGTCAGCGCTTACAGGGCGGTAGAAGAGCTGGTTGGCGTCGAGATAGACCTCAAGGAAGGCCGGGCGGACGGCGATGTTCCCGGCTATCAGGGCTTCGGAAAGAGGGTCCTCGACGTAGCGCTGAAGGGCGCGGCGCAAGGGGCGGGCGCCGTAGCTGCGATCAACGACGGTCTTGTCGAGGATCCACTTCTTGGCTTCCTCGGTGACGGAGATGGTAATGGCCTTCTGGGCCAGATTGGCGTTGAGCTGCTGGACCAGCAGTTCGACAATCTGAAGCAGATCGGCGTCGTTGAGCGACTGGAAGAGAATGACCTCGTCGAGGCGGTTGAGGAACTCGGGGTTGAAGGTCTTCTTCACTTCCTGCTTGACCAGCTCCTCGACCTTGTCGTTGACCATGTCTTCGCGGTCGCTCTGGAAGCCGAGGCCCTGCTTCTTCTGAAGGTGACGGGCGCCGATGTTCGAAGTCATGATGAGGATGACATTCTTGAAGTCGACGGTGTTGCCCAGGCCGTCGGTCAACTGGCCGTCCTCGAAGACCTGGAGGAGGATGTTGAAGACATCGGGGTGGGCCTTCTCGATCTCGTCGAGAAGCACGACGGAGTAAGGCGAGCGCTTTACGCGCTCCGTGAGCTGGCCGCCCTCTTCGTAGCCCACGTAGCCCGGCGGCGAGCCGATGAGCTTGGAGACGGAGTGCTTCTCCATGAACTCCGACATGTCGAAGCGGATGAGGGCTTTGTCGGAGCCGAATAGGAAGTTGGCCAGCGTGCGGGCCATCTCCGTCTTTCCCACGCCGGTCGGACCCAGGAAGAGGAAGCTGCCGATCGGCCGCGCGGGCGACTTGAGGCCGGCGCGGGAGCGGCGGATGGCGCGGGCCAGTGCGCCGATGGCTTTGTCCTGCGAGATAACGCGCTTGTGCAGCTCTTCTTCCACGCGCAGCAGCTTTTGCGTCTCTTCTTCCTTGATGCTGGTCACGGGCACGCCGGTCCAGCGGCTGACCACATCTTCAATGTCTTCGCGGCCGACAATGCCGGCGGCGGAGTCATCGAGGTGATACTTGTCGCGCAGCGCGCGCAGGTTCTCGCGCTCCTTGCGCTCCTCGTCGGAGTAGAAGCGGGCCTTCTCGAACTCATGGTTGGCGATGGCCGAATCCATGCGATGGACGATGAACTTGATGCGCTTCTGGACCTCGGTGATCTCATCGGGCAGCGAGGTCTGGCGCAGCTTCACGCGGGCGCCGGCTTCGTCGATGAGGTCGATGGCCTTGTCAGGCAGGAAGCGGTCGGGGATATAGCGGTTGGAGTGGGCGACGGCGAACTCGACGGCGGCGTCGGTGTAACTGACGGCGTGGAACTTCTCGTAACGGTCCTTGATGCCGTGGATGATCTTGATGGCGTCGGCTTCGTTCGGCGGAGGAACCTTTACGGCCTGGAAGCGGCGCTCCAGCGAGCGATCCTTCTCGATGGACTTGCGGTACTCGCCCGGCGTGGTGGCGCCGATGCACTGAATCTCGCCGCGGGAAAGCGCCGGCTTGAGGATGTTAGCCGCGTCCAGCGAGCCCTCGGCCGAACCCGCGCCCACCAGGGTGTGCAACTCGTCGATGAAGACGATGGAGTTCTGGTTCTCCATCAGCTCTTTCATGATGGTCTTGAGCCGCTCCTCGAACTGGCCGCGGTATTTGGTTCCGGCGACGATCAGCGAAAGGTCGAGGCCGAGGACTCTCTTGTCGGCCAGGAAGCTGGGAACCTCGCCGTCGGCGATGCGCTGCGCAAGGCCCTCGACGATGGCGGTCTTGCCCACGCCGGGTTCGCCGATGAGCACGGGGTTGTTCTTGGTGCGGCGGCAGAGAATCTGCACCACGCGCTCCAGTTCGCCTTCGCGGCCCACCAGCGGATCGAGTTGCCCGTCCGTGGCTGCCTGGGTCAGGTCGCGGCTGAACTCGGCCAGCAGGCTCGACTCGCGCTGGCGCGGCTGCGGCGGAACCTTTTCCTGGGTGACGCGAGCCAGTTCGTCGCGAATCTGCGCCAGCTTCAGGCCGCGCTCCTGCAATATCTCGGAGGCAAAACATTTCTCTTCGCGCAGCAGGCCCAGCAGCAGGTGCTCGGTGCCGATGTGCTTGTGGCCCAGCCGCTCGGCCTCCTCCGCCGCATAGGCAAGCACTCGCTTGCACTCGTTCGAAAGCGGCAGGTCCACGCTGGTAGAGACCTTTTCGCGGATGGTGGTATGCGCCTCGATCTGCTTGCGAATCGACTCCACCGAAGCATGCGAGCGCAGGAAGCGGCTGGTTAACGCCTTGTCCTCGCGCAGCAGGCCGAGCAGCAGGTGCTCGGTCTCGATATAGGGCGAACCGAACTGGCTGGCTTCATACCGCGCGAAAAAGATCACGCGCCGTGCCTTCTCCGTATAGCGTTCGAACATGATGTCCTCCCCCCGGAATCCGGTCCTTTTGCAAGCTATCGGCTGAAACGGCCTTTCCGTTCATCCCGGCCTCAGCCCAAACTGCGCGTGCCAATGCGTTCAGTTTCGCAGCCCAGGGGCTGCCTGGAGAATACAACTTTCGCCCCTCCAGAATCTCCTTGAGAAACACCGAAGCGATTCCTGCCCGGCTCCTGCCCGGCTCCCGCCCGGCTCTCGCTGCGCCGGCACCGCCCTGAGACTTCCCGTTTGCCCCGGCAACCTTGCTCCCAAGACCCGGCGCGGAGCCGCATTCATCCCCGCAAAGATTGCTTACTGATTAAGACTCAAAAATCGCCGAAACGGTGCATCTTTCGCTGCGGGATTCCGGCTTCACGCGCCGGCTTGCCGAGCCGCGGCCAGCGGGGTGAGCCGCCCGCCTTCCAGGCGCAAGGCCCGCGTGCAGCGCGCGGCTAGGTCCATGTTATGCGTCACCAGAATCGAGGTGAGGCCGTGGCTCCGGTGCAGCCGTTCGATGAGGTCGAAGACACGGCCGGCGGTGGTCTCGTCCAGGTCGCCGGTGGGTTCGTCGGCCAGCAGCAGCCGGGGGTTGTTGACCAGCGCGCGGGCCAGCGCCACACGCTGCTGCTCTCCGCCTGAGAGCTCGCCGGGCCGGTGGCCGCCGCGATCCTCCAGGCCAACCTCGCGGAGCCAGCTTGCCGCGGTTCGAAGCGCCTCCTGCTTCTTCACGCCGCGCGCCAGCAGCGGCATGGCCACGTTTTCCAGCGCCGTAAACTCCGGCAGCAAATAATGGAACTGCCAGACGTAGCCGATCTCCCGGTTGCGAAAGCCCGCGGCCGCGCGCGGCGAGAGTTGCGCGAGGCCGGTCGAGGCGCAGTAAACTCTTCCCGCTGAAGGGGCATCCAGCGCGCCCAGAATGTGCAAGAGCGTGCTCTTTCCCGCGCCGGACTGGCCCACGACGGCCACCATCTCGCCGCTTTCCACGACGAGATCGAGGCCGCGAAACAGGTGCAGCGGGCCGCGCGCGGTCTGGTAGGTCTTTTCCAGGCCGCTGACCTGAACCATCGGGCCTTGGCTGGGCTGGGTCCGGCTCTGCTTCTCATCCCCCGCCCGCACCTCCGGCGTCCGCGCCTGGCGGGTGGCCTGGGGAGCAGCCGCTGGTGAGGTTTCAATCATCCGCTTGCCCCTATTCTACCGCGATGCGGGTTTATCCCGCGCCACCGGGCCTGCGGGATGATTTGCCGCCGGCGGCGCGGCGCCAGAGGATTCGCCTGGCCGCGCACCTTTCAGGCTCAGTGCTGCCCAGTTCAGATGGTCCCGCTTCGGACTCGCCCGGTCCGCGCGGCAAAAACCGTTTATCCTAACAAAGTCATGAAAAACTCTTTCGCTCTCCGTCTTTGGCTACTGCTTTCGCTGTTGGCGATCTCCTCTCTCGCCTGGTTCCCGGCCGCGGCCCAGACCCGCCCCGTTCCCAACCCCCAACTGGCGTCGAAGGAACTGAACGCCCGCGTCGAGGCGCTCCTGAAGAAGATGACCCTCGACGAGAAGGTGGGCCAACTGGCGCAGTACACGGTGGAATACGCCACCGGGCCGGGCTCCTCCAACCTGACGTATGACGAGATGGTCGCCAAGGGCCAGGTGGGCTCCATGCAGGGCGTGGTGGGCGCCGAGGCCACCAATCGCTACCAGCACATCGCCATGGAGAAGTCGCGGCTGCACATTCCCATCCTCTTCGCGCGCGACGTGATTCACGGCCACCGCACCATCTTCCCCGTGCCCCTGGCGCTGGCGGCCAGCTGGGACCCGGCGGCGGTTGAGACGGCGGCGCGCTTTGGCGCTACGGAAGCCCGCGCCGACGGCCTCGCGTGGGTCTTCTCGCCCATGGTCGATATTGCCCGCGACCCGCGCTGGGGACGGATTGCAGAGTCGGCCGGCGAAGACCCCTACCTGGGTTCGGCGATGGCCCGCGCCTGGGTGAAGGGCTATCAGCAGGGCGATCTCTCCAAGCCCGATTCGGTGGCCGTCAGCGTCAAGCACTATGCCGCCTACGGAGCGCCTGTCGCCGGCCGCGACTACAACGCCGTGGATATGAGCGAGATCCTGCTGCGCCAGGTTTACCTGGAGCCTTATCGCGCCGCGGTCGAGGCCGGCGCGGCCACGCTGATGAGTTCCTTCAACACCATCAACGGCGTCCCGGCCAGCGCCAACCCCTTCACCCTGACCCAGATTCTGCGCAGGGAGTGGGGATTCGACGGCATGGTCGTCTCCGACTGGACGGCCATCCCCGAACTGCGCAACCACGCCATCGGCGCCGACGACGCGACCGTGGCCCGCAAGGCCCTGGAGGCCGGCGTGGATATGGATATGATTGGCGGCCTCTACGGAACCGTGATTGCCCCGCAGGTACGCGACGGCAGGATTCCCGAGAGCGTGGTCGACGAGGCGGTGCGCCGCATCCTGCGCGTCAAGTTTGCGCTCGGCCTCTTCGACCACCCCTATACCGAAGCCGGCCCCGCCTACGACGCCACGCCGGAGCGCCGCGCCGCGGCCCGCAAAGTGGCGGCCGAGACCTTTGTGCTGATGAAGAATGAACCCGTCGAGGGCGTGGGAACCCTGCTGCCGTTAACCGCGAAGGCCAGGAAGGTGGCGCTGATCGGCCCCATGGCCGACAACCAGGGCGAGATGCTGGGCACGTGGAGCGTTACCGGCGACCCGAAGTATGTCGTCACGCTGAAGACGGCGCTGGCGGAACGGCTGGGCGACAAGCTGCTCTATTCCCAGGGCTGCGGTCTGCTCTCCGGCGAGGACGAGATTGCGCTCCAGCACATCAGCGGTGTGGCCGCCGATGTGCCCGTGCCTTTGCCGGACGACGCCAAGACCATTGCGGAAGCGGTGGAGACGGCCAAGAAGGCCGATGTGGCTATCCTGGCCCTGGGCGAACCCACCGGCTGGCTGGAGGGCGAGGCCGCAAGCCGCGCGACACTGGGCTTTACCGGCGCGCAGGAACAATTGCTCGAGGCGGTCGCGGCCACCGGCAAGCCGGTGATTCTGGTGGTGCTGGCCGGCCGCCCGCTGGAACTGAAGTGGGCCGCGGCGCACGTGCCGGCGATCCTCGAGGGCTGGAGTCCCGGCATAGAGGCCGGCCACGCTCTCAGCGATGTCCTCTTGGGCGACGTGAACCCCTCGGGCAAGCTGCCGGCCAGCTTCCCACGGTCCGTTGGACAGGAACCTCTGTACTATGCCCAGCTACCCACGGGCCGGCCGGCGCACGGCGATTTGAGCCACATGCCGCGGAATGGTGACGAGAAGTACATGTCGCGGTACGTGGATGAGGAGAATTCGGCGCTCTACCCCTTCGGCTGGGGATTGAGTTATACGCGCTTCAGCTACTCGCAGCCCACGCTCAGCCGCGCGGAGGTTCCGGTGCGCGAGATTCTGGCGTCGCGGAATGGACCTGTCACCCAGGTCGGCGTGGATGTAACAAACACGGGGAGCGTGGCCGGAACCGAAGTGGTTCAACTCTACATCCGGAATACGGCGGCCAGCGTCAGCCAGCCGGTGCGGGAGCTGAAAGGCTTTGCCCGCGTTGCGCTGGCCCCCGGAGAGCGGAAGCACGTGGAGCTTCCGCTGGGCTTCGACGAGTTGAGCTTCTACAACGCCGATGTCCAGCGAACAGTGGAACCCACGACTTATACGATCTGGGTCGGCGGAAGCTCGCTGGCGGCGGCGGAGACGAGCTTGAAGGTGGAATAGAAGCAGGGAGTAGGGAGTAGGGAGTAGGGAGTAGGGCCGGTCGTCAGCGATCGGATGGGAAAGTCGCGGAATCCCGGCTTCTGATCCCGAATCGCTGGCTTCAATCAGGCTCCGCCTGTTTCTATTCCCTGTTCCCTATTCCCTGCTATCACGACGCTACCGCCAGCTCCACGGCGTGCGCCGTTCGCACTGTGCCCTTGCGCGGGCCGCGCTTGCGCGCGCTCATCACCTTGATCCGCTCCAGCAGTTCATGCGCCGAGCAGGTCTTCTTCGCCAGCACGGCGTCGGCAGCGTGCATTTCGCCGCCCATCCGCTGCGGGTCGCCCAACAGGATCATAGGGATATGCGGCGCGATCCGCTTCAACTGGTCGACCAGCTGACTGCCGTTCATCTGCGGCATTGCATAGTCGGCCAGCACCAGATCCACTTGAATCTCGGCGAAGATGCCGATCGCCTCCTGGCCCGTCAAGGCCGAAAGCACCCTGTACCCGTTGGTTGCCAGCATGAACTTGAGCACGGAAAGCTCTTGTTCATTATCGTCTACGCAGAGAACAATCTTCTTCGGTCGCATGATCTGGGGTTTGCTCCTCGGTTCAGTTTCCTTGCCGTTTAGCCTGGCAACACTTTACCCATGCCCGCTCTTGAGGCTGGCTGGCGCAAATGAATTCCAAGGCCGGCGATCGCGGACGAGGCCGCCATTTGCCTGGTTGATCTTGCATCCGAGTGGCCTTGCGTGGAACATCCGCGGCTTTGGGGGCGCGACGTTCCCGCAAGGCGGCATCCGGCATTCGACTACCCAGGAGGCCAACTTACGCTAGCGATCGGCTTGTGTTTAGGACCTGAGGTCAATTCCGGCTTAGGCACCGGTCAAGTTGTTTCAATGGAAGCCAAGACTACGAGTCTTTATCGTCCTTGGGAAGAGGGAAAGGTAAGCGAAATTTAATGTGAAAATCCCGATGAAAAGGGCGGCAGTTGGCTAGGCATAATAAAGCCCGCCACTTGCAATCATGAATGCCTGTTGAAAGCATGTGCATCCCGGCAGGAAAAGCCGTCCCATTGCTGCAAGAACGGTGCTACCCCCGACGCGTACATCGGCAACCTCCCCCGTTTGTCCAGGCGCCGCCCTGCTTTGCGTGCGCGCAGACAGAAATCGATCCCAGGCTCTTCGCCCTGCCGGCGAGCAAGCCGCAACCGAGCCTTCAGCTCCCGGAACCCCGGATGGAACCCTTCCGCGCCGCTTTTCGTAATCCTCGGCAGCATGGAACATGGTGGCTACAGTTGGTCGTGGATCGAGGCGCAGGTTGCGCAGGCCGGCGAAGCGTGGAATGACTGCGCTGGGCGCCTCATCCCAGTTGGCCCGCGCTACAGCCGGGATGAGCAGCGCAAACGCGAGAAAGCCTACGACCAGGCCCTGAGCGCCGTGGAGCGAGAGGCGCGCAGAACCCCGCGCAATCCCACCGGACGCCTTCTCGCCCAGCGGCGCATCGTGGACGAATTCCCGCGCTTTGCCGCCATCGCGCTCGATCTCAGTCCGGAGGCAGTCCAGCTGCTCACAGGCAGTTTTCTGCCCGTGGGCACGCAGCTCGCCCGGCGGGCGCGCGCATTCGACCCGGGCCTGAGCATGGACGATATCATCCAGGCCTGCCGCAATGCCTGGACCGCCTGCGGCTTGCAGGCCTTGCTCGGCCGGCCCATGGAGCTAACTTCCTCCATCTTTGCCTACAGTCTTCTCTACCCGTACAGCGATAACTGTCTCGACTATCCGGAGTTATCCACCGCGGAGAAGCTGCGCTTCAGCGAGCGCTTCCGGCAGCGCCTGCGCGGGCTGCGGCTTTCCGCCTGCAACCCGCGCGAAGCGGCCGTGTGGGCCATGGTTCAAATCATCGAAGAGCAATATCCGCGCCCCAGCTACCCGCAGGTCTTCGACTGCCTGCTGGCCATCCATCGCGCCCAGGAGAAAAGTATCGCGCAACTCGGCGGAGGCGGCCGGTTCAATAACTCTCCGCATAACTATATAGGTAACTATAGCGATAACTCGAATGATAACTCGTGCGCTAACTATCTCGATAACATGGAGATCGAGCGCATAACTTGCCTGAAAGGCGGAACCTCCGTCCTCGCCAATGCCTGCCTGGTGCAGCCGCGACTTTCCCCGGAAGAAAGCCGGTTCTCCATCGATTGGGGAGTCTTGCTGCAACTGGGAGACGATTTGCAGGACGTGGGCGAGGATCTCGGCCGTGGATCGGTCACGCTTTTCACCCGCGCCGCCGCCCGGGGAGAGCATCTCGACAGCCTTGTCCTGCAGCTTCTCAACTTCAGCCGGCGGGTTGCGGACAGCATGGACCGCCTGCCTCACGGCACTGGCCTGCTCAAGGATCTGCTGCGCATGAGCTGGCGATCGCTGGTCCTCATGGCCGTGGCCAACGCCCGGCAATTCTTCTCCCCGGCATTTCTGGCCGATCTCGAACCGTCGTCTCCCTTCGGCTTCGATTTTCTCCGCGCGCGCAATGAGAGGCTGGCCGGCCGCCAGGCTCTCTACGCCATCCTCTTCGATGCCTTCCTCGAAGCCGGTCCAGGCGAGCGCAGCGGAGTTCCCCTGGCCGGCGAATCCCTCCCCGACACAAATCTTCCTCCCGCCGCCGATCTGCGCTTCCTCAGCAACTCCTTTGCCTGAGGACAGCCGCGGCCAGCCTCGCGTCCGGCCGGCTTCACGGACAGCTCAGAGCGGGCGCGGCTGGGGATTGGGCGGACAGGTCGATTCGCGAATCACCAGTTCGGGCAGGATCGGCACTGTATCCTGAAAGGCCTCCTGGCCGCGAATCCGCTGCAAGAGGATGCGGGCGGCGACTACTCCCATTTGATTGAGCGGCTGGCGAATGGTGGTCAGGCTGGGGTTGTGGAAGGCCGCGCTCTGGATGTCGTCGAAGCCCACCACGGAGATGTCCTGGGGCACGCGCAGGCCGTGATCCTTGCAGGCGCGGATCGCCCCGATGGCGGCTTCGTCGTTGTAGCAGACAATGGCCGTGAATCGACCGCCGCGACCGAGCAGTTCGTTGGCCGGTCCAAAACCCAGCTCCGGGGTGGAAACCCGCAACTTGACTTGCACGGTCAACTCCGGCAAAACCTCCAGCTTCATCTCCGCGGCCACATTCATCAGGCATTCCCAGCGCTCGTCCGCATCGGAGCTGTGGCTGCCGCCGCGCATGAAAGCGATCTGGCGATGCCCCAACTGGTAGAGATGGCTGAGGGTCAGTTCGGCCGCCCGGCGCTGATCGAGGACCACGTTCGTAACTCCCTCGATCTTGCGATGGCCCGCCACAGCCACCGCCGGCAGCTTCAAGCTGTGCTCCAGCACGGTATCGATCAGGACGAACCCTTCCACGGAGCGGTCCATCAGCAGGCGCGGGTACTCCTCAATCAGGTCCGGCTTGCGGCGATGGCTTGCGGTCAGGTAGAAGTATCCTTCCTCAATGAGGAACTCCTCGACCCCCGCCAGCACCGGCGCGACATAGTGGTCGTTCAGATCCGGCACCAGCACGCCTATGGAGAAGGTCTTGCGCTTGCGCAGCGACCGCGCGTAGAAGCTGGGCCGGTAGTCGAACTTAGCCGCCGCCCTGGTGACCCGGTCCCTGGTCTCCTGCGGAATCGAGCGCACGCCGGGAGCGTTGTTCAGCACCAGTGAGATCGTGGCCGGCGACAGGTTCAGATAGTCGCCGAGCGTACGCAGGCTGATGGGCTGCCCCGGCAGCGGCCTGGGCCCTGACCTTACTCGCTTGACCATATACTCCTGTTGTAACACTGTGCATCGTGAAATAGCTATCGAAGCGGGGGGCGCCTACAACCGGAGCCAGGCATTCGTCACTTCTCCGCCGGCGCCGCGGCCGGCTGGTGCGCCTGTGGCGGCCGGGCGTGCCCGCCGGAGATCTTCTTGTAAACTTCTTCGTCGGCAGCGCTGTTCAGCTTGCTGGCTTTGTTGAACTCGACCTTTGCCTCTTCCTTCTTCCCCATCGTCCTGTAGAGCCGCCCCAGCCGCCAATGGACGTTCACCTCGTCCGGCATCAGCTTGGCGGCCTCGGTCAGCTCCCGCAAGGCATCCTCGTTGCGGCCGTCCTCGCTGTAAACGATGCCCATGTCGAGGTGTCCCAACCCCAGCCCAGGGTCGAGTTTGAGGGCCTTTTCCAGCAGCGGCCGCGCCTCCTCGATCTGGTTCAGCTGGATGTCCGTATCGCCCAGGTAGAGCAAGGCCTGAATGTGATCCGGGTCGTTGTCGATCTCGGCCTGAAACTCGCTGGCCGCTTCCGGGTACTGCTTCTTGATCCACAGCAGGTAGCCCAGGCCGAAATGCGCGTTCGGCTCCTTGGGATTGGCCTTGACGGCGGCGCGAAACTGCTGGATGGCGCCGGCGCTGTCTTTCATGGCGTCCAGGGCTTCGCCTGCCAGAATGTCGGCCTCCGCCGATTCCGCGTTCAGCGTGAGAATCTCGTGGTAGACATCGAGAACGCACTGATTCTGCTTGGACCGCAGGCAACTGTCCGCCAGAGCCAGCCGCAAGGGCAGGTTCTGCGCGTCGCGCCCCGCGGCCTCTTTCAGATAAGGAGTCGCCTGGGAGTATTCGGCCAGGCCATAGTAGGCCATGCCGATCAGAATCGTCAGTTGCTGGTCCCCAGGGTGGTTCTTCTCCAGCAGGCTGAACTCCTGTATCGCCCCCTTCAAGTCGCCGTCCTTGAAGAGCGCCAGGCCGAGATCCAGCCGCAGGCCGGGAACTTCGGGACCGGTCGCCAAGGCCTTGCGGTAGAGCGGCACGGCCTCTTTGTAGTGTTCCTGGCGCGCTTCCAGCAGCCCCAGGTGAGCGTAGGACTCCGAGCTTGAGGGATGAGTCTTAAGATATGCGCGCCATGCGGCTTCCGCCTCGGCATTCTTTCCCTGCTGCTCCAGGGCCAGCGCGGTCTTGCGCTGACTGTCCGCGGCGGCCGCGGCCTGCCCGGAGCAGTGGGCGGCGGCCATCGCCAGCGCCAGTCCGACGCCCAGTTGTATTGCGCGTTTCATCTGTGTTCTATCTCGACTCCGGGCGTCGTGCCAAGCATTCCCCGGTGTTGGCACTGGCCTGTCAGCCTCGACCCGCCTGGCAACGCATCCCCGGAAGGGTTCCTATTCCTTGTCTATTGTCTCTCCCGGCAAAGCCCGCCGGCAAACCGAGCGCGGACAGAGAAAAGGCGCGGCGGGGATTGCCCGCCGCGCCCCGGTTGAGGGTTGAGGTTAGAAAACGAACTTGCCGCCAAGCTCGAGGTTGCGAGGATCTTGGGTCCCCGTAAGCTGACCGTCCTGACCACCCTTATAAGAGGTGTTGACGGCGTTGAATTCGGTGTGGTTGAAGGTGTTGAACGACTCGAAGCGGAGATCGAAGTGAGCCCGCTCGGTGATCGCGAACGACTTGTAGAGCGACGTGGTGAAGTTCACGCGGCCGGGACCAACGATTGCATCCCTGCCGGAGCTGCCAAAGCCCAGGTTGAGCCCGCCCGCCCAGGATGGAGTGGGGTAGGCAAAGTCGTTTACATCGAACCATTCCGATGCCTTCTTGGGATAGTTGAGCTTCCCGAGTTGGGTCGGACGATTGGTGTAATTGCCGCCCAGGCCGATCGTATCATAGGAGATGGTCATGCCCGGCGCGTTGGGCACGCCGGTCTCATCAATGAACGTACCAGCAAGCGTCCATCCGCCGGCGAGGGACTTGACCAAGCCGGTGCTCTTGGTGGCGATGGGCAGTTTGTAGACGTAGTTGGCGCTGAGCATCTGGCGGCGATCATACTGGCCAGAGGCCTTGTCATACTTAAAGTACCAGGGGTTGCTGATTTCGTTGCCGCCACCGTTGTCGACAGAGATGACATCGATTTCGTGTGAGTACGTGTAATCGAGTTCACCGCTCAGACCCCAGCGGTTCTGGATGCGAACAGCCGTCTGGAAGCCGTTGTAGTTCTGGTTGGTTTGGTTTTCATTCTGCTCGATGCTGGTATAGCCAGGGAATGGCCGGTAGGGGTTCATGCCGCCGAAGTCGTTAAAGGCGGTGGCGGCGTCCCCAGGATATTTGCCGCCGCTGTCACCAGCCACCTGACGGGCGTCAAGGCAAGTCGCCGAAGGAGCTGAGCAGAAGGCTGCCGGGGCGCTGGCAGTACTCACATAGCCAACGTTGGGATTCATATTGTTGACGTAGCTGCCGGCGTCCTGGTGCCATGCGATGTTGCCGACATACTGAGCCACCCAAATGACCGAGGGCGTGATTTCACGCTGAACGCCGAGGCTGAACATCGCCGTTTGAGGCGCGCGGTAAACCTGTGGCAGGCTATCGGCGCCGCTGGCAAAGATCAGGGCAGTCGGGGCGATAACAGCACCGGTGTTCCAGTTCTTTCCGGGGGTGCTGAAGTAGGGGTCGCCTAAACTGAGCGCAGGATCGAAGGGCGGGCTGGTGGCTTCGTCGAAGATGTCATTGCCCTGCATGCGCTCAAAGAAGGTTCCGAAGCCGCTGCGGAGAATGGTCTTGCCGTTGCCAAACAGATCCTCGGAGAATCCGACACGGTATTGCAGCGTATCGAAGTCGTTCTCAACCGCGCCCCGCGGGAAGTGATTCTGACCGGCGAGGCCTGAGCCGTTGATGTACGCGGGGATGCCGTTGTACACGTACAGGTCCGCGCTGGCCGGGTCGATGGCGCCGCTGGCATCCCAAATGGGAGCATTGGCCGGGTTGGTATTGTAGAGTTGCTGCTGGAAGTCTCCCACCAGGTTTTGGCGCTCCACGGCATGCGGCAGAGCGTCATAACGGAGGCCGAGCTGCACGCTCAACCGGGGGGTAACGTGCCAGTTGTCCATTGCGTAGACTGAGTTCGTCTGGTTGTAGTAGTGGCGGATTGGCGCGGCCTGTGCCTGGCTGTAGCTGCCGGGTATGCCCATCAGCATATCCATGAGTCCGTCGTTCGACAATTGGCCGAAGCCGTAGTCGCCCTGCGCATCGCCGTAGAGCATCTGGTTCTTGGTGTAGCGCATGTAGCTGTACCCGAACTTGAACTGATGCTTGCCGGTGGTGTACGAGATGTCCACCTTGGGCTCATAGTCCTGGGCCGCGTTGTGATAGGGCTCGGTGGCCGTATCTTCAGCCGTTCCGTAAGGATTGCCGAAGCCGGAGATGCCGGGAAAGATCTTGCGGGAGACGGTAAAAGGCACGACAACCGGAGCGACACTCCAGCCGGACGGCAGGAAGGTGTTGGCGCTGGGCGAGATGTCGGCCCCGTTGCCGTCGTAGTTAAAGGAGGCTTCCAGCAGCAGGTTGGGGTTGATCGTGCCGCTCAGCTTGATGGCCGCGCTGTGGGCAGGAGAGGTAAGAATGCTGGTCAGGGTGTTGTAGCTGCACCAGCACCAGCCCAGTTCCGGGTTGCCGTAGTTCTGATCCTGTACGTCACCGATGTAGTGGCCCAGAATCGCCCATTTGTCGTTGAAGTTGTGATCGACGCGGACGATGTCATCACGATCCTTGAAGGGGAGCGATTTGCTGGCGATGTTCTTGTCCGTACCGGCAACGTTCGGCGGGGGCAGGATGCCCGCGTTCAGATAAAGGACTCCGTTGGAGTCAAAGAGCTGATGCGGAATTGTGTTGTTCGGGAAGGGTTTCCCAGGGGTCAGGCCCAGCGGCTTCAAGTGGTTCACGTAGTAATCCGAGCTGGTTAGAACGTTCGGAACCACAAGGCTGACGGCGGGAGAAGCGAAAAGAGGCGAAACGTACTTGAGATCCGTGCCTAACACGGGTATGTCGGCCGGGTCGATGGTGGTGTTGTTGCTTGATGCACTATTGGTGGTCTTGCGCCATTCTTCATTCCAGAAGAAGAAGGTCTTCTTCTTATTGACGTTGTAGGTCTTGGGAATGTAGAGCGGTCCACCTACGTTGAAGCCGTAAATGTTCCATTGTGTATGCACTCTCGGTGTCGCCGGAGTCGTCGTTTTGTTGAAATAGGAGTTGGCGTCATAGTCGGTGTTGCGGTTCTCTTCCCAAGCCGAGCCATGGAAAGTTTTGGTACCGCTCTTGAGCGAAAGGCTGATGGTGGCGCCCGAGGAGATGCCGTAATCGGGAGTATAGTTCGAGGTCAGCATCTGGAACTCGCCGATGGCGTCCTGCGAAGGCTGAATCTGCATGCCTCCGGCGCCGCCGCGGTCACTCGACTCGCCGCCGTCGATGAGCCAGATGTTGTGGCTCTGGCGCAGGCCGTTGATGCTGATGCTGAAGTTAGCGCCAAACGCTCCGGGGGTGTTGCTGTCCGGCAGGAGCGAGCTGACGCCAAGGCCCAAAGCCGCCAGAGAAACGAAGTTGCGGTTTTCCGTGGCGATCGAGCTGATATCTTCTGCGCTGATCAGTGTGCTGACCACGTTGGAGTCGGCCTGCACCGTAAGGGCATCGGCCGAGACGGTAACGGTCTGGGTTTCGGCGCCGACGGTCAGCTTGACATCCACGCGGAAAGTCATGGAAACGTTGACCACGATGCCGGTCTGGGTATAGGTCTTGAAGCCCTTGGCCGTTACCTTCATGTTGTAGTTGCCCGGGTTCAACCCGGCAAAGTCGTACAAGCCGGTGGACCCGCTGATGATCGTGCGCGTAAAGCCGGTGGCCGGATCAGTGAGCACGATGCTCGCGCCCGGAACTACCGCCCCAGTCTGGTCCGTGACGATGCCGGTGAGTTCGGAGTTGGCCTGCGCAAATACCACCGCGCATGCCAATACCAGAAACACCGGCAGCAGGAGGAACCTGAATCTCGCTTGTTTCATGTGACCATCCTTTTCAAAGTTGTTGCAGCTTGTTGTCTCGTACTTCAGTTTCTGCCCTGTTGGTCAGAACCGAAGCCCGTCGCATGCACCGAAGAACCTCTCCAGAAGAGAATCGGCCTGCCTTCTGGTCCTTCAGTCCATCATGCCGTCGTACCAGCCAACCCCAAGGCGTCTCCGCCGCGGAAAACCGCATCCATGAAACACATCCGGATGCGGGGGCGCCGTGCTGCTTCTGTCTCTGCCGGAACGCTCTTCAGTCCCGGCCTTCCGTCTGCCACGGCCTCCCATCCCACGGTTGAACGACTCCTGCGCGAGCGCCGGAACCGCCGATTTTTCTCCGTAGAATGGAAGCGTTAAAACCCCATTTCTCCGCTTTTTGGGATCTTCATGCTCAATCGCTTTACCTAAAGAAGTAAAGCGATTGAGTAAATGCAGAAAAGACCCTTCTTCCGGAGCCGCGAACATTACACGCTCAAGAAGTATCGGTTGTCAAGTCCCAATTTCTTTTTTCCTGCCGCGCCTGCCCGAGCGCCGCAGCTGTGTTGTTGTTCTCCGCGGAATGGAAGGGGCAATCCGCATTTCTCCGCTTTTCTGGATTCTCTGCTCAAACGTTTCAGTTGTAGAACTCAAACGTTTTAGCAGATTTGCAAAAGACTCCTTTTACAGAGTCGGGCACATTACACGCCCAAAATGCATAGGTTGTCAAGTCCCTATTTTTTCTTTTTGCCGCGCCTCGTCTGGAGCCCATCCGGGCGCCCGGAGCGCGCCCTGTAAGGAAGGGACGATGCGAAGGCCGATCAACCGGGAGAGTTCATCGAAGCCGGGAGAAGAATGCGGCGTTTCGGCCGGCCGGTGCCGCCCTCGACGGCCGGCGCGGACCCGGGGAGTCAACTCAACACCCTGCGCGCTTCCATCTCAGGGTCGGATGTTGACCGGGGCATCACCGTGTACGCCGTGGTCCGCTCGATGCGGTCGCCGGCGGTCATGGTCGTCAAGGGTCCGAGAGTCTCCAGTTCCACATATGGCAGAGGATCGGGGTTGGTGTAGACCTCGGTGACGCAGCCGCCGTCGGGATACTCGCCCGGCCCCACCTGCGCGTCGATGCGGACCGCGCAGTTTCGTCCCACCCAGGCCAGGCTGCTACCGTCCGCGCCTACCTTTACGGACTGCCGCGCATGGCGCGCGAAGGAGAGCAGACGTCCGTCGATCTTCAGATCCGGCGGTTCGGCCGCCAGCAGGCGCTGATAGCCCGCCGCGAACTTCGATTCCGCCGCCAGCAGCATGCCAACGCGCTCCGGTTCCTGCAACTGGGTAACGGTCCAGATGCCCACCCTGACAGCGCCGCCGAGAAGCTTGCGATACTCGGTTCCGATGCGCAGGATGGGCTGCCCGGGGTCCAGCTCCACATGGCGCACAACCTGGATGCCGAAACCGGGGTCGACGGGCGAGGTCATCACTACGCCGCGCTCGCTGGCGGCCGTCTCGGCGGGCTGCCCGTCGAAGGCCGCATGAGGAGGCCAGTCGCGGCCCTGGTACCCGGTCCAGACCGTCTGCGGAGCGGGCCAGCACTTGTCCCCGCCAAAGTTCAGCCAATCGTTCGAAGCCGAATCGTGGAGTTGGCCGTCCAATGCCCGGTTCTCCCGGAATGCGCCGTCCGCCTCGCCCTTGAGCCGCAGTTGCATCACACGGCCGATGGCGGGAACGACGACGGCCTCCACGCGGCCGTTGGAGATGAGATAGCAGCCGGGCCAGCCGTGGTAGGAGATGCACTCAACGGATACTCTCGTCCGCCGAGCGGCTGGCAAGACCTTTGTATCCGGCGTTCCGGAGCGGCGATCCAAGAGACGTGGCCTTTCTGGGGTCGTGAGGGGCCTGGAGATGCTCCCGTGCGCTATCAACAGGCGGCTTAAGTCCCTTGCGGGAAGGCAGCCGCCCCGTCCAGCCGGTTACCGGATCATGGCGGCGGCCTTGTCGGTCTCGACCTCGCGCACGGCTAAATGGTCATACCAGGTGAATTTGAGAATCAGCGACGTCGCCAGGATCACGCCCAGGGCGATGGCGGCGCGCTGGAACTCCTGAATCACGATGTACAAAGGCAGCGCCACCAGGGAAACCTGCCACGCGATCCCGATGGCGATATTGAACATGTCGCGGAAGAAGTCCCGGTTGCGCTTGAAGCCGGGATCCTCCGCCAGCACCTTCCTCAGCACCGGTCCCCAGAAGCCCCACGGCCGCACCCGGCGGTAGAAGTCCATGAGCACTTCGTCCGACTCGGGCTTGGTAAGCAAGGTGCCGAGGAGGCAGCCGATCAAAGAGACTCCCAGCACCAGCGGGAAGGTGACCGTGACTTCCAGATTGAAGGGAACCCTGTCGAGGAGGCTCTTCACTGCCGGTATTTGTCCCATAACATTCGGCATCAGCAGTATGGATGAAACGATGCCGGTGGCCATGCCCCAGAAATAGCCGTAGCCGTTAAAGCGCCACCAGTACCACTTCAGGACGTTGGAAGCGATGTAGCCGCCCCAGAGGCCGGAGACGATCCATACCACGACCGCATTCACCGAAGTGACGTTCCATCCGATCAGCACGCCGGTTACCACGACGACAAAGGAGCTGAGATAGGCGAGGCGGACGTACGTCTTGGGCGACGCGTTGGGATTAATGTATCGCTTGTAGATGTCGTTGACGAAGTACGGCGGGGCGGCGTTCACGGTGGCCGCAAAATTCGACATGAAGGCCGCCAGCAAGCCGGCGATCAGAAAGCCCAGCAGGCCGACCGGGACGAATTTGCCGAGGGCCAAGGGCAGCACGAGTTCGAAGTCCATGTGGGAGCCCTTGGCGATGCTGGGGCCGAAAAAGGCTAGCGCCAGCACCGTAAGTCCGATGACGAGAAAGTAGCGCGGAGGTGTAAGCACGATGTTGACCCAGGCGCTCATCATAGAGGCTTCGCGCGGCGTCTTCGACGATAGAACGCGCTGCATATCGTAGTTTGGCGCCGGGCCAGCCGCGCTGATCAGCACGCCTTTGAATAACAGCATCATGATAAAGAAGCCGAACAGCTCGTATTTGTCTTCGGCAATCTGGGCGGTGGCCGCCGGCAGCAGCGTCGACCAATCCAGATTCAAATGCCAGCCGAAGAAGACGTTGTCCCAGCCCGCGGGCACCACCCTGTGAAGCATCTCAGGGGCCACCTTGGTCATGGCGATGATGCCCACGGCAAAGGAGGCGATCGAAAGGATGAAGAACTGCACCACCTCGGTGATGACTACGCTGATCATGCCGCCCTTGATGACATAAATGGCCGTGATGCCTATCAGGATCAGGGCGTACATGTTGGGCGAGAGATGCCAGGGCAGGAAGATAGCGGCAAACTTGCCGATGCCCTTGAACCCGTAACTGAAGAATCCGATGATGCTGACGAAGGCGAAGACTACCACAATCATGTGCGATAACTGCGCGCCCGGTCCGGTGCCGAAGCGGGTCTTGATCCACTCCGCGCCGGTCATCACCTTGGAGCGGCGCAGCCATGCGGAGAGGTAGACCATCAGGAATATCTGGTTGAAGGTGGGCCAGAGCCAGGGTATCCACACGCTCTTCAGGCCGTAGACGAACATCCAGGAGACCAGCAGCATGGTGCCGCTGATGTCGAACATTCCCGATGCGTTGGAGATGCCCAGCATGTACCAGGGCATGGCATTGCCGCCCAGGAAGTAGTTCTGCATGCTCTGCGAGGCGCGTTTTGAAACCCAATAGCCTATGAACACCGTGCTCAGCAGGTAGGCTACGATGATGACGATGTCAATTACGTGAAGGTGAAGCATGCGACTCCTCGATGCCTGCCGGCATCCTCTCTCCGCTCTCCGCGGGAGGCATAACTAACTCTCCTCCGCCTTGACCCTGATTCCAGCGGCGGTCTATCATTGCAGCTCACCGGCCAGCAGGAAGACCAGCGATGCCTGCCAGTTGATGGCAATCTCATTGCTGGCATACGATCCCGCAGAATCGGCGTAGACTTTGGCCGGCGGCAAATCCGCCGGCAGCGCGGCCAGCACCTGGTCCTGACGTCCCGGGTTCGGCCCGCCCGAGAGCAGGCCCGGCCACGGCGCCCCCTGGCGCGCGGCGCTGGGCCGGTGATGCGGGTGCTGGTAGGCGTGTTGGCCCACCCCCGTTACCCACGACAGTGAAAATGTGTTCCTGCCCAGCAGATAGTGCAGATTGTCCCGCGCCGCATCCACGAAGCTCCGGTCGGGATGGAAGACATTGGCAATCAGCAGATAAACGCCGTAATTCGCCGCCGTGCCATTCGATCCCCATTCATAGTTCTTCGTTACCATGCTCACGCGGTAGGGATTGGCGTTGGTGCGCTCGACCAGCGCGCGCGCAGCCGCAACTGTGCGCTCCCGGATCGCCGCAGCCGCGGCGGAATCCGCATCCCTCCGCTTTGCGAGCGCATAAGTCCACAGGCCCAACGGTCCTACGTTGGCCCAGCCCAGCCCGGGGGGCGAATCCAGTTCGGAGATAAAACCGCCATAGTTCTTCAGGAAATAATCGTTGTACCCAGCCTCCCCGGTGGTGCGCCAAAGCTCCGCCGCCGCCCACAGCCGTTCGTCCTGGCAGTCGGCATCGCCATATTCGCCGGTGGAAATGCCAGGCGGATTCTTGAAGGTCACATTGGGATATTTTCCGGTCCACTCCCAGGCCCGCCGCGCCGCCTCCAGCGCCTGCGCGGCAAACTTCGCATCGTAGGGTTTGTAAACCCGCGCGGCGATCGCTCCCACGGCCGCCAGATCCGCCGTCGCGCAGGTGCTCTTGTAGGGCGGCGATCCGGTCCCGATCACCTCGCTCGGCATCTTGTCCGCCTCCGGCGCGATAAAGCCGGGAAAGTACTCGCTGGTCTGCTTGTGCCAGACGCCTCCGTCTTCGTCCTGCATCTTGAGCATCCACTCCAGATTCCAGCGCGCCTCGCTCAGAATGTCGGGGGTTCCGTCGCCCGATTCGGGAATCCGCAGCGGAATGCCCTTGATCTTCTCCCCGAATATCTCCCAGGTCCAAAGCATCAGGCCGGTGGTGAATCCGGAGTTCACGACGTAGCGCCCATAGTCGCCCGCGTCGTGCCAGCCGCCAATGTTGTCGCGCGGCCCTTTGGCCCCCGAGGAGGGGCTGAACTCGCCATGAAGGTGGCAGGCGGGATGCGAAAAGCCGGGAAACTCCGGTCCCAGATCCACCGCCGTCCCGCAGCGTTGCCCGTAGAAGCCGAGCATCGCCATGTAGTACGTGTGCTCGAAGGCGTTCCGGTCCACGGTGAAGCTCCAGCTGCGTCCCACGCCGGGAACCGACAGGTAGTAGCTGCCCGCTTGCCGCAAAGCAGAAAAATCCGCGGCCTGCACATTGTCCCCGGTGTCCTTGTCAACCTCGGCAGGCCCCAGCTTGCCTTGAAAAACTACCTCGCCGTCGCCGCTGCGCCTCACTTCAAAGGTTGTGCCCGGAGCACTGACCAGCGCCACCTTGGGACCATCCAGCGGATAGCCCACCTGGTCCACCTTGATGGCCAACTGCGGTGTTTGAGCCATCTGGCCGAGGGCGGGAGCCGTGGCGGCGGGGCAGAGGAAGAGGCCGGCGAGGACAGCAAGAAAGAGCAGTTTTCGATCGGATCGAGCCCCGGCGGAAGACTGGGAAAGAGGACTTTTCATATCTCTTCTCTAGGGGTGCCGCCCCCGCGGAATCGCCCGGAATTGACCACGAAACTGCTGATCGTCTCACATCGCCTCAACTTCTGGCAACGGCTCCGGATAGGAGCAGGCGAATCATCTCCCTCTGGCGCGGAACTTGCCCACACGCACATCCCGTCAAGTATAATCGCGTTTCGTCTTCCAATAGTATCAGAATCCACTGGAAAAACGTTTGATCGAGTTTTATCAACCGGGGGCCGCGAAGGCGGCGCCTGTTTCCTGGGGGGAACAACCATCATGAAGTTTGGATATTTCGACGACCGCAACCGCGAATATGTGATTACGCAGCCGGATACCCCGCTGCCGTGGATCAACTACCTGGGCTGCCAGGCGTATTTCGGGATCATCTCCAACACCGCCGGGGGCTACTCGTTCTATCGCGACGCCCGCCTGCGCCGCCTCACCCGCTATCGCTACAACAACGCGCCCTTCGATTTCGGCGGGCGCTACGTCTATCTGCGCGACCGGGAATCGGGCCAGTTCTGGTCGCCTTCGTGGCAGCCCACGCGCCGCGAGCTCAAGGACTACTCCTGCCGCCATGGCATGGGCTACACCGTCATCGGCTCGACCGCAAACGGCATCGAGGCGCACACGCGCTACTTCGTCCCGCTGGACGAGAACCTCGAAGTCTGGCAGCTCACGGTAACCAATCGCCGCGCAGCCAAGGCGCAAATCTCCACCTTCTCCTCGATCGAATTCTGCCTCTGGGACGCCCAGGACGACGCCACCAACTTCCAGCGCAATTTCAATACCGGCCAGGTGGAAGTCGAAGAGGGCGTGATCTATCACAAGACGGAGTATCGCGAGCGCCGCGACCACTTTGCCTACTTCGCCTGCTCGGAGCCCCTGGCGGGCTTCGATACGCAGCGCGACGCCTTCCTGGGCCGCTATCGGGGCTGGGACTCGCCCGCCGCGGTCGAGGCCGGCCAGCTTACCAACTCCATCGCGCACGGCTGGGCGCCCATCGGCGCTCATCAGGTGAACCTCGACCTGCAGCCCGGCGAAACCCGCCAGATCGTCTTTCTGCTGGGCTACCACGAGAATCCGGTCGACCGGAAGTTCGATCCTCCCGGTTCGCAGACCATCAACAAGTCGCTGGTCAAGCCGACGATTGCCAAGTATCTCGACCCCCTCAATGCCGACGCCGCCTTCGAGCGGCTGCGCAAGTACTGGGACAGCCTGCTGGGCATCTTCCAGGTGGACACGCCCGATATTCACACCAACCGCATGGTCAATATCTGGAATGCCTACCAGTGCATGGCCACGTTCAATATGTCGCGCTCGGCGTCGTTCTACGAGTCCGGCATCGGCCGCGGCCTTGGCTTCCGCGACTCGAACCAGGACCTGCTGGGCTTTGTTCACATGGCGCCCGCGCGCGCCCGGGAGCGCATCCTCGATCTGGCCGCGACGCAACTGCCCACCGGCGGCGCATATCACCAGTACCAGCCGCTCACCAAGCGCGGCAACAACGACATCGGCAGCGGCTTCAACGACGATCCGCATTGGCTCATCGTGGGCGTCAGCGCATATCTGAAGGAGACAGGCGACTGGAGCATCCTCGACGAGCCGGTTCCCTACGACAACCAGCCCGGCTCCGAGCAGCCGCTCTACGAGCACCTCCGGCGCAGCTTCTCTTATACCCTGGATCGCCTGGGGCCGCATGGGCTGCCGCTGATCGGCCGCGCCGACTGGAACGACTGCCTCAACCTGAACTGCTTCTCCGATACGCCGGGGCAGTCCTTCCAGACGACTACGAACAAGGACGGCAAGGTGGCCGAGTCGGTGTTCATCGCTGGGCTGTTTGTCCACGCCGGCCGCGAGCTGGCCGCCATTGCCAGCCGCCGCGGGCTGGGCGCCGAGGCCAGCCACTATATTGGCGAGACGGAGAAGATGCTGGCTGTCATTCGCGAGCACGGCTGGGACGGCGAGTGGTTCTTGCGCGCCTACGACGACTTCGGCGCCAAGATCGGCTCCAAGGAGTGCGAAGAGGGCAAGATCTTCATCGAGTCGAACGGCTTCTGCGTGCTGGCCGGGATCGGCCTGGAGGACGGCACGGCCCTGAAGGCGATGAATGCGACCGGCGAGCACCTGGCTACGAAGCACGGGATCGTGGTGCAGCAGCCGGCCTACTCGCGTTACTACCTCAACCTGGGCGAGATTTCGTCTTACCCGCCGGGATACAAGGAGAATGCGGGCATCTTCTGCCACGTGAATCCCTGGGTGATGATCGCGGAGACCAGGCTGGGCCGCGGCGACCGGGCGCACGACTACTACAGCCGAATCAATCCCTCGGCGCGCGAGGAGATCGGCGAGCTGCACCGTTGCGAGCCGTATGTTTATGCACAGATGATCGCGGGCAAGGATGCGCCCACCTTCGGCGAGGCCAAGAACTCTTGGCTCACCGGCACGGCGGCGTGGAACTACTATGCCATCGCGCAGTGGATACTGGGCATCCGCACTACGCTCGACGGGCTGGAGATCGCTCCGGTAATTCCCAGGAGCTGGCCGGGCTTCACCGCGACCCGCGTCTTTCGCGGAGTGACCTACAAGATCTCCATCGAGCGCCACGGCGAGGGCAACCGGATCGCGCTGACCGTGGACGGGAATCCGATCGAGGGCAACATCGTGGCCCCTCCCGCGGACGGACGAAAGGAAGTTACAATCAAGGGCATTCTGAGTTAGAGCACCCGCGGGTCTCATACGCCGCGGCGGACGAGACCAGCGCCGTCCGGCGCCCGGCGCTTGTAATATGAATTCTGGCAGGGAGGCCCCGGGATGTTTGAAAGTATGAGCATCACCAGTCAAGGAAGGGCGTTTCAGTGCCCCAGCTGCAAAGAGAAGATTGACACCTCGCGGCGGCGATGCCCTTTCTGTTCCGCCATAATCGACGCCGGCGCGGCAGAAGCGGCCGCCGATGCCATGGTCAAGGTGAACCAGGCCAGCGAAGAAGCTGGCTATGTGAAGGTCGCGGCAGGCGTGGCTCTCGCCAGTTTTCTTTGCGGAATGTTTTTCGTGTTCATTTCCATGGGCGTTCCGCTTGCTCTCCTTGCTGTCGTTGGGATGGCGATTCGCTGGAGGGTGAAATACGGAGGCATTCAGACCGACGATCTTGATTTTCATAGCGCAAAACGAACCGTAACCGCGGCGGGTATCACGGCCTCACTCCTCTTGCTTGGCGGGTTGATCCTCGTAGCCGCCATCTTAGCCACCTCCCGATGAGGCAGCAAGCTGAGTTGAGCGCGTGCCGGCGCGGCCAGGCCTTCGATCATCGGCTCGTTCCTGTTGCAACGCAACGCTTCACGACAAGGAGTTTCTCTTGTATCTCGCAAATGAACATCGTTACGACACGATGCAGTATCGCCGCTGCGGCCGGAGCGGCGTGCGGCTGCCGGCCATCTCCCTGGGCCTGTGGCATAACTTCGGCGGAGTGGACACCTTTGAGAATGGCCGCGCCATGGTGCGCCGGGCCTTCGATCTCGGCATAACTCACTTCGACCTGGCCAATAACTATGGGCCGCCGCCGGGAAGCGCGGAGAGTAACTTCGGCGAGATTCTGCGCCTGGACTTCAAGCCGCATCGCGACGAGTTGATCGTCAGCACCAAGGCCGGCTGGGATATGTGGCCGGGTCCCTACGGGAACTGGGGATCGCGCAAGTATCTGCTGGCCAGCCTGGACCAGAGCCTGAAGCGCATGGGCCTCGAATACGTTGACATCTTTTACTCCCACCGGCCCGATCCGGAGACGCCGGTCGAGGAGACGATGGGAGCGCTCGACCAGGCCGTGCGCAGCGGCAAGGCGCTCTATGCCGGTATCTCCAGCTACGACGCAAGGCAGACCGCCGCAGCCGCGAAGATTCTGCGCGAACTGGGCACGCCATGCCTGATTCATCAGCCCAAGTACTCGATGTTCGACCGCTGGGTTGAAGACGGGCTGCTGGACGTGCTGGGCAACGAGGGCGTGGGCGGGATTGCCTTCTGCCCGCTGGCGCAGGGCCTGCTGACCGGCCGTTATCTTGAAGGCATCCCGGCGGATTCGCGGGCGAACAAGCCGCATGGGTTCCTGAAGAAGGATGATATCGATGAGCATCGGCTGGCCAAGGTGCGCGCGCTCAACGCCGTGGCCACCGAACGCGGGCAGTCGCTGGCGCAGATGGCTCTGGCCTGGGTGCTGCGCGACAGCCGCATGACGTCGGCGCTGATCGGTGCCAGCCGCGTGGAGCAGATCGAGCAAAATGTGGCGGCGCTGGCCAACCTGGAGTTTTCGGTTGTGGAGCTGGGCCGGATCGACGCCATTCTGGAGCAGGCTGGCTGATCTGGATGCGGCGGGCTTGCAAGGTCTCTGACCGTTTATTCTTGTACCAATGTGGGTGCCCCACCTGGGAGCCCTCTGGGCACGGCGTCTCTGTTTTTGCCGCTAGGGTGGGAGGGGCAAAACCAACATGTCAGAGACCCAGGCGGCAGCGGATGGTTGATGAAGGAGGCGCTTCAGTGCAAGAGTTACGGCGGAAGGTAGAAACGGAGTTGCTCTCCGACATCCTGCCCTTCTGGCTCAAGTACGCTATCGACGATGACTTTGGCGGCTTTCGCGGCCAGATTGCCAATGACTTGACGATTGATCCGCGCGCGGCAAAAGGGTTGATTTTGAACGCGCGCATCCTATGGACGTTTTCAAAGGCCTTCAATGTTTATGGCGACCCGGTATGTCTCGCCGCAGCTCGCCGCGCGTATGAGTATCTCGTCCGCTTCTTCCGGGACCCCGAGTTTGGCGGCTATTACTGGATGGTCGAATTCGAGGGCCGGCCCATCGACACCAAGAAGCGCATCTATGGGCAGGCCTTTACCGTCTACGCGCTGGCCGAGTACTACCGCGCCACGGACGACGCCGAGATACTGGCCAGGGCATTGCGCCTGGCGGAGAAGATCGAAGCCGCGGGCCACGATCGAACGCACGGCGGTTACTTTGAGACCTATGAGCGGGACTGGACGCTGGCCGGGGATCAGCGCCTGAGCGACGTGGACATGGACGAGAAGAAGTCCATGAACACTCATCTTCATCTTTTGGAGGCTTACGCCACGCTGTTGCGCTGCCGCGAGGACGCGACCGTCCGCCTCCGGCTGAGAGAACTCATCGAAGTCTTTCTCAATGGCATCCTCAATCCCGTAACTCATCACTTCATTCTCTTCTTCGACGAGGAGTGGCGTCCGCGCTCGGAAAAAATCTCGTTCGGCCACGACATCGAGGGAAGCTGGCTGCTGTGCGAGGCCGCGGAGGTTCTTGGCAACGCGGGTGTTCTGAAGCGGGTGCGCGAGGCCGCGGTGAAGATGGCTCAGGCCGTCTATGAGCAGGGATTGGACACGGATGGCGGCCTGCTCTACGAAGCCGATTCCACCGGAATCACCGATACCGACAAGCATTGGTGGCCGCAGGCGGAGGCTGTCGTCGGCTTCTTCAACGCCTACCAGCTTTCAGGCCGGCAGCACTTCCTCGATGCGGCCGAACGAAGCTGGGAGTTCATCGAGAAGTTCATCGTCGATCATGAGCATGGAGAATGGTTCTGGCTGGTATCCAAGTCGGGCGTTCCCGGCAATGAGCATTATAAGGTGGACCCCTGGAAGTGTCCCTACCACAACAGCCGCGCGTGCTTTGAGGTGATGGAGCGGGTGGACGGCCTCGCCAAGACGCAAAGCTAAGATTGAAGGACAGGAGAAATCGGATGGATCGCGCAGCTTTCAAGAAGAGCGTTCAAGAGTTGTTCAAGCGGCAGGAGAAGCTGCTCGCGCGGCGCAATCGCAAGTTACCGGGCGGCAATGGAATCTATGACCGCTATGAGTTTCTGGTGCTGACCGCGGCTCATGCCCCCATAACCTGGCGCTACGATCTCGACCGGAAAACAAATCCTTTCCTGTTGGAGCGCATGGGCGTCAATGCCACCTTCAATGCCGGCGCCATTCTGCACGAAGGCAAGTTCCTGGTGGTGGCGCGAGTAGAAGGCGCGGACCGGAAATCCTTCTTTGCCGTCGCCGAGAGCGAAAACGGCGTTGATAACTTCCGCTTCCGGGAGTATCCAATCCTGATGCCCGAGACCGCCGATCCGGACACCAATGTTTACGACATGCGGCTGGTCAAGCACGAGGACGGCTGGATCTACGGCCTCTTCTGCACCGAGCGCAAAGACCCGGCTGCGCCGCCGTGGGATACATCCTCGGCGGTGGCGCAGTGCGGCATCGCCCGCACCCGCGACCTGAAAACCTGGGAACGGCTGGCCGATCTCAAATCCAAGTCTCCGCAGCAGCGCAACGTGGTGCTGCACCCCGAGTTTGTCGATGGCAAGTACGCCTTCTACACCCGTCCGCAGGACGACTTCATCCAGGCCGGCAAGGGCGGCGGCATCGGCTGGGGATTGTCGCCGGGCATCGAGCAGGCCGAGGTCGTTGAGGAGATAATCCTCGACAACCGCGAGTACCACACCATTCAAGAGGTGAAGAACGGCCTCGGCCCGGCGCCCATCAAGACCAAGCGGGGCTGGCTGCACCTGGCGCATGGGGTGCGCAACACGGCGGCCGGCCTGCGCTACGTGCTTTACATGTTCCTGTGCGAGCTGGAGCGGCCATGGGTGGTCACTCACAAGCCGGCGGGTTACTTTATCGCTCCCGAGGGAGCCGAGCGCGTGGGAGATGTATCGAACGTGGTCTTCAGCAACGGCTGGATCGAGCGCAAGAACGGCGATGTGCTGATCTATTACGCCTCATCGGACACGCGCCTGCACGTGGCCGCGAGCACGGTCCCCAGGCTGCTTGACTACGTGATGAACACCCCGGCCGATCCGCTGCGCAGCTACGCCTGCGTGGAGCAGCGCTGCGCCCTGATCGACAAGAACCAGGCCGCGCTGAAGGCACTGAAGCTGGCGGGCGCGAAGAATGCGGCCAGGAAGCCCGAGCGGCCGGCAAAGTCGAAGAGACGGTAGCAGCTCTACGGCTTGAACTCGCCGCTCGAATCGACGTCCACGACGGCCTGAACAGGCAGCTTGTCGCTCGATCCGCCGGCCAGCACGCGCACCCGCTCGTTTTCCACCCGCCACAGATGAGCCGCCGCGTCCCAGTAGGCCAGGTCGCGCGGCTTCAGCTCCAGCGTCACATCCCGCTCCGCGCCGGCCTCGATCCTCACTCGCTTGAATCCCTTCAGCTCCAGAATTGGCCGCTCGACCTTGGATCCCAGGTGCTGCACGTACATCTGCACCACTTCGTCACTGGCCCGCTGGCCTGTGTTCTTCACCTTCACCGTCACCTGGACCGCGCCCTCGGCCGCCACCTTGGGCGCGCTCACGCTCAGCCCTTCATAGGCAAAGCTCGTGTAACTGAGCCCATAGCCGAAGGCGTAGAGCGGCTTCTCCTTGCTATAGAGATAGGTCCGCCCATGCAGCAGGTTGTAATCCATGATGGGCAGCAACTGCGCATCTCCCGTGGGCCAGGTCTGGGTGAGCCGGCCGGCCGGCGAGTAGTCGCCGAAGAGCACGTCGGCCAGCCCGTGGCCTTCCTCCTGGCTGTTGTGCGTGATGTGCACGATCGCCGGCAGGTTCTGCTGGCTCCAGACGATGGCATAGGGAAAGCTGGCCCGCAAGACCTCGATGGTGCGGGGATTGGCAGCGAAGACCTTCTTCACCATCTCCTCCTGCTCCAGCACGATGGTCTTGCGATCCATGCCTTCCTTGCCGTTGGATGGCGTGGGGCACTGGGCCCAGGGCGCATTGCATTCCGGATGGTTGCCCACCACCACAATCGCCACGTCAGCCTTGCGGGCCAGGGCAGCGGCCTCCCCAGGGTCGGAGGTGTCAGAGGAGAGCACCTTCACATCGTGACCAACCGTCTCGCGAATCCCATCGAGAATGCTCACCGCGTACGGCGGCGAGCCGCTGTACCAATCCAGCAGCACCTGGTCGGCCCACGGCCCGATCACGGCAATGGTCTTCAGCTTGGTTCGATCGAGCGGCAACGTATTGTTCTCGTTCTTCAACAGCACGACAGACTCCTCGGTGGCCAACCGCGCCAGCGCCGCGCCCGTGCCTAGCTCCTCTCCCGGCTTCCGGCCGATCCCGCCGTAAGGGTCCGCTCCAGGCGCGTCAAACTCGCCCAGCCGCAGAAAAACGCGCAACTCGTTGTGCAGGGATGCATCCAGGTCCGCCTCAATCAGCAGGCCATTCTTCAGCGCCTTGCGCAGGTCGCCGATGTATGTGTCGAGAAAGTTGTTTACGCCCGCCTTAACCGCCGCCGCCACGGCGTGCTCTTTATCCGGGAAGCTCTTGTGCGCTGTAACCAGCAGCCCCAGCGCGCCGCCGTCCGAGCAGATCAGCCCGTCGTTGCCCCACTCCTTGATCATCACGTCTTTCAGCACCGGATGAATGAGCATCGGCGTGCCGTTCCAGGCGTTATACGCGGCCATCACCGCCCGCGAGCCGCCCTGCTCGAAGCCCATCCGGAAAGGCACAGAATAGTATTCGCGGAAGAGCCGTTCATCGAAGTCCGAAGAGGTGTGGGAGCGGCCGTCCTCGTTCTCGTTGGCCAGGAAATGCTTCATCAGCGAGGCGGCCTGCCAGTGATTTGGATCGGGGCCTTGCAGGCCGCGGATAAATGCCACCGTCAGCGCGCCAGCCAGGAACGGATCTTCGCCAAAGGACTCCTCGGTGCGGCCCCAGCGCGGATCGCGGCTCAGATCGGCATTGGGCGCGCGGATCACCACTCCACCGCGGTCGATCTTGGGATTCTGGTAGTCATAGCGCGCCTGGTAGCCTTCCAGCGCGGCGATCCTCTTCACCAGATCCGGGTCCCAGGTTTCGCCCAGTCCCTTTTCCTGCGGAAAAGTCGTCGTTGGAACCGGCGGCTTGTCTCTCCCGCCCCAAAGGTCCGGCCCGCCCAGCGCGAGCCCGTGCAGCCCTTCCACCTGGCCGGAAAAAGCTATCCCCAGCCGCGGAAACTTCGGGTGGTCAGACAAAAGCGTCAGCTTCTCTTCGAGCGTGAGCCGGCCCAGCAGGTCGTCGATGCGCTGATCCTCGCCCAGCTTGGGATCGCGGAAGGGATAATCCGTCTGCGCCGCGGCCACCCGCGCCAAGCCCGCCGCCAAAACCAGTCCCGCAATCCATCCCCAAAACACGCCCGCGCCCAGCCTCAGCCTCATCGCCATTCCCTCCCGAGTTCAAACAGCGATTGTTACCACACCGGCGCTCGTTCCGCCTCCCGCCAAATCGTTTGAGAAGACTCGGCGCACCCGTTTGCGGCGACGGATCGGGGGCAGGGATTCCATGGCCGCCGGATCGGCCGGACGAAGCGCATCGAAGCGTCAGTGGCCGCTGCCCAAACCCCACTGAATGCGCAGCCCGGTCCGGATCGTGATGGGCAGGCTGGGATAACCGATGGGCGCAATGTGCCGGTCGTTCAGCAAGTTCTCCGCCTGAGCGTAGATCGCCAGCCAGGAGAGCAGACCGTAGCTTCCGCCAAGGTCCAGCTTGGCGTAGCCATGATCCAGATTCCGGTTGGGCAGCAGCAAGCTGTTGCCGCCGTTGGCATCGGCATACTCCAGATAGGTCGAATCGTCGCTGCGGCTGGCAAAACCCGAAGTGAATATCGCGCTGAACTTGCGCTGCGCATAGGTCGCGGAGATAAACCCCGTGTGCGGCGCGCGGCGGAATGGCCGGGCGCCTACCAGAGGCGAGATAGCCCCAATCGGGATTCCGTTGTAAGTCGGGGCATAGCCGCCCATCAGCGCCTCGTTGTCGCTGTCGAAGGAGCGCTGCACAACGGCATCGAGATAGGTGTAGCCGCCGCGGAGGAATAGGTTGCGCCCGATCCCGCCCTCGACGCTGGCCTCCGCGCCCTGGGCGCGAAATGCCTGAGTGTTGACCGCGAGCCCGTAGTCGTCGGTGTAGTAATAGCCAAGCGCGTTCTCCAACTGCTGTTTCTGAGCTGGGGTCAGGCCGGGGATTAGGTTGGGCAGCAGCGCTCCGCCCACGTATTCAATCTCCCTGCCGAACTGGTTGTGAAAGTAACTGCCGCGGAAGATGAGCCGGTCGCTGAAAAACCCCTGCTCCGCTCCTCCTTCATAGGTGCGCACGGCGGGCGCGTCCAGGGGTCCGATGTTAAGTTCCTTCGCGACGGACTGGTAGCTGTTGGCAACCAGAAAGTTATAGAGCGAACCGAACTGGTCTGTCAGCGCGGGCTCGCGCACCGCATCGCCGAAGTTGAACAGGATCCGCGTTCCGCTCAGGATTCCCTTGCGCGGACGGACGGCATAAAACGAAAGCCCCGCTCGCGGCGACAGCTGGATTCCAAAGAGCGAATAGCGCTCCACGCTGCTGCCCAGCGTGTAGAAGAACCGGTTCTTGAAGTCGCCATGCGCCCCGGCGAGATAATCGAAGTTAGTGCGTTCGGTAACTTCATGGGTGGAGTAGGAAGGGATGGTCTCCAGGCCGCGCTCGTCTTCATAGTGAAAGCCTATCAGAGCTGTTACGTGCGGCGTGAACCGGTAGTCGCCCTGATAGGCGATCCGATCGCGATTCGAGGCAAGCTGATATCGATATGGATAACTCTGGGCATAGTCGAGCACCGCCTGCCCTGTTGCGGAAGCGCCGTTGGCCCCGGCGATGGTCACCTGCTCGCCCAGGCTGTCTCCATAGGCGTCGAAATCTCCGCCGCCGCTCTGCCTCCACAGAGAATACTGTTCCCGCTTGCGCGTCAGCCCGTAGCGGACGCTGTTATGAAACTGCGGCGTGGTCTGGTTGTCCGCCGACGCGCTCAGGAATATGTCCTGGTCCTTCTGCGTCGCCTGGTCGGCAACGTGATAGAAATCCCAGGCGTTGGGAACCCCGGTGGCATCCACGCCGTAATGCAAGGTCGCTCGAATCTGCGTCCTCCCGCTGGGCTGCCAGCCGATGTTAGCCGCCGTGGTAGCCACATGATACTCATCGTCGGGCAGGTCGTTCGAGGTTTGCAGCCAGCTGAACGCGCCCAGGTAATCCAGCTTGTTATGCGCGCCGGCGAGTTCCAGTTGCTCGCGCGAAGTGTTCAGGTTGCCCGCGTCGCCCTCAAACAGCAGCGACGGAAAGCTCGTGGTGCCGTGCGGTGTGGTCAGGCTGACCACTCCGTCTTCGGCATCTGCGCCATAGAGGTTCGAATTCGGCCCGCGATAGACCTCGGCGCTCTCGACGGCGGTGGTCGAGAGCGGCCCAAAGTCGAAGCGCCCGCCCATATCGCCCATGCTGACCCCGTCCAGCAGAACCTTGTTGGCGTCCGAATTGCCGCCGCGGACAAACAGCGAAGTCTGCGCTCCGAGCTGGCCGGTCTGCACTATGAACGTGCCCGGCATTAGCCGCAGCGCGCTCACCAGGCCGTCGCGCAGAGCCAGATCCAGCGGCCCCAGCACGCTGGTGGCGGCGCTGGTCTGCGGCTGCGGCGTCGGCGTTCCGGTCGCGGTCACCACAATCGACTCACGCGCCCACTCCGGTTCAAGCACCACATTGCGCTCGATGTTATCCAGCCGCCAGGCATAGAAGCCCGGCGTCTCCAACTGCCGGAAGTTCTTGGCGGAGACCACCAGGAAGAACCGCCCCTCGATCCCGGTCAGAATCTGAAAGCTGCCGTCGGCCGCCGAGACGGCGGTGGCGACGACCTTTCCGTTGCTGAGCAGATTCACATTGGCGCCGGTCACCCGCGCGCCCGTGGCGTCGGTCACCACGCCGCGGATGGACGCGGCCGGGCACGGCGCGGCGAACACTGAAAAAAGAATGGCCAGGAAGATGCAGGGCAGCGCTCGGTTCAGTTGAGCGCGCCAAGATGCGGAAACAGGCATAACTGACTCCTTCGTTCCCCTCGGAACGCAAGCGGGGTTGTGCGCCGAGGACCGGTCTCCTGACTTGCGCATCATCCAGCCACCTTCCCAGAAACGAGCCACAAATGCCTCGCCTCCAGTGGTATCCCTGGGGCCTTCCGCGGGGGCGGAACGACCCTGGCTGAATTCCTGCCTCCGATCACACCACACGACGGGCGACGGGGCAGGGGCGGTCACAGTTGCGGGGCAGTGGCGGAGTTTCACCGCCTTCCCGAACATCCTGGCGATTGCCGTGGTGAACTGCGCTGTCCTTCGACGGAGCAGCCGTGACGTCATGGAACCGTTTTCCATGACATGAACATTTATAGCCGCCCGAAGACGCGAAGTCAAAGCCGCCGCGGTGGAAAAACCCGCAGTTGAAATCTCCGAAGCCGGAGCGCGGATCGGGCTATTCCTGCCGGCCGGTGAGGTAAAAGGGGAAAAAAGAGGTGGTGACCCCGGGAAGACTCGAACTTCCGACACGCAGTTTAGGAAACTGCTGCTCTATCCACCTGAGCTACGGGGCCACGCTTTACAACTTATCGTCTTTAGTTGAGCTATCTGAACCTATTGACCGGATCCGGGAACTGGAGTTTCTTGCAGCTCACTGATTCAGTCGCCAGTCCGGTTTCGCCGCAGGCTGTCTTGGCGCCCCAGCCGGGGCCGCGAAGACAAGCCGGTCAACCGCCAGCACGATTGTGCCGGGGCGCCGGGTAGGCATACCGCATCGTCATTGGAATCGTGCCGTGTCCCATCCGTTCGGCAACCGCGCGGATATCAACACCCGCCATCCCCAGCCTACCGGCAAAGGTATGCCGTTTGCAATGCCACGAATAGTTGGACTCCTTTCGGAACAGATGGTTTCCCGTCCCCGAGGCTGTGCCCCGGCCGGAGTTTCTGTTCTAGCGGACTGGCCGTCCCACGGCTTCCTCACGGACGTGCGGCGTTGCGGATCTGCTTCAGGGCTCTCCCCCGCGGGTGGTAAAATCGATCAGTGCCGGGTCCTACGCGACGCAATCCCGCCAACCCCGCCAGGTCCGGAAGGAAGCAACGGTAACGGGCTAGTACGGGCGCAGTAGGTCACCCGGCGCTTTTTTGCCGCCGTGGGCGGTATTGCGAAAGCCCCGTGAACGCTTTTATGGGGATTCCCACCCTTTCCGCATCCGCCGCCGCGGACGAAAAGGGACGGGGCACCGAGGCGCCCAGGTAACCCCTCAGGGGCTAAAGCCCTCGTTCATTTTGCAGCACTTGCGGCACGACTGAAGTCGTGCCCTGACACAAGGCTCGATTCTTGAAACACGTTCTTGACGCAAGGCCCGATTCTTGAAAACACACTCTTAACGCAAGGCCCGGCTTTTTGCAGCAGGCTGCAAGGAGAGATGCATTGACCCTCACCGTTCGTCCCGTGGTGGGCCGGCGCGCCAAGATCAGCGCGCTTGGAACCTACGTTCCCCCCGATGTGATCACCAACCAGGACCTGGAAAAGCTGGTGGATACGAGCGACCAGTGGATTCGGGAGCGCACCGGCATCCGCGAGCGCCACGTGCTGGCCAAGGGGCTGGGCGTGAGCGATATGTGCGCGGAGGCGGCGCGGCGCTGTCTGGCGGCGCGCGGGATGGAGCCGGGCGAGGTCGAGGTCATCGTCGTGGGCACGGTGACGCCGGACATGATGTTCCCCGCGACGGCCTGCCTGGTTCAGGACAAGATCGGGGCCAGGGGAGCGTGGGGGTTCGACGTTTCAGCGGGTTGCTCGGGCTTCGTGTTTGCGCTCCAGGCAGGCGTGAAGCTGGTGGAGAGCGGGGCGCACGCAAGGGTCCTGGTCATTGGTTCGGACGCCAATACGCGCATGACCGACTACACGGACCGGGCGACGTGCGTGCTGTTTGGCGACGGCGCAGGCGCGGTATTGATTGAGCCGGCCGCAGAGGGCGAGATCGGCTTTATCGACTTTGTGCATGAGGTCGACGGATCGGGCGGGCCTGCGCTGAATCTGAAGGGCGGCGGGAGCCTGAACCCATCGAGCCACGAGACCGTGGACAGGAAGATGCACTACATCTACCAGGACGGGCCGGCGGTGTTCAAGTTTGCGGTGCGCAAGATGGCCGAGGTGACGGTGAAGGTGCTGGAGCGCAACGGCGTGACCGGCGCGGACCTGGGCTGCTTCATCTCTCACCAGGCCAACAAGCGGATCATTACCGCGACGGCCGACCGGCTGGGGATGGATCCCGAGCGGGTGATCGTCAATATAGAAAAGTATGGGAACACATCCTCCGGGACGATTCCGCTGGCCATGGAGACGGCCATCGAAGAGGGAAAGCTGAAGAAGGGCGACCTGGTGCTGCTGGCCGCCGCGGGCGCGGGATTCACGGCGGGGGCGGCGCTGCTGCGGTGGGAGATATAGCTTAGCATTTCCGGCCGCGGTGTAATGTGGTCCAGGAGTGAGATGATTGCCCCTGACCAATGGGATGCGCTGCCAGTAGAAGAGCAACAGCTAATCAAAGCGTGGGTACAGACAATACCACTCGGAATTATGCACGGCTAATGTAACGTCTCATGAGTAAAATCATTCAAGACGGGAATACCTCCATCGTTGAAGCAATGCGCCCATAATCTGGCATAGAGGGCTGGGCGTCCCGGCTACTGCACGTAGGTGGTGATGCTCTGGGCGGGCAGTGTGGCGCTGAACTCGTTGTTGGTTACTGTAACCGCGCTCAGCTGAGATACCGAAGAACTGGAAGTGGTCTGGTAAGGCGTCATCGAGGTCACCGTCTGGTTCGCGATCAGGATAGGCAGCGTGACCCCGGAACTGGTGGAGTTGATCGCCACGATCACCTGGTGCCCGTTACCGCCATAAGCCGAAAGATAGACACCGGTGACCGGAGTCGCCGTGGCGTTGTAACGGTAGTAGCCCGGACGCACGAAGCGAGAGAACTGCGCCATGGCTAAACCGAAGTAGGTGGGGACGGCACTGGCAGTAATCAGGTGTTCTTGCGGGGTCTTGTTCGCCGGGTAGCTGGGGCCCTGCCACCAGACGTACGCGTTGTAGTCGGCCACGGTCATGGAGTTGTGAATCTCCTCTGCCATGGCAATGGCATCGGCCATGACGGGGGTGGTTCCACCTGAGCCTGTTGGGACGAGGTAGTGCTCGGTCATCCACACATCCTTGCCCTTGTTCTTGGCATTCGTGTAATAGGAGGGCGACGCCCCATACAGGTGACCGCCAACGATCGAGATGTTGCCGACGGCCGCGCTATCGTCCAGCGCCGGGTCGGAGTAGCTCGTAGTGAAGCTCTCCGATTCCGGCATGATCAACTTGACCGGGTTGGCGCCCGTGGTGAGTACCGAACCGTAACCCGCGACCCATGTATCCATCTGCGCTCCGGTCCAGGTGCAGGATGAGTAGGTAACGACGGCGTCCGGCTCGTTCTGCATGGAGACCGCATAGAGGTTCACGGACGAGTTGTTCCCAAATTGGCCGGCGGTTGCATAGTTGACAAAGGCCTCAAGATAGTTCGCGTAGTCGGCATAACTGGAGGTATTCAGACTGCCCCCAACCGTGCTGTTGTTGCTCTTCATGCTGGCGGGCGGGCTCCATGGCGAGGCGAAGATGGTTGCGCCCTGGGCTTGCGCTGCCTGGGCATTGGTAAGCTCCGGGGTCCACGCACTGGTGACTGCGGTCTGAGTCGAGGTATTCCAGGTGGTGGGAGCGATCTGCACGCGCATGATGCTCAGTCCGACCTGTCCGCTGGCCTGCCCGTACAATTCCGTAATCTGGGAACTCGGCAGCACCCCATCAAACACTTCCGATGCGCCGAAACCGCGAATGATCTGTTCCTGCGTGCCATAGTCCACCAGCGCGCCTCCGGCGGGCGTGGTGATCAGGCTGACCGCCCACGACGACGGCGCTGCACTCCAGACTGGCTCGAACGGCGGTGTTGACGGCAGTAAGTCGAACAGCGAGGTCAGATTGCTGGTAGGATTGTTCAAAATATTCAACAACGCAGTGGCAACGTCGGCCGGAGCCGCGCCACCCGAGGGCGTGGAATCGGTGAACAGCGTGCCGCAGTTCGATCCATCGCCAGCAATGCCTCCTGTGGTGTTCACACACGCCGACACAATGCCCGCAAGCGAATTGATCAGTGTGCTCGGAACTGCATCGCCGGCCGGTACTGAAGTGCCAGGCGACGTTCCGGTCGCCGTGCTTGCGTATTGCGAAGCCAGTGTGAACGCGGCCGCCAGCTCAGATGCATCCGACGTGCCCGATCCAATGCTGGTCGGCGAAGTCATATACGGCGAGAGCGCCGCCACCGCCGCCACCGTGGTTACCTCATTCACATTGATGGAAGTGCTCGAACTCAGCGAACCGCATGATCCCAGCGCCGCAATCAGGTCGATTGCGGTGTTGTTCGTTCCGCTCGCAAGGCCTGGATTCCCTCCGGTTGCAAGCAGATAGACCTGCGGATTCGACGCTGGGCACTTGTAGTCGCCGCTAATGGTGAAGGAACCGGCGGGCAGGCTGTTATTGGCGTTGCCTGCATTGGCATTGCTGTTCATCTGCCCGGTGCCGTCGCTGGTGGTTAGCGCGGTGGCGATCAGGTTTGTCGCTGACGATGCGTCTCCAGTCGTTCCAACGGCGTAAAGCTGAATCGTGGCGCCCGATATCGGCTGCTGGACAGTCGGCTGCTGGCCACTCGACGGCTGGACACTCTTCACCTGGCCGCTCAAGCTGCTCCCGGGGAGCGTCGAAGCAGTAGTCGTGACCGGCGCACTACTCATTCCCCCGCATCCCAGGATGGAGACGGTCGCTAACAGAGACAGAATCAGGTAAGATGGCTTGGCGGAAATCATTGTCACCGGAATTTCTCCCTTTTGCCTTTCGGCTAGGAACCAATATACGCCCATTTGCCTCCGCTTGCGACCTCTTTGCATCTGTTTCCATCCGAAATACCCGGTCGTGTCAGGCGGGGCCATCTCCCAGGCCAAAAAGCCATGACTTGCCTGATTTGGAATGTCGCGCTCAACCTCATCAGTCGGAAATCAGTAAAGCTATTCATGGCCGCTTCAGCGGTCCACGAGTTAGAGGGTTAGCGGCTCATCCAGACGGAAGTTATATTCGGGCAGCACGCCGAGTTCCGCGGCCATGCGGAAGAAGCTGCGCGTTCCTTCCAGGCATTCCTCGTCCAGCACATAGTGAATGTTGACGGTGAGATAAGTGCGGATGGTCTCTGCGGGAATGGGGAGTTTCGCGGACCACTCGGCCACCAGCGCATCGATGTTCTGGAGGCCGTGGTTGCGGGATTGGATGAAATCCTGGGCTATGGAATCCCAGGTCTCAGAATCGAGACCTGGGGCACCCGCGAGGGCAACGGTGGGCGCAGCAGCCCAGACGGCGGAGACAAAGGCAAGGCCGGTGAGGGCGCGCCACTCTTCGGCGAGGTCGTGGTAGACGAGCTCTTCGCCGGTGCGCTCGAAGCGGTGGGCGCGATCTTCCAGAGCCATCAAGGCCGGATCGCCGATGAGAATGGCGGCGTCGGCTAGCTGGAGCATGGCGTCGAGGCCGGCGGGCGCGGGCAGGAAGGGGACGGCCGGGTTGCCCCACTTGTGGAAGAGGATGCGCGCGTAGGCCAGGGTTGTTCGGCTGGCCGTGTCGGCGGCCACCGAGCGCAGGCCGGCAAGCGGCTGGGCGGCGCGGCGGATGAGCCGCAGGGAGCGTACGCGGCCCTTGGAGGCAATGGTGCAGCCGGGAAGGATGCGGAGGCCGGGCGTAAAGGCGAGCGCGGCGATGGGGATGAGGCCGATGTCGGCGGCTCCCGAGGCCAGGCGGGCGGCGCATTCGGAGGGCGACATACGGTCGATCCGGTAGCGCTGGGCGAGCGGCGCGTCCAGAGGCGGGTGCTCGAAGTCCCACATGAGCGGCGCGGGATTGAGGAAGTGGATGGCGGCGACGCGCAGGCGGGATTGTGGGTTGGAAGTCACGCACTCTTAGAGTACCAATCGAGGGCGCTCGTTCCGGCAAGGTTCTCGGACGGCGGCTTGACACTGGCGCTCCGGCGGGGATACCGTGAGCGAGATTGTTCTTCAAGCTGTTTTCCTGTTCCCTGCAAGAAATCCCCATCTGCGCTGATCACAGAAACGAGAAACCGGGCGATGACGACTCTGCCTCTCGACGTGGTGGGAGCCTCTGCTGTCCCTCTGGATGAGGATCGGCTGGCGTGGCTGGCATTGGCGCTCTCTCCGGGACTGGGGCCGAAGCGGATTGTGGATGCTGTGGCGCAGTTGGATGCGCCCGGCCAGATATTCACGCTGCCGTTGACGGCGCTGGAGGGGCTGCGGTTTCCGGCCGAGGCGGCGCAGTTCATCTTTGACGGCAAGGCGCGCCAGGCGGCCGAGGAGGAGTGGGCGTGCGTGGCGGCGCAGGGCGCCACTTTGGTTGGTTTCAGCTCGCTGGAGTATCCGGAGCGGCTGAAGGAGATCTACGATCCGCCGCCGGTGCTGTGGGTGCGCGGGGAGACGCGCTTGCTGAGCCGGCCGGCGATTGCCATTGTGGGCACGCGGCATCCCAGCCCCTACGGGTCGGGCGTGGCGGAGATGCTGGCGCGGGACCTGGCGGCGCGGCGGCTGCTGATTGTGAGCGGAATGGCGCGGGGCATCGACAGTTGCGCGCACCGGGGCGCGCTGGCGGCGCGCATGCCGACGGTGGCGGTGTGGGGCACGGGCATCGACGTGGTCTATCCCAAGGAGAACAAGAAGCTGGCCGAGGAGATTCTGGCCACCGGCGGGGCAATTGTGAGCGAGCTGCCCATGGGAACGTTTCCGGCGCCGCAGAACTTTCCCCGCCGCAACCGGATCTTGAGCGGGTTGTGCGTGGCGGTGCTGGTAGTGGAGGCGGCGGAGAACTCAGGCACGCGGGTGACGGCGCGCTGCGCGGCGGAACAGAGCCGGGATTTGTTTGCGGTGCCCGGCAATGTGACCAGCAAGGGCTCGTGGACGCCCAACACGCTGATCAAACAGGGAGCCAAGCTGGTGGCCACCTGGGAGGATGTGTGGGAGGAGTTGCCCTCGCAGGTTAGGCTGGAGCTGGAGGCCGAGGCGCCGGCTGAATCCAGGTCGGAGGCCACCGCGTCTTTGCTGCCGGACCCGGTTCTGCGGCCCCAGGAGGCCATGGTGCTGGAGGTTCTGCGCTCGGACGCGAGCCTGCAGATCGACGAGATTCTCGAGCTGCTGGAGACGCAACTGACCTCTTCCGAGGTTTTTACGGCGCTTTTCGAGCTGGAGATGGCGGGCCGGGTGCGGTGTTTGCCGGGGAAAAACTACGTGCGCACGATGTGAGCGGACGACGGGCGGATCGTGTCTCTGGGGGATAGCTGCGCCGGCGCGCGGGAACGTCCCCGGAACCATCGGGCAACGGAGGTGGAAGCGGTTCCAGCTTCGTCAGGCGGGACTGGCCGCGCGTCTCCGCCCCATCCGCTCCGCCATCACCCAGCCCAGGCAGAGCAGGGCCAGCAGCGCAACGATCCCCAGCGAGATCACGCAGTACAAGCACCAAATCATGAGCACATCTCTCTCGATATGGGCGAGATAGAGCGCAAACGTGAGCCCGATCAGAGCCCCGCCCAGCGCCAGAGTCCGCCGCCCCGCCAGCGCCAGCCCCGCCAGGGCAACGTAACCCGCAATGCCGATGGCCGCCACGGGAATGTGGGCAATCTCGGCAAACGGGCTGTGGTTCACGATGCCGCAGTCCCACCTCTCGTTGATCGAGCAGGGCTCAATGTCGGTGGAGTAGTGAACGCGCAGCGCCAGCGCGGAAACCGTCGCGCCGGCCAGGGCCAGAAGTGCAATCAGATATCGCATTGTCAATTGGACGCGCCGGCCGGGCATCCGTCGCAGGATACTATGAACCCATGAGCGAGCTTTTGCCTGAAGCCGGGTCTCAGGCCCCCGGCCGCGGCCGGCGCGTCGCCTTCTTCGGCGGCAGCTTTGACCCACCCCACCTGGGCCATCTGGCCGTGGCGCGCGCGGCCCGGGCGGCGTTCGGCCTGGATACCGTGCTCTTCGCTCCTGTGGGCGCGCAGCCCCTCAAGCCCCATGGCTCGGCATCCGGCTTCGATGACCGCGTGGCCATGACCCGGCTGGCGATTGCCGGCGAGCAGGGCTTTGCCGTTTCCCTTGCCGACGCGCCCCAGCCCTCGGGCGCTCCCAACTACACCCTGGAGACGCTGCTCAGCCTGCGCACGGAGCTACCGCCAGATAGCGCCCTCTTCTGTCTGGTGGGCGCCGACTCGTTCTTCACGCTGCGCCTCTGGCATCGAGCGGCGGAGATTCCGTATGCAGCGCCTCTCATCGTTGCCTCGCGTCCCGGCCAGCGGCTGGACGATCTGCAGGCAGCGCTGCCCGAAGGGCTGACGATGGAATCCCTGCCGTACACCGACGGGCCAGACTCCGGCGTCGAGGTGCGCTCGTATCTTCTTGTGAACAGCGCCGGAGACCGCACGCCCTTTTACCTTCTGCCGGGTTTGAATGTGGAGATCAGCGCGTCGGAGATTCGAGACAGGATTCGAGCGCTGGCCAGCGCGCCGCTGGCAACTCCCTCCGCCGGGGACGAGCTCCTGCCCGCTTCCGTTCTCGATTACATCCGCGCCCGAAGCCTTTACCGCTAGCTTCCTCCGCCGGAGGCCGACTTGCCCCCGTCCCGTTGACCGACTACGATTAAGGTTGGAGACCGTTCCCACCGAATGACGACCGCCAAAGCGCACCAGCCAACCCGTATCCTCGTTCAGGCCGCGGCCCAGGCCTGTGAAGCCAAGAAGGGCCAAGACACCCGAATCCTCGAACTCGACCCCATCGACGCCGGCCTCTCCGACTTCTTTCTTGTCACCTCGGCGACCAACGACCGGCAGTCGATTGCCATCGCCGACGAAATCGAAGAGAAGCTGAAGAAGGAGTTTGGCGTCTTGCCCAACTCCGTCGAGGGCCGCCGCAAGGGCGAATGGATTCTCCTCGATTATGTGGACTTTGTGGTCCACGTCTTTCTCGTCGAGCGCCGCGCCTTCTATGACATCGAGAGGCTGCGCAAGTCCGCCCGCCCCGTCACCCCGGCCGAATTCGACGCCGAATTGAAGGCCGCGCTCGCCGAGAAGACTCTCGCTGCGCGTAAAAAAGCCTCCCGGAAAGCCAAGCCGGTTCCCGCCTCGAAGAAGGCTGCAAAAAAGGCGGCTGCCGGCACAAAGCTTGACACGGCAAAGAAGGCGGCCGCGAAGAGAAGCCCTGCTAAGAAGCGAGCAGCGAAAAAGTAACTTCAGCGTCAACGGCCATGTTGAGCTCGCGTTGATCGGAAATCCAAATGGAAAGGGGACCTGGAGTGCTCAGGTCCCCTTTGGTTTAGCGGTTAAGTTGACTTAGAAGGTGTAGTGGACGCCAAGACGTACTGTACGTCCATTTTGGTAGAGGTATGGCTGGCCATATTGCGAGTTCTTGACGATCGGGCGTGCATTGAGCAAAGCCGCCGGATCGTAGCCGGACTCATAGGCCAAGTAGGACGCCGCGCCACCGGCGATGCTCTTACCATCCGGACGGGCCGAAACCGGGAAGTTCCATGAGTCGATCGATTCGAAGATGCTGGCTACTGCACGCTGATTGAACGCGTTCAGAGCCGTCAATTCGAAGGAGATGCTCTTCCGCTCACCAACCTTCACCTCATGCGATGCATTCAGATCGCTCTGAATGTACCAGGGGGTGCGCTTGGTGTACGGTGAGCCGACGGTCATGACCCCCGCCGCATTGGTGGTCACGTCGACCCACTTATCACGACCCCAGGCGAAAACACCGTCATAAGGCTGGCCTGTTGTTGCGCCGCCGATATCGAAATACGATCCCAGCGGCGTGCCCTGGAGAAACTCCTGGAACAGTCCAATATTGGTGACCTGGCGCTTCCACCATGGCAGCGCATAGGAGAGGTAACCCTTGTACACGTTGGGGCGATCCGTCGGCAGCTTGCCGTTGTTCGATTTGCCGCTGCCGCCAAAGTAGTAGAACGGCTCGTCGAAGGCACGGGTGGTGTCGGGTGAGTTGCGGCCCGTAACGCCACCATCCGACTGGTCGGTGGTGGTCAGGCCGGTGTAGTTGCCCCACAGGCTGCTGTAGGAGTAGCTAACCATGCCGCTCAGACGATGCAAAGGAGCAATCATCAACCGGAGTTCCAAACCGTCATAATTGCGGACGGCCTTGGGCATCGGCGGGCAGTTCGGGCAAGTGCCAAACGCCGCCCCCGGACCGAAATCAGCGGTATCGCTGAACGACTGCCCCGGTACGCCGAAAGCTTGACCCAGCGATGCGAGATAGGCCGAGTAGCCGTCCATCGTCGCGTTCACCCCTTCGCCCGGGTTGACAATGGTGAACATCTCGCCCCATACCTTGTCAGAGAGCGAGGCGTCCTCAATCACGTGATCGAGGCGGCGGCGATCGTAGCGGGCTTCAAGAGCCAGCTTCGGGTTAATCTGGTAATCGAAGCCGGTCACGTACTCGTGCTGGCGGTACGGCTTCACGCCGGGCGCCACCGGCTCCCAAGGACGGTAGTTCACGTTCTCAATGATCGAAACACCCGATCCCGTATCCTTCAGGCCGGCAGGAACACCATTGGCGAAGTTGGCTTGCGTGGTGGCCACGCCATTCGGGCAGGCGCGGTCGTTCTTGAAGACGATGTCCAGGTCAGCGATGTTGAAGCCGTCGGCAGTTCCGTCCGAGTCCAGCGGGTAGCTGCACTGCTCGTAGGACTGGGCGCCCCACGAGGTTTGGGCCAGCAGGAGCTTCATCACGTCGTTGACCACGCCGTAACTGCCAAAGATCTTCATTTTGCCCTTGCCGGTCGGATCCCATGCTGCTCCCAGGCGAGGTGCGATCTTGTCGCCCCAGCCGAAGTTGATGGCGGGGACTTTGACTCCGGCCGGCGCGGGAAGGCTTTCCTTCTCAATGCGCAGGCCGAGATCCAGGGTCAGGCCGTGGCCAACCGTCCAGGAATCCTGCAAGTAAAACGCGTGGTTCCAATCGCTGGCCGGCTCGGTAAGGATCGTCGAGAAATCCTGTACCGTAACGTAACCGTACAGGCCTGCGCATGTGTTCCATACGCTCGTCAGAGCATCGCAGTTGTTGTTGCCTGTTGTTGTCAAAGCGGAATAAGCGGCGCCCGTCCCTAGCGTCATAAACGCATAAGGCACGTTGCCGTTCTGGCTGATCATGTTCACCAGGTGGTTGAGCTGGTAGCCGACCTTGAAGTTGTGCGTGCCCCACCAGCCGCCCTTGTAGTACGCGAAATCCTGGTTTAACTGATAATGCTTGTCGGCATTGAACAGCGTGTAGCTTGAATTGTAAGGCTGGGTGGATGTGCCGGCCCCCTGTTGCAGATTTGGCGGCAGAGGCGCACCTCCTCCACTCGCGACCGGGCACTGGACGGGGTACGCAGTAGAGCCCGAGTTGTCGCAAGCGCCAGTACCGTCGTTGGCCCACACGATGTCCGGCAGGCTGGTGGGCCAGCCAAAGTCGTGGTAGTTGTCGAAGAAGTAGCCGTAGCGCGTGGTGGCCACCAGGTGCTGGTTCAGCGTGATGTCCGCGCCCGTGTTGTACGTGGCGTTCGGGGCCGACCAACCGAGTCCGTGAGAGTAAAGCGACAGTGGACTCAGGATGGCCGTGTTCAGATAACCGGACTCCGTCGCGGTCGGGTCGGAAGTGGGTATTGAGTCACCGGTTTCACGCGCGTATTGATAGAGCCACGAACCGAAGACGCGGATCTTCTGCGTCACCGCGGCATCGATTCGGGCATAGCCGAAATACTGTTGCCGGTCCTGGGTAAAGTACTGATTGCCGGCGTTGTCGTCATAGCTGCCAAAGTTCACCGTGCGGGCGCGGCTTTGAACCAGCGGTTCGAACCCGGCAACGAACCACAAACGGTCTTTGTAGATGGGGCCTTGGACAAGGATTCCCGGTTCCGCAGTCCGGAAATGCCCCTTCTGCGGGGAATATATCTGTTCGGCAGGATCCTGGCGAATTGATGCATTGCCCGAACTCGTGGGGTCATAGCGCAGATACGCGTTGACCGGGTTCGCATCCGTTCCAGACGATTCGTAGGACGAGAAGATGGACCCGTGGAAGTCGTTGCCGCCCTTCTTCATGATTACGTTGACCACGCCGCCCAGCGCGCCGCCGTATTCGGCTGCAACGCCGGAGGTCTTCATCTGAACTTCCTGGATGAAGTCCATGGGAACGTTGGCCTTGGAGTAGCCGCCGGAGATGTTCTCTGTGTCCTGGCCTTCCACGAGGTAGCTCGACTCGGAGTCTGCCGCGCCGCCAATGGAGTAGCCAAAGCTCTGGCCGTTGCCGCTTGAGCCAGGCATGGAGCCGCCGCTGCCGCCGATCCCATGACCGTTCTGCGACATACCGGACAAAGGTTCGTCGCGCGCCATGGGAGCAAACTGAATGACCGATTGAAAACTGATGCCCGTGGGCAGGCTCTGCAGCTCTTCCTGGGGAATGTTGGTCATGTTCTCAGTGGTGGTGGTGTCGATCAGAGGCCCTTCGGTGTTTACCTCCACCACAGTGTTGACCTTGCCGATGCGGAGCGTGAGCTCCACCGTCGGGAGATGGCCTACCTCAAGCGCCAGCTTTTCACGCTTGAGGGTTTCGAAGCCCTCCGCCGTCACCGTGAGCATATACAAGCCCGGAGGAAGATTGGAAAAACGGTAATAGCCGCTTGAATCTGTGACTACTTCCTTGGAACCGACGAGTGTGGTTCCTGTAACCACGACATGGGCGCGGGCCACCAATGCGCCCGAGGGGTCCTTCACCGTGCCTTGAAGACCGCCCGTGGTCTCCTGCGCGAGCAGAGACGGCGCAAACAAAACTAAAAGCAACAGAGTGAGCCACTGCGGGGTGGCGAGACGCTTCATTTGTTCGATCCAGTTTCTCATGTGGTTCCCATCCTCGAAAGTGAATTTACCGGTTCCGTACATTGGATATGCGCATCCGGCGGCGGTGATCGGAACGCCTGCGCTAGCCTCGATTCGTGCTTCGGCGGCCAGGCCGGGGAATGAACCTTGTCCGCAATTGAGAGTCAGGAAAACAGATTAAACTTCAGGAACTGACGGAGGACTTCAGGCGTCGCCGCTGTGAATCGTCCGATGCCGAAAACTACCCCCGGAATTGAGGGGCAGCTTATTCAAATTCGTGCTGCATGACGATTGCCAATCTCCGCCAATCCGGAGAATACTTCGCTTGTCATTGAAAACAAATAAGTTGTTAGCCTCTCACTCACTGGGTACCTAAGTACTTAATATGAAATTGCGGAGATTTATCCTCGTATATTCCAAAAATGGGTACTAGCTCTCGTTTTTGGGGAATCCGTTCGCGGTTCCCGCAGGCGAACTGCAGCCGTGTGGGGTATCCTTCTTTCCATGCGGGTCACGCTCGCCCACATCGGCGCACGGGCCAATTCGAAGGATGGATTCGACGCCCTCGCCCAGCTCTATCTCGATCGCTGCTCGCCCTTTGCGCGCTGCCGGGCCGAGTCGTTCCGAACCGAAGAGGCGCTTCTCGAATGGCTCTCCCGGCAGCAGGGGCGCACCGCCGCCGTTGCCGTTCTGCTCGATAGCCGCGGCAGGCAGATGACCTCCGAGGCCTTCGCCGGTTGGCTCGGCGCCCGCCGCGACGAGGGGGCGCAACAGATGGTCTTCGCCATCGGCCCGGCCAGCGGATGGTCCGAGTCCGCTCGCGAGCGTGCCCAACTGCTGCTCTCGCTGGGGCCCATGACGCTGGCCCACGCGCTGGCCCGTGTGGTGTTGGCCGAACAGCTCTACCGGGCATTTACAATTCTCTCGGGCCACCCCTATCACGCCGGCCACTGACCACTGACGACTGAGAACTGTTCACTGAAATGACCGACTCGCGCCAAGGACTGATCCTGATCCATACCGGCCCCGGCAAGGGCAAGACCACCGCCGCCATGGGCACGGCCATGCGCGCCGTGGGCAACGGCATGAGGGTGCTCATGCTGCAGTTTCTCAAAGGCTCCTGGCACTACGGCGAGCTGGATGCGGCCCAGGCATTCGGTCCCAACTTTGTCCTCAAACCGATGGGCCGCGGGTTTGTAAAGGTGGGCGGCGCCCAGACCGATCCCGAGGATATTCGCCTGGTGGAGGCGGCCTGGGCCGAGGCCCGCGAAGCCATCTATTCCGGCGAGTGGGATATGGTGGTCCTGGACGAGATCAACTACGCCATCGGCTATGGAATGCTGGATCCCGCGGTGGTGGCCGAGGCCCTGCGCGGGCGTCCGGAGATGGTTCACGTCATCCTCACCGGCCGCAACGCTCACCCCCTGCTGGTGGAGATGGCCGACACCGTCACCGAGATGCGCGAGGTAAAACATGCCTACCAAAAGGGCATTCTCGCCCAGCGCGGAATAGAATACTGACAGCGGGCGGCAAAAGGCGGACGGCCGGCGGATGGCCGCGCGCGAGAAAGAGTGCGAATGTCCTGGTTCAAGCGTGAAGATGGCGAGTTCCCCGCCGCGGCGGGCGGTTCCGGCCCCGAGAATGGCTCGGATACGGCTGCAAAGACGGTTCGCACCGAGGGCCTCTGGATCAAGTGCCTGGGCTGCCGCCAGACCATCTTCAAGGCCGACCTCGACGCCAACCTCAACGTCTGCCCCAAGTGCCAGCACCACTTCAAGATTGGCGCCCGCCAGCGCATCGCCATGCTGCTCGAACCCGGCTATGAGCTGGTGGACGGCGGCCTGCGCTCGACCGACCCGCTCAACTTCGTCGATGTGAAGCCGTACAAGAAGCGGCTCAGCGCCGCCCAGGAGGCGACTGGGTTGGCCGACGCCGTCCTCAACGCCGTTGGCATGCTCGGACCCCACCCGGTGATCTTGAGCGCCATGGAGTACGGCTTCATCGGCGGCTCCATGGGAGCCGCGGTGGGTGAGACCATCGCTCGCGCCGTGGACCGCGCCCGGCTGGGCCGCAAGCCCCTAATCATAGTGGCGGCCTCAGGCGGCGCGCGCATGATGGAGGGCGTGGTCAGCCTCATGCAGATGGCCAAGGTCTCCACCGCGCTGGCCCAGTTGGACGACGCCCGCGTGCCCTACATCTGCGTGCTCACCGATCCCACCGCCGGCGGCGTGACCGCCAGCTTCGCCATGCTGGGTGACTTGAACATCGCCGAACCCGGCGCCTTCATCGGTTTCGCCGGACCCCGGGTGATCGAGCAGACCATCCGCCAGAAGCTCCCCGAGAGCTTCCAGCGCTCCGAGTTTCTGCTCGAGAAGGGCTTCCTCGATGCCGTTGTGCCGCGCCGCAATCTGAAGCCCTATCTGATCCGCGCGCTCGATTTCCTCCAGGTCTCCGCAGTCGCCTGACAGACTTCGGGAAACCTTTGGACAGGTCTGCGTCTTGAGAGAGCGCAGCCAGCCTAGAGTGACACGAGAGCTGCTGTATCCCGCCGCCGCAATGGTGGAACCATGCGGCGGCGTTGTCAGCAGTCACGGTTTTTGAGGGCATGCGTTGCTCGCCCATCTGCCGCAGCACTTGCCCCACCCGACTCTTCGCGACTTGGACGCCCGTGCCAGCCAAACGATCGCGCAACTCCGCTTCGCTCAAATCCGGTTGCACGCGCAGCCAGCCGCTCAAGCTCGCTTGGACGTCAGCATTTATACGGCTGACCGGACCGTGACGCAGTTGCGCCGGCCGCTTCTTCTCGCCGCCGCGCAGCTGTTGACCCGGATCTTCTTGACATGCCCCCAACTGACAAGGAATTCCTTGCCCAGCCCTTGCCTGAGTGCCGTCCAGGAGTGGAAATGGCCTCCGATTTGCACTCAGAAGCCATTTAGAATCAGAGCCTTATTGGTTGCGGGGGCTGGATTTGAACCAGCGACCTTTGGGTTATGAGCGACTCAAACTTTCGGCAAGTATAAGAAAACAGGCCACGAGTCGTAACCCTGTGCCAGAGCAGGCTCAGTAAAATCGGACCGGGGTATGAGTGGAGTTTCTGTTCTTTGACAGTCTAAGATGCTTTGAACCAGCTAAGCTACTCCGCAATGGAGCCGAAAAGCGGAATCGAACCGCTGACCTCCTGCGTACCGAGCGGGCGCTCTTCCAACTGAGCTATTTCGGCGTTGACTCTGGTGCGGACGGCAGGACTCGAACCTACGTTGAACTGGGTGTAGGCCAGCCGATTTAGCCGCTAATCTACGTCCGCAAACCTAGTGCGCATGGGCAGACTTGAACTGCCATCTCAAGCTTCGGAGGCTTGTGCTCTCTCCGTTGAACTACATGCGCCGAAACTTGTGGTCAACCCGCCCGGATGCGAGCCGGGAACTATGCTTTAGGAGAGCATCGTGATTTCCAGTTTCACCACGGGTTGATGGAGAGCCTACCGGGAATCCACCCGGGATTCGCGTTTTAGAAGAACGCCGTCTTGTGCGTTAGACGATAGGCTCATGGTCAGGGTTCCTATCGACAGGCCTTCGTCGATGGGATGACATGGTGGGTCCGGTGAGATTTGAACTCACGTCTCTTCGCTTAAAAGGCGAGTGCAGATATCTGCTATGCGACGAACCCAAAATGGTGAGAGCGGCTGGATTTGAACCAGCGTCAGCCTGCTTAAGAGGCAGGTATAATCAGCCGCTATACGACGCACTCTTGGTGTATGTGGCGGGTGTCGAACCCGCAGTCTGTCTCTTAAGGAGACGGCTACATGCCAGCTAGCAGCTACACGTACCTGGTGCCAGCGGCTGAACTCGAATCAGCTACAACAGGGTTATGAGACCTGCGACTATCCACTTCGTCTTCACTGGCGTAAGTTGGCGCGGGCGGAGGGATTTGAACCGCCAAGTTTGGCTTTCCACCCCAGCGATGAAGACCGATCGCTGGGGACCCCGGTTGTCGCCCGACAGTTTGACGTTGAGCTTACGCCCGCATTTTCAAAGAGCAATAAAAAACCCGGCGCTAGGCCGGGTCCGGTGCAAAAACAAATACACTCAGACCCTCAACACACGACTCCCCAAATGACCCGCTTGGCCATTCTGGCTAGGACGTGTTTGAGGGTCTGCTGCATAGGTGTCACTCGCACGTATATGGTACCTCAGTTGATGATGATTTGCAATTCAATCCTTGTATGGATCGAACTCCCTCGCCGAGGCCATCGCCACACCGACAGGCGTCAGCCGGCGTAAGATTCGCACGGAGTCCGAGATCGAGGCCAGAACCTGGTCAAGCCGTTTGTAACAGTCGGGGGACTCATCGAGTCCACCGCCGCGCAACTCGATCCCGGAACGGTCGATCCATGAGCGCATCATCTCCTGGGTTACCTTTCCTGCGCGCTTGCACTCACCGGTCTTGCGGTCGAAGACACCGCGCGCTTCATTGCGGCCCATGGCCCGGCCAGCACCATGTACGGTGGAATAGAGACTAAACTTGGCATTCTCGTTCTCCACGCCTTCAAGGATGACGGATTGCTCGCCCATGGAGCCGCCGACAAATCCCTTTTCTCCGGGAAACGCCGGCGTGGCGCCCTTGCGGACAACCCAAAGCATCTCGCCGCCATGCTTCTCGTGCCATGCAAAGTTGTGGTGGTTATGGACCACCTCCACAACTTCCGCTCCGAGGATCCTCGCCACTCGGTCGCAGACCCAGTCACGACCTACGTGCGCATAAGCGCCGGCAAGGTTCATGGCTAGCAGGTATTGCGAACCCAAATCGCTGTTCACGTCCAGGACGCAGGGCTCAACTTCCATGCCGTCCTTCGCACCGGCAGCCTTGAGAAACCACGTGGCAACTCCGTGGCCAAAGCCGCGGGATCCAAAGTGAACTCCCACCCAGACGCAATCATCCTCGTCGGTGAAGATGTCGACGTAGTGGTTGCCCGATCCGACGGTCCCGAGCTGCGCCTCGGCTTTCTGGTATAGAGGTTTTGTTGCTTCCAGATTCCAGCCATCCAGCGCCCTATCCAGCACTTCGCTGTCAACGCGTTCATTGTTCTTGCGGCCGATGCCGAAGCTGATCGTGTTGAAAACTTCGTCCATGATTCGGCCTATGTTCGGACGCAGATCGGCACCTGTCATATCAAGCCGGACAGCCTTGTTGCCGCAGCCGATGTCGTACCCAACGCCGGTGGGACTGACGGCATTTCTATAGGCAACCACGCCCCCGATAGGCACTCCGTAGCCGAGATGGTTGTCCGGCATCAGGGCGACTTTGTCGGCGGTCTTTGCGCAGGTGCGCATCTGGTTCAGAGTCTTCTCGTCTGCATCTCCAAACACTGGTATGTTTCCATCGATCAACTGCATTTCCGTTCCTCTTTTCTTGTGGGGCACTTGGCAGGACTCGAACCTGCATAGAGGCTTTCGACCTCAGCCCGCGTTCGTAGCGCGGCGGCTAATCCAGTTCACACCACAGGTGCACAATCATGGTCCGCGCGGAGAGATTTGAACTCCCGTCATCTCGCTCCCAGATCGGGCCCCGCAAACGGGTCCATGTTTGCGAGGTGGAGCGCGAGTGCCTCAAGCCAGGCTAGGCTACGCGCAGACAGCTTGGTGGCTTCGGCGGATTTCGAGACCGCGACACTCACGCCTTCAACGTGATGCTCTACCGTCTGAGCTACGAAGCCAAACCTTGGTGGACCTGAATTTGCAGCCTTGCAAATATCGAAATCTCGACCCTTGCATTGCAAGTGCGGCGCTCTGCCTACTGAGCTACAGGCCCACGTAAGAAATGGAGGGAACGGAGGAAGTCGAATCCTCTAAAACTTGATTCACAATCACGCGCCGCACCGTTTGGCTTCATTCCCCATGCCGTCATTCACTGTCTTGGAGCCGGTAGAGGTAATCGAAACCCCGACCTGCGGTTTACAAAACCGCCGCTCTGCCGCTTGAGCCATGCCGGCCAGTCTTCATCCACGAACGGCAAACCGCCGGTCGCCTTCGGAATCGGCGTACAGATACCGGCTCCACTCGTTCACTTCCAAGCCCATCGACCGCAGAATGAATCTGCGGGTGTGAACACTTGCTGGCAGCGGCCGTCGCAACAGCGGCATTCCAGCCGCTTCGGGCGTTCTATCCGCCTTGCGGTGGTTATCCTTACGGCAGCAAGCCACCAAATTCTCCCAGGAATTCCTTCCGCCCTGCGACCTGGGAATTACATGGTCGAGCGTTAGCTCGCTACCATGAAACTTCAGTCCGCAGTATTGACAGCGGTACGAATCCCTCATAAGAATGTTGCGCCGCGTGGTGACTTGTAGCCGAACGGGGACATGCCTGTACACCAGCAGCCGAATAACACTCGGCAAATGGATGCCGGGGTAAATCGTCCTAGGCTCGGCGGTCTGCATCATAGTTACGACCGGGCTGCCTGAGTCGCTGCGGAGAAGGCTTCTCCTCAAGATCGATGACGAACTGCGGGAAAGTTGTGTCCGCTGTATTGTAGCTGACGATCTTGCCACGCATTTGTGACGATTCACGACCACCGAAGACCTCCTTCCCCCAGTCGAAATCAGTACTCAAACCGCCTCGGAGTTCAGAACACATCCCTCAGCGCGCCCGGATGGAATTTGGGCGAACCACACCTCTCGTGAACAAATTGGGAATGACCGACCTCACGAAACTGATTTGAAACTCGGCGCAACGAATGACCTGCACGCTCGGTTCCCGTTGCGAGAACCGGGACTTAGGATGGATCAATGACAAAGGGACCAATCCGATTTCAACCGAAACCATCCCGGGCCGCAAGCGAACAGAACCTCCACTTCAGCCTTTCTTCGGAACTTCGAAGCCGGTTCTCGGTCCGTCATAGAAGCTAATGCCTGGAGGACACGAATGAACCGAAGAAATTGCGATCGTAGCAGGGCTGAAATCGGGTCGTTGCGGACGATCTACGCGGTACTGAGTTTCTCGTTGTTGGTATTCCAGATTGCGGCCGTGCTCGGCGCCATCGCCCAACCCGCATACGCTTACGTAGACCCCGGCTCCGGGCTTTTGGCGGTGCAGATTCTCAGCACTTCCCTGGCCGGGATGATCTTTCTGGTTCGCAGGCGCTTGCGTCAGTTCCTCGGACGCATCGCCCGGTTTTCCGGGTCGCATAACGAGAAAGCCGCCAAGTAATGAATCCGAAGACATCGATCCCAGAGGGAACCTTTCGCGATCCCGAAGGCCGACTCTATCGGGACGGAGATCGCATTCTCCGCGAGATCTATCCTCAATCCGCATCTACGGTGCTGGAATGGCTTCGGTCGCCGCTTGCCCGGCGCTGGATCGAGGAGCGCCGCATGGCACCGACGACGATTCTCGCCTCCAAAGCGGGGCAGCCGTTGTTTCTGGAGCATGAGCGCATCTTCTTTCCCTCTTATCCATGGGAATGGACGCCGGGGCAGTGGATCGAGGCTGCCTCGCTGACGCTCGACCTTTGTGAAGAGGCGCTGGACGAAGGCTATATTCTCAAGGACGCAACCCCGCTCAATATCCTCTTCTCCGGTCCGCGGGCCGTATTTGTGGATGTGCTGTCGTTCGAGCGCCGCGATCCGCAAAGCCCCCTCTGGATCGCCTACGCGCAATTCTTCCGCACATTCTTGCTGCCTTTGGCGGCATTTGTACATCTTGGCTGGCCGCTGGCCGCCGCGCAGCAGCGCCGCGACGGATACGAGCCCGCGGATTTGGCTCCCTTCCTGTCCTTTGCCCGGCGCTGGCACCGTCCTTTCCGTTCACTGGTTACGCTTCCGCTGCTACTTGAAAAGAGTTCGCGCGCCCAAGCCCGGCAGCAGAAGGTCAGCGAGGAAGTCTCCGCGTTCGCGGTGCGCCGATTGCTTCGATCGACGCGCGGATTGCTTCGCTCTCTGGTTCCGTCCCACCGCGCCTCGCGCTGGAGCCGTTATGCGGAGACGGCCGTCCACTATGAGTCGGCGGACCACGCTGCCAAACAGGCCTTCGTCCGCAAGACGCTGGGCGCCATCCGGCCCGCGCGCGTCTTGGACGTGGGCGCCAATACCGGCGTCTATGCGCGCATCGCCGCCGAGTGCGGCGCCGAGGTCGTCGCCTGGGATACCGATGTGCAGGCAACGGATATCCATTGGCAGGCCGCGCGCGACGCCAACCTGCCGATTCTTCCACTGGTTGCGGATTTTGCCCGGCCCACGCCCGCCCTGGGCTGGCAAAACCGAGAGAGCACCGGCCTGCTCGACCGGTCTAGGGGACGATTCGACTGCGTGATGATGCTCGGCATCCTGCATCATCTCCTGGTGGCCGATCAGATTCCTCTTGCCGCGATCATCGAGCAGTTGCGCGAGATCACCACCCGCTGGGCCATCCTCGAATGGATACCAAAGGAGGATTCCCAATTCGACGGGCTTTGCCGAGGGCGCCAAGAGCTATTTAATCGCCTGAACGAAGAGTTTTTCGTTCGGATATTTTCAAAGAGATTTACTGTCCGCGAACGCTGCCAACTCCTCAACGGGCGCTCACTTTGGCTGGTGGAGAGAATCTCATGAAATCTAGGAGTCTATTGGAAGGCGTTGGCGCTGCGCTGCTGCTGTTTCCTTACTACCTGCCATTTTTTCACCCCCAAAACCATTACATCTACCATCATGGCCTGCCGGTCACAAGTCTGATTGGAGGCCTGTTTGTCGATCTGCTTGGCTGTTCCATCCTGGTGACGGGCTGTCTGATCGGCGCTCAGCATCTTCGGCCCCCTCTAAGAAAACTGGCCGAGGCATTGTTCGCTGGGCTCATGCTGTGGAGCATGGTCGGTTTTGTATTGCAGGTGCTGATCTTCGAGCAGTCTCGATTCGAATATTGGGGTCGTATCTGGTGGCAGAGCGCCATTGCGATTCCCCTCTTGCCATGTGTGTTCGTCTTTTTTCTTCCCCGCTATGCCGAACCGGCAGTGCGCGCAATCCGGGTCGTCATCGCCGGGTTTGCTTTCTCAGCTCTATGGATTGTCCCGCAACTGATTTACCTCGCGCTGCTTCGCCAGCCCGTTCAGAATGTCGTCTCCGCGCATCGGCCCGACCCGGCGCAAACCAACTCCGATCGGCGTATTGTATGGATTCTTCTCGACGAGCTTTCCTACAATCAAACGTTCGATCACCGCGCTGCCGGCATAGAACTCCCCAACCTCGACGGGTTGCGCGCCGTGAGTGTATCGTTCAGCGACCTGAATCCGATAGGGTACGGAACGAACCGCATCATTCCTGGATTGTTTTCCGGCCGCCGCATCGATAAATTTCGCAGCACGATCGATGGAAAGCTTTCTTACTTCGATGAAACTCAACGCCGCTGGCTGGCCTACGATCCCAATGCCACGTTGTTCGGTCTGGCGCAGCGGAACGGATGGAGTACCGGCATCGACGGCTGGTACAATCCCTACTGCAGCATCCTTGCGCCGGTACTCGGCGCATCGGAAGATCGCACCGTGCTGGCCAATGCGGCCGCGCTCCCGAACGTTTTTTGGGCCGCGCTGACCCATCGGAAGAAAATCAACGCGGAAGAACACATACAGGCATACCTCAATATCATGGCGCGCACAAAGGCGTCGATCAACGACAACAAACTCCGCTTCCTTTTCTTGCATATCCCGGTTCCCCATCCTCCGGGCATCTACGATCGCCAGGCTCACGTACTGTGTCCTGGCGGCAACTATCTCGACAATCTGGTGCTTGCCGACGACACGCTCGGCGTGCTTATGCGGGAGATTGCCGCTACTCCGTCAGCCAGCCAAACCACCGTGATCGTGACTTCGGACCATTCCTGGCGAATCCCGTTGTGGAGGCCTGCTCCGGGTTGGACCCGCGAAGAAGAACGCGTCTCAGGAGCGAAGTTCGACGAAAGGCCCGTGCTGCTGGTTCATTTTCCGGATCAGAAATCCGGCCAAGATGTTCGGGTCGCATTGTCTCAGATGCTGGAGCACGACATGATCGCAGGAATGCTGCTCGGCCAGATCGAGAATCCGGAGGACTTGAACACCTTTCTCACGCGGCAGGGGCGCTGACTTTAAGCGAGTCTTCGCGCCTTTCCGGACTTGATTCGGGAGCGATCCTTATTCTCAGCAAGAGCCTATAGCATAGCGCGCGCACGAAGGACGGCGTGAGACGGATGGGCGCGCGCAGCAGAATATTCCGCGCGCACTCGGATGCGGTCAGCAAGCCAATCTTGCGGAGGAAGAATTGAAAGCGAATATCCCGCTTGAAATAGGCATATCCGCCTCTGCGGGCCAGCATGCCATTGCCCACGCGAACGTTAACGAGAATCTCTTTCATGTTGTACAGGCCGTAGCCCAGCATCAGCATTCGAGCGAAGAGGTGATAGTCCTCGAAGTCTAGAAATGGCTGGTAGCTGCCCGCGGCCATCACCGAGGCCTTGCGGAAAACGACTGTAACATGGTTGATCGGGTTTCGCAGCTTGGCATAACGCAGCAGTTCCGGCCCGTCCGCCGGCAAGCTGCGCATTGAGTGTGGCCGCGAAGGGTCCTCGTCGAACTCCGCCCAGGTTCCGCTGACGACTTCCACGCGCGGATTGCGCTCCAAGAAGTCCATCTGCATCCGGAATCTCTCCGGCACACAGATATCGTCGGAATCCATGCGCGCCACGTATTCCCCCCGGCAAACGTTCAGGCCCTCGCGGAGAGCCACTCCCAGACCAACATTGTCCGGCAAGCGCAGAGACTCTATAGGGAGGCGGGATTTGTAATCTGCAATGACAGACTCCAATTCCTCGCCCAACTGCCCGTCCTCCACAATCACGACCTCATCCGCTGGAAGAGTCTGCGCGACAAGACTGTCGAAGGATTGGCGCAAGAAGGCCGGTGTCTCCTTGCCATATACCGACATCAAAACGGAAAGTTTCATTCCATCACCCCCAAAATGCCGCTTTCGGCAATTCCTCAACTTGGTGTTTCTTTCTGTAGCAAGCGTCCAGCCCACACGGCGAAAATGACGAACACGGTAGTAAGGACAAGGGAAGGAATGCGCTCAAAGACATAGCTCAATTCGCCGCGCGGCGCAAAAAGCGCACGGGTCAGGCACTCGGCCCAAATTCCGGAAAAAAGTGACCGCATGCCGATCCAACCCACGAATCGCCGGCAAGTGAAGCCAAACAATGCGGAACCCCCATAGACAGCGGCGAATCCGCCGAACAGGTATAGTTCAAGCAGATAGTTCCCTCCCGTTCCCGATTGAGTGCCGAAAAAGGTTCTTGGGTCGTTGACGGTGAGAATGCGGCTCATGGTGGCAGGTATGTTCTTCTTTTCGGCAAAACTTTCGAGTACGCACCAGTTCAGTTGGCCATATGGGATCACTTTTGCCGTCAGGGCAACAAGAAAAGGATCGCAGTACCCGTTCAGGTTAAGGTCGGTATTGTCCTGGTACAACCTCAGAGAACTGCCTGCGGCTAACCAATTGACGATCTCACCTTGTGCGAATACAGAATCTCCGCGCGTAAGGGGGGGCACAAAGAGAATCGCCAGAGCGAGCGCCGAAATCTGCGACATGCGCTTGACGGAAAAACGGATCCAGCCGCGCGCGAAGGCAATGAGCAGGGCCGGAACAATCGCCTGCGCCAGAAAAAACCGGCCCCAGTGCAACGAAATAATCAAGCGCGGAAGGGTGACCAGAACCGTAGCGGTCAGAATGCGGCGCCATCCTTCCTGCTTCGGATCGGACGCTCCAAGATACATGAAGCCGAAGAACAGGTGAGTATAGAGCACTGCTTGATACGCGAATGGTATGCCCCCCGCTCCCTCATAAGACAAACCAGAGTGGGTGCGCCAGAACTGCACGGCGAGGATCGTTGCGGGAATGGCCAAAAGGACTGTGATTCTATAAGCCAGATCTCCGCAGGCATCGAATACTGACCGGGAAAAATGGCGCTTGGGACGGTTGGAAGTCGGGAGAAGGTAGCCTGCAATGAAAAAAACCAACGCCAGCACACTGACCGCGACCGTACCGTCCTCGACTGCGTCCGCCTGATGAACCACCATCCTGAAAACAAGGCTGGGAAGCCACCAAAACAAGAAACAGGAAAAGATGAAAGCGGCAAGAAAAAACCACTTCCCATGAACCGCTTTTCTCGGATTGGGCATGTGCGATTCCATAGGACTCATCGGTAAATTCCGGCGCTTCGGGTCACGATCGGCACCATGACTGGGTTGATCAACCCGCTACGCGCGAATTCGCCGGACCCGTCCATCGGGCGAGAATCCGGCATCGACCTGCAAGTAACGATCCACTGCGGCCCTGGCGGTAAACGATGTTGTATCGACCGGGCTCCACGGCTCGTTGAGGGCCCGGCGAAGCGTGGCGAGGACTTCGCTCCGGTCCCACGACAAAGGGAACAGTTGCACTGAATTTCCAACCTTATCCAGCGCGATCTCAAGACCTCCGCCCGAGGCCGGCATGGCGACGGCGCATCCCTGCGACATGGCCTCCAAATAGGTAATCCCGAAGCCCTCCACCTCATTGCCGGAGACGAATACCCTGGTGCGGCGAAGCCGATCGCGAACGGATTCGTCGTTTGGCGTTCCCTGAAATTCAATCCGGGGATCGCATTTTATCATGGCTTCCAACTGCGGCCGCATCTCGCCTTCCCCGATAATGCATGCCCGCAGACCCGGCGTTTCGTCGAGCAGGTCGCGTATGGCGGGCATCATGCGATGAAGATTCTTGGTGGGAACCAGCCTTCCGATATAGGTCAAATAACAGCGCGGTCGAGGTGGCGCGCTATCTGGTTCAAGGAATATGGGCTTGAGTGGATTCAGGATGACGGCGTCGCATCGGGTGTTGAATACAGCCCGCAATACGGCGGCTGTGTAATGCGAGACGGCAACGACCTGAGCTCCCCGGAAGAGGTTGGCCAGCTTATGCGAAGCGATGATTGCCGTAAACCGCCGCCAGCCCTGGTAATCGGCGCGCGGCACCCCGTGAGCCATGCAGATGGACCGTCGCGCGAATGGCGCGGCATAGATCGCCGTGGTGCTGAGAATTTTAAGTACCCGTGGGTCGCGCAAATCCCGCCAGCGCAATAAGATGCGAGAAGGCGGGATGATCTCGACAGGTATTCCGAGTTCGGTAAAGCCGGCGCGCAGTCCTTCCGCGAAGCTGTTCACTCCCCCGATCTCATGCCCCCCAGTCATCAAAACCTTGGAAGGATATTCATGCTTCATGCTCTGTCCTCCCAGCAAATTGCAGGTTCGGCCAGCTTAGTTGCGGCAGATTGATGTCCTGCGCAAATTACAATCTCTTCGGATTGCCTCATCGGCGATTTCCGACCGATCAACACGTTGAAAATGAGGCGCGGCCGATACCAGCGCAGCCAGGGAGAGATGGTAAAACCGGTTTGCGCGATGTGCTTCCTGAACACTGGATCGAAGGATGTGCGGTGCGTCGTATCTTTTTGGAAGCACCGGCTTCCCGTTGCAGAGAGAACATTGGGAACGCGAAAGCAAGCAAGGAACTTACTATCGATTAGAGACTTGAGAAATGCCGATAACATGCTTTGCGGCAGATGTTCCAGGCAGTGATCGGCAAAGAAAAACACGCGTTCATCGGAGGAGAGTCCGCACACGTCGACGACCATTTGTCTCGCGTCCCCAAATTGTTCGAGATCAGCGATCCTTAAATCTGGATCAGGAATACCGAAATCGAACTGGTCGACGAAAAACACTTTGTGAAAAAACATCTTTTTGACAGATGCCAGCCGGGTTGGACCGGGGCCCAATTCCACAAAAGCAGCCTTACGGAAATCCGCGAAGGCGGGAAGGCGTTTTTGAATCCGCAGGACGGTCAAGAGCAAAATGAGGTCCATGATTCTGCAAAGCTGGCGAAATGGCTCAGCGACTGCAGATCGTTTATATCTTTTCAATTTTTTGCCTGCTCCCTTCCACGTCTATTGGCCGGCCTCGATGATCAGCATTCATCCAGCCTCGCTTCCGCACGCCGCCATCGTGCTCATGGCCAGATACTCCCGGCGGGCGCGCGTAAAGATAGCCCCCGCGATAGGCAGTCCGACGGCCGCAGTGGCGACAAGATAACTGAGGGCCGCGCCGGCGTTGCCCCAACGAGCTGCAGCCGGAGCGCCCAGCGAGAGGGTGAGCGCGGCGACGATCAGCGATTGCACAAGAAACGGCTCCCGCTTGAAGGAACGCAAGAGTACGGCCAGACTCTGCACCGCGCAACTGGCGCCGGCCGCCAGCACCAGCACCGCAAAGAGCTGCGGCGAAACCATTCGCGCCGCAAACCGGGGAGCGACCGCGGGCAACAGCGCAACCCCGCCGCAGGCAGCCAACGCAATCAGGGCAAAAGCCGTCAGCGATTGGCCCAATGTGCGCAGAAACAGCCGGTCAAGCTCCTCGAACTCGCGGCGCGCGATCATGCGGCCGAAAGGAGTGGTCTTGGTCGAGGTCCAAGCCAGAGCGAGAACGCTCATATAGCCGGTGATGCTGATCGACATGCCCATCTGTCCGGCCTCGACCGCCCCCCGCAACGCAAATACGATGGGGATGAATATCTGCACCGTGAAGTAGGAGCACATCCAACTGACGGCGATCTGCCATTGGAAGGGCCAGACTTCGCGGCTCCAGTGGATTTCGGCCTCTCCGGCCGGGTGGCGGAGCAGTCCCACAAGCAAACGGCGGCGCGTCGCCAAAAAGACAAGTCCAGTGCCGAAATAGCCCACAATTGCCAGAGCTGGGGAGTACAGCCCATGATGCAGGAGCATAGGCACCCAGGCAAAGACCGAGGTCGCAATGGCCTGCCTGAAGCGCATCGCGGCGACCGCGCGCATCTGCCCGCAGCCTTCGATAAACGAGTAGAAGGGCGCACACCAAAGACCCGCCATCGACGCGGCCACAGCCGCCAGCCAAGGCCCCTGCCAAGCAACCTGCTCGGTTCCAGCAGCCGCGTGGCGGGCGAAGAAGACCATCCCCAGCGGCGCCAGAATCAGGCCCATGACCACGGCCGCCGCCGTATACCAGCGCACCG
>Ga0326728_10000524_pt1 | contig 150414 bp, 122 predicted proteins | sample MB3enrmetagenome_FD_207602 | JGI IMG/M metagenome (GOLD analysis project Ga0326728, IMG submission 207602) | Lab enriched peat soil microbial communities from McLean, Ithaca, NY, United States - MB31MN | ecosystem: Environmental > Terrestrial > Soil > Wetlands > Peat | place: USA: New York... | reverse complement strand
CTTCTATTACCATACAGGGGAAGACAACCTGGCAGGCGGCGGCATCACGGTGAAGGCCGCCAAGAAGACCACCTTGGGCGGCGAGTATACCCGCCTTCATACCCAAGGTGTCAGCAGCGACTATGGCAAGCTGAGAATCGACCAAGCCATCCCCAGCGGTAATGTCGCCCTCGCTTACACGAACCTTGACAATGCCAGTGCGTTAAATGTCGATGTCGGCTACGAACTTACCTCTTTTGGAACAATTCTCACGGGCAAATATGAAAGTCTCCTGAACGATTCCGGCACCAACAGCAGCTATGTGGTAAGCCAATTGACCAGCGCCCTTGCGATGGAGAGTCGATTCAACAAATACGAACTGGGTTTCTACCAGGCTTTCCTGAAACACTTCAGCGCCGGAATAACTTTCCAGGAGCGACTGGTGGAAGGGCCGGAAAATTTAAACAACCGCAGTTACGAGCGGATCGGCGGTAAATTCGACATATCCGGCATCCCCACGGACAACACATATATCTCGTTCAGCGCAGATTATTGGGGCGTAAGAAGGACACCGTATTCAAACACAAACGACAGTATTCAATATGGTGTTCAAATAAACCAGAAAATTACCAAATCAATTGATATCTGGGGCGGCACTTCCTACAATCGCTATGACTATGACCTGAATCCCAATCAGTACACAGTGGTTACGACCGACTCAAGCTCATATGTCGGCAACACGGACAAGCGCATGTCTTGGGCACGATCGTATTTTGTCGGCAGTCGGTACAAGCCCACCAAGCATCTGAGCTTCATGGCCGACGAGAACATTGAACACGGCAGTTTCTACAACGACATAGACAACAGACTCAACACGAACTACACGACCGAAATATGGGCAAACATCATATTCTAGAGAGAGGAGGACAAATGAAAACGAAGGTAACGACAGTGTCCGCGGTGTTTGCAGCCGTATTGCTGGGAATGTCTTTTGCTGCGTTTGCCGTGGAATCCAATAAACCATCCAGCCACGATATTTCCTGGCTGCATCGGCATGGTCCGGCGAGCAGAGCACATATTGAGGAATGTCTTGAATGCCATATCGACAAGGTGTCGTGCATCCAGTGCCATCAGGAGGTGGAGCCGCGCAACCATACAGCTGCTTGGACGAAGAAAGGCCACGGACTTGAAGCAAGATGGGACCGGTCGTCCTGCCTTTCCTGCCACAAGGAAGACAGTTGTACCGAATGCCACCTGAGCACCCCCCCCTCAAGCCACCGTTCAGGCTGGGCCAGCAGCCACTGTGCGAACTGCCATAAGCCTGTACAGGATAGCACGTGCTTTGTGTGTCACAAGACCACGCCGCACAACTAAGTTATGAGATCGCTGTTTTACCTGAAAGGAAGGTAAGTTATGTTTGGTTTCGGCGTGCCCGAACTGCTCATTATCTGCGCCATCTTGATGTTGATATTTGGTGTGGGAAGACTTCCTGAACTGGGTAGCTCTTTCGGCAAGGCAATCAGCAACTTCAGAAAAGCTGCTGACGGCAAAGATCAAATCGAGATCAACCCCAAAGCGGAGAGCTGACGAGCGAAACGTGTATGGGTTGTCGAGCGCAGACGGAGCCGCTGCACCCCGCTCTGCGCAGTGGGAAGCCCGTGGAGTCTCTCCTCCTTCCTCCACGGGCTTTCTCTCCAGGAGTTGTCGTCACGGCCCATGTCCTCCCAGGAGGTAGGATACAGCCTTTGGACTTCGGCGAGTGAGGTCGGTCAGGACCAGCCGGCAGAAGTTTGAGCCACCTGCCGGTGAGTCTCCGAAACACAAAGGAAGGTAGTATGGGACAGTACCTCTACAGACAAGATGGCATCCCCATGCCTGACATGCCGATCATTGCCCAACAGTTCACCGAAAGAAAACAGGTCTGCGACAGCCGTTACCGAAGCATCATCGGCCACTTGGACCTCATGATCGAGCAGATCCGCCGACAACCGGCCCGCAACCTGACAGCGGAATTGGACCACCTGTTATACGCCGTAATGGATCACATTGTTTCCGAGAACACATGCATGGAACTGGTGGGCTTCCCCCAGGCCGCGCAGCATCGCCTCCACCACCAGTTCATCTGCGTCAACACACGAGAGTTGCGCCATCGCTTCAGCAAGGGTCAGTACGTTCTGCCGGACGAACTGGCCTATGTCCGTCTGCTCTGGCTTGTGCATATCCAGAGTTACGACCGGTATTTTGAAGAGTTCCTGGCCACATAAGAATACGTCCACAGCGAATGTCTCCAAGGTTTCCGCCCTCTCGGGCCTGGAACACCTGCCGGCTGCCCTCAGGAACACCACGGTAAATCTAATGGAACGCAAATCGTATAGCAGACCTGATATTACACTTTCCAACAGTTTGTTAGCAGCCCAACAGCGTGCCGAAAGAAAGTCGAACTGAGGCAGCCGCTACCGGGCATCATCAGCCACCTGGACCTCACGATCGAGCAGGTCCGCCGACAATCGGACCGCAACCTGACAGCGGAATTCGATCATCTGCTGTACGCCGTAACGTCCTGGATCGGTCCCTGCCAAATAGCTCCTCCTGGCAATCGGTTGAGATTCCTGAAAATATGACAAGGGGCAAACCGATGATAGGCCACCCGCTTCAGCGTCTTTCCGTCCCCGGCTTCCACTTATGAAAATGGAAAGATGTGGGCTCCTCTCCATAATGTCCGTTTTGGCGATCAGGCTTTGGTCAAGCGATTAGAGGTATCCTCAGTATTGCTGGTACGGCATACCAATGTTCGCCTCCGCGCAATCCATCGATTTTCTGGCCTGGGCAAAAAGGCCCTCCTTTCCGAATCTGAAACTGTTTAATTCTCATCCGAAGTTTCCAGATGGAAACTAATTAGCTTGTTGCATATCCGTGAATTTGTTATGTTGTACAATCGAAATCTTCACGATACAAGGGGACAGGCTTGATGAAATTCACCAAGATGCAGGGCGCCGGCAATGATTACGTCTATGTGAACTGTTTTGAGGAGACGGTTGCAAACCCTCGACAGGTTGCCATACAGGTTTCCAACCGCAATTTTGGCATCGGGTCGGACGGGTTGATTCTGATCATGCCCTCGGACAAGGCGGATGTGCGCATGCGGATGTTCAATTCGGACGGCTCCGAGTCCGAGATGTGCGGCAACGGTATCCGCTGCGTGGCAAAATACGCCTACGATCACGGCATAGTCTCGAAAACCGAGATCACCGCCGAAACCGGGGCCGGCATCCTGACCCTGCAACTTGTGCCGGGAAGCGCCGGCACGGTTGAAAAGGTTCGTGTCAACATGGGTCCGCCGTGGCTGACCAGGGGCGAGATCCCGATGACCGGCGACGCCGCCGCCAGGGTGATTGCGGAACCGCTCACCATTCTTGACCGCACCTTCCAGATCACCTGCGCCTCCATGGGCAACCCCCACTGCGTGATCTTCGTTGATGATGTGGAGAATTTCCCGGTTTCCACCTATGGGCCACTGATCGAGAATCACGAGTTGTTCCCTCGCCGCACCAACGTGGAATTCGTGCAGATATTCTCACGTGACGAGGTGCGTCAGCGGACCTGGGAGCGGGGCGCCGGCGAAACCCTGGCCTGCGGCACCGGCTCCAGCGCCGTGACGGCGGCGTGCGTGCTGAACAACCTGACCGACAGGAAGATCCTCAACCACCTCCTGGGGGGGGACCTGGAGATGGAGTGGGCCCAGGACGGCAACATCTACATGACCGGTCCGGCGGTAGAGGTCTTCAACGGGGAGATCAGGCTGTAGGGCGTCCCTCGATAATTTCCTCTCTCCACATTGCCCAAAGGGGAAGGTGATATACAAGTATGCCTCGTGCTCTTACCATCATAAACGTCCTGCTTGGGGTTGCCATTATCGCCCTTTTGGCGGCAATCACGGCCGACGGTCTGGGGCGACGGCTCAATGCCGCCCTTGTACCACGGAGTGCGGGTACGGATAAGCCGGCTCCCGTCGCCGCCCCTGCCCGCGTCGAGGATCTGGCGTTTTATGCCCCGGTTCTGGTCAACGGCCTGTTCGGCAAGGGGGCTCAAGGATCGCTTACCCCGCTCACGAACGCCCCTGCTGCCCAGGGAGCCGCCCCTCCGGTTACCGCGCCGGCCGAACTGATGCTGCTCGGCACGGCCGTGGGCTCGTTCCGCGAGACCTTTGCCCTGGTGCGCCATACCCAAAAACAGGAGGAACGCGTCTTCCGCCTGGGGGACATGGTCTATGACGCCGGGCGATTGGTCGAAGTGACCAGGGAGCGGGCCTTTATCGTGGTGGGCGGCAAGAAGGTGGAGCTTTTGACCCCCATGACGCCCCCGGCGGCAGCCCCGGCTCAACCGGGTGCCCCCCAGGGAGGCGTGCCGGTCGCCAATGTCGGCGGCGGGAACTTCGTGATCGACCAGCGGGCGCTCAACGCCGCCCTGGACAACCCGGCCCAGGCCATGAGCGATGCCCGCCTGCTCCCCAGCCAGAAGGACGGCAAGGTGGAAGGCTTTCGGGCTTCAGAGGTCAAGCCTAACGGCCTGTTCGGCCTGATCGGCGTCAAGAACGGGGACGTACTCCAGCGGCTCAACGATTTTCCCCTGGACTCGCCAGACAAGGCCCTGCAATCGTTCATCGCCCTCAAGGGGCAGAGCAGGCTCAAGCTCGACCTGATCAGGGATGGGCAGCCTGCAACATTCAATTATGATATACGGTGAAACACCACGCTCCCGATTTATGCCGGCAGATTTTTACGATTATTCGTGATTCGACCCGCCGGCACCCTTGCCGAAAGAGGAAATAGCCGCACCTGCCAATCCGCAACAATGCAAGCTGTTACGACACAACGTGGAGGCCCGCTTGAAACAGTACCTGATACGCACATTCTGCACCCTGCTGCTGGCAGGGCTCTTTTTTGCCTCGCCGGTTTTTGCCGACGCCAGGGGGGTGGTGTTGAACTTCAACGAGGTGGACATCTCCACCATGGTGAAGTTCATCAGCGACCTGACCGGCAAAAACTTTGTGCTGGACGACCGGGTTAAGGGGAAGATCTCGGTCTACTCCCCCTCCAAGCTTTCCATCGAAGAGGCATACAATGTCTTTACCTCGGTGCTGGAGTTGAAAGGTTTCACGGTGGTGCAAAGCGGCAAGGTGGCCAAGATCGTTCCGATTGCTTCGGCAAAGCAATCCGGGCTTACCCTGCTGAAATCGGGCGAGATGCCGCCGATCAACGAAAACTACGTGGCCCAGGTCAACAAACTTGAAAATATTTCGGCCCAGGAGGCGGTGACCTTCCTGCAGCCGATGGTTTCCAAGGACGGCTACCTCTCGGCCTTCGGGCCCGGTAACCTGCTCCTGATAGTGGATTCGTCGCTCAACATCCGCAAGCTTCAGGGGCTTCTGCGCCTGATCGACACCGGAAAGACCCGCGAAGGGATTGAAATCGTCTACCTGAAAAACGCTTCCGCCGACAGCGCCGCCAAGACTATCCAGCAATGGCTCTCTGGCAACGAGTCCAAATCCACGGGACAGCCGGGTTCGACTCCTTCCGCCAACCTGGCTACCGTCCTGGCCGACCAGCGGCTGAACGCTCTTTTGGTATTCGGCAGCGACAGCGTCAAGCAGGAGGTGCGCGAGTTGGCGGCCAAGCTGGACGTGCAGCCGCCCGAGGCCAGCAGCAAGGTCAACGTCTACTATCTGGAGAACACCGACGCAACCGATATGGCCAAGGTGCTGGACGGCGTGATCAAGGGGATGAGCGCGGCCGCGGCGGCAACCCCCGGCCAGTCCGGCGCGGCGGCAGCGTCCCAAGCGTCCCCCTTCGACAGCGGCAAGGTCACCATCACCCCTGACAAGGCATCCAATTCCCTGGTGATCATGGCATCGCCCAACGATTACAATAACCTCGTCCAGGTGATCAAAAAACTGGACCGCCGCAGCAAGCAGGTCTTCGTGCAGGTGCTGATCGCCGAGGTGACGCTCAATAAGTCGCGGAACTTGGGCATGCAGCTCGGTGCGGTGGGTGTTGACCAAATCAACCGCTATTTCGGCATCGGGGCCTACTACGATCCCTTCGGCGTGGTCAGTTCCCTTGCGACGAGCGGCCTTGCCTCCTCCACCAGTTCATCTACCAGCACTTCGACCTCCACCCTCAGCTTTCCGGTGGCCGGCGTTCCGGGCAACATCGGTGCCGTGCTCCAGGCGCTGGAATCCAACGATCTTCTGAACGTGCTCTCCACGCCCAACATCCTGACCTCGGACAACAAGGAGGCCGAGATCATCGTGGGGTCGAACGTCCCCTTCCAGGGGTCGTCCACCATATCTTCCGGCCTCTCCACAACCTCCATCGAGCGCAAGGACGTGGGCATCACCCTCAAGATCAAGCCCCAGATCAGCGAGGGGGACTATATCCGCCTCGACCTGAGCCAGGAGATCTCCGCCATCGGTGCGACGATTACCGTGGGCAACGGCTCCACGGATCGCATCACCACCAAGCGCTCGGCCAAGACCAACATCGTCGTCAAGAATGGCGAGACGGTCGTGATTGGCGGCCTGATCCAGGACCAGGATGAGGATGTGGTCACCAAGGTGCCCTTCCTGGGTGACATTCCCGGCCTGGGGTGGCTGTTCAAGACCAAGACCAAGACCAAGACCAAGACCAACCTGATGATCCTGTTGACCCCGCGCATCGTCAAGGATAACTCCGATCTGGCCACGATCACCGACAGCCAGCGGACAAAATTCGGCGACGCGGCCAAAGAGGTAAAACCGGTGGATCTGCAGAAGGAGATCGGCGCTAAATGAGCCCAACCCTGCTTCCGGAAGAACTGGAATCCACCGCCCGGCGGCTGGGGATCGCCTGCCAGTCCGAGATCGGGGGGGACGAGGTCGATCCGGCCCTTTTGTCCAGGGTGCCGTTGACCTTTGCCCGTACCCACACGATCCTTCCCCTGGGTGATCGGGACGGCAGGATCAGGATTGCCCTTTCCAGCCCCGCGGCCCTGCTGGCGATGGACGAACTGCGGCTTGTGTTCGGCAGGGAGGTTACGGCCGTCCTGGTGCCGGCCGGTATCTTGGGCGACGCCATCAACCGCATCTACGGCAGCCTCTCCGGCAGCGCCCGTGAAGTGCTCCAGGAGTTGGAGGGGGAGGACCTCTCCACGGTAGCCACCCAGTTCAACGACCCCCAGGACCTGCTGGACCTGACCGACGAAGCCCCGGTCATCCGGCTCTTGAACTCGATCCTTTCCGAGGCGGTCAAGGAACGGGTCAGCGACATCCACATCGAACCCTACGAGCGCGACCTGGTGGTGCGCTTCCGCATCGACGGCATCCTCTACGAAAAGCTGACGCCCCCCAAGATCATCCAGGAGGCCCTGGTCTCCCGCGTCAAGATCATGGCCGGCCTCAACATCGCCGAGAAGCGCCTGCCCCAGGACGGCCGCATCCGCGTCATCGTCGCCGGCCGCGACGTGGACATCCGCGTCTCCATCATCCCCACCTTCTACGGCGAACGGGCCGTGCTGCGCCTTCTGGACAAGAAAAAGGGGGTGCTCTCCCTGGAGGATATCGGCCTGGGGAACGAAGGGGTGAGCACCATGGAACGGGTGCTTGCCCGCACCAGCGGCATCATCCTGGTAACCGGCCCCACCGGCAGCGGCAAATCCACCACCCTCTACGCGGCCCTCAACCGCCTCAACACCAGCGAAAAGAACATCATCACCATCGAAGACCCGATCGAATACCAGATCAAAGGCATCGGCCAGATCCAGGTCAACTCCAGGATCGAGCTGACCTTTGCCGCCGGCCTGCGCTCCATCCTGCGCCAGGACCCGGACATCATCATGGTGGGGGAGATTCGCGACGCCGAAACGGCCGAGATCGCCATCCAGGCCAGTCTGACCGGCCACCTGGTGCTCTCCACCCTGCACACCAACGATGCGGCCACGGCCGTGACACGCCTGGTGGACATGGGCATCGAGCCGTTCATGATCGCCTCCTCCCTGACTGCGGTCATGGCCCAGCGGCTGGTGCGGGTGATCTGCCCCCATTGCCGCGAGGAATACCGGCCGGTGGAACAGTATGCCGGCATTACCCTGCCGGAACGCCTCTACCGCGGCCGCGGCTGCGACCGGTGCTTCGGGCTGGGCACCATGGGTCGCACCGCCATCTACGAGATCATGCCGGTGGACCAGGAGATCTGCTCCATGATCATCAAGCGCGCCCATGCCGGTGAGATCAAGGAATATGCCGTTTCGCGCGGGATGAAGACCCTGCGGGACGACGGCCTGACCAGGGCCGCGGCAGGCGTCACCACCATCGAAGAAGTGCTGCGCGTAACCCAGGAAGACTATGCCGACGTTCCGGTATAAGGCATACACCGGCGCCGGGACCACGGTATCCGGTTCCGTCGAGGCAGACTCCGAGCGCCAGGCCATGGCCCAGCTCAAAGGCAAAGGGCTTCTGCCCCGGGAGGTCAGCGAGGAAACGGCTGAAACGGGAGCGGCCAGGGCCTTCTCCTTCAACCGCGGGATCACCACCGCCGACCTATCCCTCTTCACCCGCCGTCTGGCCACGCTGGCGGCCTCGTCGGTACCTCTGTTCGAGGCCATGGGTTCGCTGTACGAACAAGAGGAGAGTGGGCAACTCAAACAGGTTTTGGCGCGGGTGCGCGACCGCATCGCCGAGGGAGCGTCCCTGTCGCGCGCCATGGCGTCCGAACCGAGGATCTTCAGTGAGAGCTATGTCAGCATGGTGGCGGCCGGTGAGGCCAGCGGCGCGTTGGATGCCGTGCTGGAACGGCTGGCCGATTTTCTGGAAGAACAGGAACAGGTCAAGAGCCGGGTCGTTTCCGCCCTGGCCTATCCGATCCTGATGCTGCTGGTGGGAAGCGGCGTGATGCTCTTTCTGCTGACGGTGGTCATCCCCAAGATCGTGGTGATCTTCGAGGAAAGCAAGGCCGCCCTGCCGCTGATCACGGTGATCCTGATCAAGCTGTCCCATTTCCTGCGGGGGTGGTGGTGGATTCCGGCCGGGCTGGCCATCGGATCGGTGCCGCTCTACCGCTCCGCCATGCGGCGCGATGACCTGCGCATGAAGCGCGACCGCCTGTTGCTCAGCCTGCCGGTGGCCGGCGGCATGCTGCAACACCTGCTCCTGTCGCGCTTTGCCCGGGTGTTGGGGCTTTTGCTTTCCAGCGGGGTGCCGATCATCCGCGCCCTGGAGATCACCTCCGAGGTGCTGGTCAACCGGGTCTACCGCGCCTTTCTCCGCGAGGTCATGGAAGAGGTGGCACAAGGGGGGAGCCTGTCGGGCAGCCTGAAGAAGAGCCGCCTGTTCCCGCCCATGCTGGTACATCTAGCCGGTGTGGGTGAAAAGGGGGGCACCCTGGAGACCATGCTGCTCAAGGCCGGCATCGCCTATGAACGGGAGTTCAGCGCACGCCTGACCCGCCTGATGGGCCTGATGGAGCCGTTGTTGGTCCTCGGCATGGGGGTGGCCGTCGGAGTCGTGGTCATGGCCGTCCTGTTGCCGATATTCGAAATGAACCAATTGATCAAGTAAGGGGTGCCGATATGGATTATCTGGTCATACAGGTCGAATCACAGCGTGTGTTGGCCGCCCGTTTCGGGGTTGCCGGCACGTCGCTCTCCTTTTCGGGGGCAGCCGAATTTGCGTTGAACGAGGAACAGCCGTTATCAGCCGTTGCCGGTCGGATCGCAGCCGACAACGACGGTTCGTCGCGTATCGTGCTCTGCCTCTCTACGGCGCTGTTCGCCCAGCGGACGGTGGAACTGCTGCTCGATAACCTGCGCAAGGTGCGCGAGGTGCTGCCGGGGCAGATGCAGGGGGAGATCGCCCTTCCGGTGGAAGAGGCCGTCTTCGACGCGCTTCCTCTCTCCAGTGGGCGCTACATGGCCTTATGGGCGCGACAAGTCGATCTGCGCCAGGCCATCGATACCTTCAGGGAGGCTGGATGCGAACCGCAGGTTGTCACTTCGGCGCCGTTCGCCTGGAGCTTTCTTCCCGAATGCCCCGCCGACGCCGTGGTCTGCGACGGGGCCGCCCTGGCGGTCATCAGCGGCGACCGGGTGACCTTTGCCCGGGCATTTAATGCAGGCGAGACGCAAGAACAGGTTGCCGTGACCCTGGCAGCCCTGGAATTATCCGGCGTCACGCTGCCTCCACGGTTGATCCTCTTTGGCGGACAATCGGCCCTGCCAGCTGCTGGCGATGGCATTTCGTTGCCGGCGGAGCGGCTGAAGATGCCGGACTCCCTGGCGCCCCTGTTCAAAACGGACGAGGCCTTCCAAAAACTGGCCGGGCTTTTGGCCGTGGCCCGGGCCTGCCAGGCCGGCGCCCTGCCCGACTTCCGCCGCTCCGAACTGGCCTGGACGGCAGGTGACGCCGTGGTGCGCGGGAAACTGATCGTCACCGCCGCTCTGACGGCTGCGGTCGTCCTCTTGCTGTTTGTCTCCCTGGGGCTCCAGTACCGGACAGTGAAGACCGACCTGGCCTCGCTGGACAAGTCTGTCGCCTCTCTGTACCGGGAAATCTTCCCCAAACGCCCCAAGGCCGTGGATGAAGTGGCCGAGGTCAGAGCGGAGATCAAAAAACTGGCCGGTGGCGCTGAGACCGGAAACTCCTTCCTGGAGGTGCTCAAAAAAATGGCCGAAGCCAAGGGGAACACCATCAACGGCCTTTACGAGGCCGAGCTTGAAGGGGGCAACCTGCGGGTGAAGGGTGATGCCCGCTCGTCCCAGGCGGTCAACGAGTTCAAGTCCGCCCTGGCGCCGCTCATGGCCACCGTGGAACTGGGCGAGGTCAAGAGCAAGCCGGACGGCTCGGTGTCCTTCACCCTGGCGGGTACGCTCAAGGAGGCCAAGAAATGAGCCTGTTAGCAGAACTTCAGGACTCCTGGCGCGACCTTGACAGTCGCACCCGATTAATGGCCGGGTACGTGCTGATCGCCCTTTTGGCGGTATTCCTGGGATGGTCGGCGCTGGCCGGCCGGACTGCGGCGCTGGAGCAGAAACGGAAGGCGCGCGAGGCGGTGCTCAAAGAACTGCTGCCGCTCAAGGCGCTCTATCGTACGGCCAAACAGTCTGCCGACACGCTGTCAGGTCGCATGGCATCGGTTCATCCCGATGATTCCCCGGCCAAGGTCATCGACGAGATCGGCATCAAGGGCAAAGGGGTCAAGATCTCTCCGGTCAAGGGAGAAGAGCACAACGGCATGGTGGAGGATGCCGCCGACGTGAAGATCGACGGCTTGACGGCCAACGAAGCCATCAACCTGATCTATCGGCTGGAGAAGGGGAACCGCCCGGTACTGCTGAAGAAGGCCAACCTGCGGGTGCGCTTCGACGACCCTTCCCGCCTTGACCTGGCGTTGACCATCGCCCTGCTGAAACCGGTCCCCGGAAAGCAGAAATGACACCGCGGCAAAGGTTGCTGCGGAGAGCCGGCCTGGCAGCTGCGGGCGTCTGTCTCTTCCTGGCATGTCTCTATCTGTTCCTGCCCACGGGGCAGGTGAATGAACTGATCAGCCGCTTGCTGGCCGACCAGGGGCTTTCCCTGTCACCTGAAGCGCACAAGACCCTGCTCCCCGGCCTGGCGTGGCGCCAGCCGGTCCTTTCCTCCGACCAGGGAGCGCTCCTGCGTTTCGACCGGCTGGCGGTCCGGCTTCAACTGCTGCCGCTTGTGACGGGGCGGGCGGTGATCGGCCTGACGTCGGCCCTGGGTGCGGGGCGCCTGGAGCTGGAGTACGGCATAAACGGCACGGACGCCTTGGAGCTTGCGGCGGACGGCATACCGCTGTCCGACATACCTTTTTTCAAGACCGTGCTGGGGGCCACGGCCGGGGGGAACCTGTGGAGCGAAGGAAGGCTTTCCCGCAAGGCGGGCAGTCTGTCCGGCGACGTGAAGCTGGAGGTCAAGCAGTTGACGTTCTCCGGTGTCAAGCTGGGGGCCTTTCCGCTGCCCGATGCCGCCAATCTGCGCTGCCAGGGGATGGTGCGGGTCACGGACGGCCAGGCCCGGCTGCAGAGCTTCACGTTGCAGGGAGACGGCATCTACATGCGCCTGTCGGGGGACCTCCCTGATGGCGCCAAGGGAGCCGCGTCACCCCTCAACCTGACGCTTGAGATCATGCCCAAGCCCGTGTTTATGGACAAGCAGAAGATGGTGTTTCTGCTGCTGGCCAAGTTCGCGACCTCCCCCGGCGTGTATAAGGTGCCGATCAGGGGAACTCTCCTAAAGCCGGTGATCATGTAAATGCAAAATCTAAGCACTTCTGCCACGGAGACACAGAGACACAGAGGAAGGCAAAAGCAAGGCAGGGCCTATTTAGTTCCTCCCCCCAGCGGGGGGAGGTTAGGAGGGGGGATCATTTGAACTTGCACACTTTTTCCCCCTCCCTGACCCTCCCCCGCTGGGGGAGGGAACTTGATTTTATCCCTTTCATCCTGTTCATCCATGTAAAATAGGTTCTGTCTTTGACGTTCGCTGTGTCTCTGCGGCAGATTTGGGATTATGGACGGATAGGGATAACGACATGCGTATCGGACTGATGGGGGGCACCTTCAACCCGGTGCACCTGGCCCATCTTCATATAGCGGAAGAGGCGCGGCAGGCCTGCGCCCTCGACCGGGTGATCTTTATCCCGGCCGGCGATCCGCCCCACAAACCGTTGGCGGGGGAGGTGTCCTTTGCCCGGCGCAGCCGGATGGTCATGCTGGCGATCAGCGGCAATCCCTTTTTCGAGTTGTCGGAGATCGAGGGGGAGCGGACCGGAAAATCCTATTCCATCGACACGATCCAGGCCTTCCGGGAGCGTTTCCCGGAGGATGAGCTCTATTTCATCATCGGCAGCGATTCATTCCTTGAGATCGGGTTGTGGCACCGTTTTCAGGAGATCTTCGCATCCTGCAACCTGATCGTGGTGGAGCGGCCGGGCAAGCATATCAGTGACCCGGTCGAGGCCCTTCCTGTTGCCATACGGGCAGAGTTCAGCTATACTTCCGGCACCCGCAGGCTGGACCATACCGCCGGCACGACCGTCCGGTTTCTTTCCGGTTGCCCGCTGGACATCTCGTCCAGCGAAATCCGCACCCTGGCGTCGTCGGGGCGCTCCATGGCTCACCTGGTGCCGCCGCAGGTGGCGACCTACATCACAGAACAGGGGATTTACAACACATGCCGGTAAAGAAGACAGCAGCAGAGAAAACGGTGCTATCCTCACAGGAGCGGGCCTTGAAATGCGCCGAGCTGGCCTTTGACAAAAAGGCCTTCGACATCCGGGCGCTGGACATCGCAAAGATCTCCTCCATCGCCGACTACCTGGTGATCATTTCCGGCAACTCGGACAAGCAGAACCAAGCCATTGCCGACAGTATCCGCACCGGTTTGAAAAAGTACGGCAAGGTGCATGACATCGAGGGGGAGAGCGAGGGAAAGTGGATCGTCATGGATTACGGCGACGTGATCGTACATGTCTTCAGCGACCAACTCCGGCATTACTACAAGCTGGACGAACTCTGGCACCTGGCGCCGGAACTGGATTTGCCGGAGCAGATCAGGAACGCCCGCCGGGAGGACGATTTCTAGCAGGTTGTTGAAAAACAGCCATCTTGGCCTTCGTCCTTGAACGCCCTTTCGTGCGGCGTAGCGTCCGGCCTTCGCAGCCAAAGCGTCAGCTTCGGCGGAGTAGTCCTGCTACGCCTCCTCATGGCCTTTAGCAGAACCGTTCCGGTTCTGTCCCTGCGGGATGAACTCCGCTGCGCTTCGTCACCGATAATCGCCGGAGGCGATTATACTGCGGGTGCGACGATCTGACTATTTTTGAACAACCCGAGTTTTTCAACAGCCTGTTAGTCTGACGGAACGGTACAAACAATGAAGCTCCGTGTCCTCTGGGTGGGGAAAAGCAAGGAAGAGTGGGTCAGGGAGGCGCTGGCCGACTATGCCGGCCGCATCCGGCGATACTGCCCGCTGGAGCTGTGCGAGGTGCGTGACGAAAAGGGCGCCGAGGCCGAAGAGATGAGGCGGCGCGAGTGCGAGCGGCTGGAGAAGCAGATCCCGGCCGGCGCGACCCTGGTGCTGCTGGACGAACGGGGCCGCCAGATGGATTCCCCGGAACTGGCCGCGTTCATCGGGGCGCAGCGCGATGCCGGCACCGGTGAACTGGTCTTTGCCGTGGGCGGGGCCTACGGTTTTTCCGAAGAGTTCCGCGGCCGGGGCAGGCTGCTCGCGCTGTCGAAGATGACCTTCACGCACCAGATGGTGCGGGTCTTTCTGCTGGAGCAGCTCTACCGGGCGTTCAGCATCCTGAATAACGAACCATACCATCATTGACGAGTGCCGGGCTGCATTCAACCGCCGAGTATGCTGCTTCACGGCATGAAAAACGAGAAAACCGTGGACGCTTCCCGAATCCGGGCATACCTGTATCTGGCACTGTTTATCCCCCTGACCTTCCTGTTCGCGGTCAGCGCGCTTATCGGCACCCTGGTGGAATCCGGCGGCGGGATCTATGCCTTTCACGCCCGGCTGTGGGCGCGGCTGGCCCTGCTCCTGGCAGGGGTCCGGGTGACGGTAAGCGGCACCGAGCATCTTCCGGCAGGGCCGGTCATCTTCATGAGCAACCACCAGAGCAGCTTCGACATCCTGGCGCTCCTGGCGGCCATGCCGCGACGGTTTTACTGGATCGCCAAGAAAGAGCTCTTTCACATCCCGGTCTTTGGCGCCTCCATGCGGCGCGGCGGCTACATCCCTCTGGACCGGAGCGATGGCCGCAAGGCGCTGAAGAGCATGGATAACGCCGCTTCGATCATACGGGAAGGCAAGAGCGTGGTCATGTTCCCCGAGGGAACCCGCTCCCTGTCCCTGGGACTGCTGCCGTTCAAGCGCGGCGGCTTCATCTTGGCGCGCAAGGCCGGTGTGCCGGTGGTCCCGGTCACGATCAACGGCAGCGGCAGGATCAACCCCGCCGGCCAGATCAGGCTTTCGCGGGGTGACATCAGCATCACGCTGCATCCGCCGCTGGCACTCCCGCCGGATATTTCAAAAAATGAAGCCGAAACATGGTTGATGGAGCAGACGCGCTCAACCATCTTTTCGGCCCTGGAGCATTGAATGAACATCGGTTTCCCGTACCTGGTCCTCGTCATTGCCGGGCTCGCCGCAGTTGTCTGGGGGCTGCCCGCGGCCCATCGACTGAAAAAGCCTTACGACATCGCCGCTGCGTTGGCCGCCCTGGCCGGCGTCATTGCTACGGTGATCGGCATCCTGTTGACCATAATCCCATCTTTTTTCAGGTGAACAATGGACGAACGAATCAAGAAAACAGTCGCCAATGCCGCAATCATCATCGCGCTCAGCCTGCTATTGTTCCTCGCCGGGACATGCTGGCGGATGCAGTCCCAGTTCCAACTGGGTGAAGCGGCCCTCACCAGGGGCGATTTCACGGGAGCGCTGGCGGGGTACGAGTCGGCCCTCCATATGTATATACCCTTCCATCCAACCATTGATAAAGCAGCGCAAAAGCTCTGGCAACTGGGAGAGATAGCGGAACGGCAAGGGGACGTCAACCGTGCCCTGATCGCCTACCGCGCCCTGCGGAGCGCCTTTTACGCCGACCGTTGGCTGTTGCAGCCCGGCGAAGATTGGATCGGGCGTTGCGACCAGAAGATCGCCGGCTTGGTGCCGCTGCAAAGAGAGAGATAAACCATGGCAGACCCCGAATCAAATAATGCACTCCAGATCATCCCCCTCGGAGGGCTGGGCGAGATCGGCCTGAACATGATGGCCTACCAGCACGGCGACGACATCATCATCGCCGACTGCGGCCTGATGTTCCCCGAGCCGGATATGCTCGGCATCGATTATGTCATCCCCGACATCACCTGGCTGCGCGAACGCAGCGGCCAGGTCCGCGCCATATGCCTGACCCACGGCCACGAGGATCACATCGGCGCCCTTCCCTTCGTACTTCAGGAACTGAACGTGCCGGTCTACGGCACGGCCCTGACGCTTGGCTTCGTCAACGAAAAGCTCAAGGAGTACAAGCTGGACAGCGTGGTTGAACTGGTCACGGTCAAGCCACGCGACACGGTCGAGCTTGGCTGCTTCCGGGTGGAATTCCTGCGGGTGGCCCACTCCATCGTGGACGGCTGCGCCCTGGCCATCACGACCCCCGAAGGGGTGGTGATCCATACCGGTGACTTCAAGATCGACCAGACCCCGGTGGACGGGGAACTGACCGATCTGGCCCGGCTCTCCTGTTACGGCGACCAGGGGGTTCTGGCCCTGCTTTCCGACTCCACCAACGTGGAGCGCGAGGGGTACACCATCTCCGAGAAGTATGTGGGCGAGGCCTTTGCCGACATCTTCCCCAAATGCCGGGGCCGCATCATCGTGGCGGCCTTTTCCAGCAACATCCACCGTGTGCAGCAGGTTGCCGACGTGGCTATCGCCTGCGGCCGCAAGATCCTTTTGAACGGCCGTTCCATGATCGCCAATGTGCGCATCGCCCGCCAACTGGGCTACCTGAACATCCCCGACGACATGCTGCTCGACCTGCGGGAGTTGGCCTATCTGCCGCCCGAGCAGGTCTGCATGGTCACCACCGGCAGCCAGGGGGAGCCGATGTCGTCGCTGACCCGCATCGCCCTGGACGACCACAAGCAGATCAAGCTGGAACGGGGCGACACGGTCATCCTCTCCTCGCGCTTCATCCCCGGCAACGAACGGACCATCTCGGAGTTGATCAACCACCTTTACCGCCGCGGCGCCGAGGTCTACCACGAGAAGGTTTCCGAGGTTCACGTCTCGGGACACGCCAGCCAGGAAGAACTCAAGCTGATGATGAACATCGTCCGGCCGCGCTTCTTCATCCCGGTGCACGGCGAATACCGGCACTTGGTGAAGCACATCCAGCTTGCCCAGAAGGTCGGCATCCCCGAGGAGCGCTGCATCCTGGCCGTCAACGGCGATGTGGTGGCCTTTTACGCCGATACGGCGGCGATCATCGAAAAGGTCGAATCGGGACGGGTCTTCGTGGACGGCAAAGGGGTTGGCGACGTGGGCAATGTGGTGCTCAAGGACCGCAAGCACCTCTCCGAGGACGGCATGGTGGTGGTGATCATCGGGATCAACCAGTCCAGCGGCGAACTGATCCACGGGCCGGACATCGTTTCCCGGGGGTTCGTGTTCGAGGACGAGAGCCAGGAGTACCTGGAGACCGCCCGCTGCATCGTGGTCGATGCGCTCGACGAGTTGAACGACGAGATGCGCCGGGATTCGGAAGAGGTCAAGACCGCCGTGCGCCAGGCCTTGCGGCGCTTCTTCAAAAAGACCATCGAGCGCAGGCCGGTGATCCTGCCGGTTGTCATGGAGATGTAGCCGGGCAACCCGTTGTCTTCACGTTTAAACTTGTTTGCGATGACGATCTGCAGACTGCGGTCACCATTCCACTTGTACCGGATAGCTGCTGATGTGCGTATCCGGGGTGAGTATGGTCATTCCGCTGGCAATGGCCTGGCAGATGAGGATGCGGTCGAACGGGTCTTTGTGATATTCAGGCAGGCGGGACAATTGCAGCACGGAGGCTTCATCCAGCGGCAGAGTATCGATCTGGTGGCGGATACGGTTGTTTTTGATGAAGTCGTGCGCCGGTTCGGGTAGTGGCAATTTACCCAGCTTGTTTTTTACAATTATCTCCCAAGCCGAGGCAACGCTGAGATAAACATCATTTGCCGGTTCAGCAAACAGCCGCCGGGCATTCAGGGAGAGTTCCGGGCTGTCGGCCATCAGCCAAAGAAACGAACAGGTATCCAACAGGATTTTCATTGCCCCTCGCCAGAGAACAATGCGATAGTCTCGTCCGGCAGTTCATCGAAAAAAGAAGCCGGCACCGAGAATGTCTCCTTGGCAAGACCTATCGGACGTTTTCCATGAGCCTTGGTGGCGATGGGACGTATTTCCGCCACGGGTTTATTCCGTTTGCAGAGAATAAAACTCTCTCCCTTGGCAACCTCGTCAAGGTAATGCGACAGATGAGTTTTTGCTTCCTGGACATTTATTGTGTTCATGATGGTTTAATAGTAGACCATTAACCTGACCAGGTCAATGGTCTAAGTAGACGCCCTAGCCTTTCTTTGGGTCATAGACCAGAAACCTTATGTTACACGGTGAAGTATCACTCTGCTGTATCCGCCCCGCTTGACTCTTCGCTCCCCTCGCGCTACACTCAAAGTGTGTAAATTACCTACTCATATTACAACGCGAGTAAACGTGGAGTTCGTCAATCCGGTCAGCTGCCCCCAACCGCTTTGATCCCTGCTCGCTTCAGGAGTTTCTATGCCCATCGATACGAGGCTTGCGGCCCTGCGCGTCAAGATTGCCGCTTATGGCAAGGAAAACCAGGGGGAGCTTTTGTACGCCCTCTCCGAGGGAGCCCGCCTGCTGTCGGGGAGCGAACGGGTGCGGATCTACCTCGAAGACCTGACCCGCGGGGCGCTCTCCTGCGTCTATGCCACCGGCGACCAGGCGGCGGCCATCCGCGATGTGCATTTCCCGATCATCTCCACCGAAACCGTGGTTTCCAGCGTCTTTGTCAGCCAGTATCCCGTGGATTTCAAGAGCGCCGCCGCCTTGCCCCGTTCGGCCGACCGCCTCTTTGCCGATACCTTTGCCTTCCGGGCCGCCTGGATCATGCCGGTGGTCAGCCTGGGCAAGTCCATCGGCGTGCTCTGCATCGACAGCGAGACCGGCGGGGAGGTTCTGAATGCCCAGGACAAGTCGCTCCTGGCCGACTTTGCCGGGTTCGTGGCCGACCGGCTCGACCAGGCGCGCATCTACCACCAGCAGGTGCAACTGGCCCACCGCCTGGAGGAATCCAAGGCCCGCGAGGCGGCCGGCATGATGGTGCGGTCTGCGGTGCGGCTGATCGAGAAGCTCTCCCTGGCCTCGGTGCTCGTGCCGAGGCATCAGCCGGGAACCGAAGTGGACGAGTTGGAGATCCTGGCCAGCTTTTCGGAAGAGGCCCAGCTCAAAGCCCTTTACGATCAACAGGGGGCCATCGATCTGCACAAGGGCAAGTCGCTGATCTCCCAGTACATCAACGACCAGGCGGTGATCGACGACGAACGCCTGCTCAAGCCGATGTTCATTGCCGACCTGACCCAGCACCGGCTGCAAAAGCGGGAGCTGACCGAGTCCATGGCCCTGCGCTCATTGTACGTGGTGCCCCGTTTCGAGCCCAAGAGCCGCCGCATCATCTGTCTGGTGAACTACTTTTCCCGCGACCTGTACCGTTTCAGCGATTTTGAGATGGGGTTGCTGCAGACCCATGCCGAGATGGTCGAGCGGGTCATCAGCGAGGTGGGGGGCGAACACCTGGAGATCCGGGTGCTGTCCGAGATCACCGACCTGCTGAACGAGAGCACCGAGAGCCTCCAGCCGTTCCTGACCAAGGTGCTTTCCAAGGCCACCGAACTGATCGGTGCGGATACCGGCAGCATCGCCGTGGTCAGCGAGCGGGACGGGGTCAGATGGCTGGTGGTGGAGGACGAGGCCGGAAACATCATCGGCGCCAAGAACAAGGAGTGGCTCAAGAAGTATATCCCGCCGTTTTTGATCGGCGGCGAGGAGTTGCCGCCCGAGGAGCGCAGCCTGACCGGCTACGTTGCCTTCACCAAGCAGCCCAAGATCATCGCGCGGGTCGAGGAGGAGCAGCAGGCCGGCGGTTTCCACCGTTGCATGAGCGATCTCCTGAAGAGCGAGATCGCCGTGCCGGTCATCTGCGATGATGAGGTGATCGCGGTGATCTGCCTCAATTCCCTGTACTACGACCATTTCCGCGAAGAACACCGCCGCATCCTGCAAATCATCGGCTCGCTGACCGCCCGGCACGTCTCGGACCTGCAGCGCATCGAGCGCCTCCAGGGAGAGGTGAACCGGCTGACCAGCGACGTGGCCTACAAGGACCCGCACGTATCCTCCTACCGCCTGGGGAACATCATCGGCAACAGCTCTGCTTCCCAGGCCGTGGTGGAGTTCATCAGCACGGTCTCGCCGCCGCTCTTCAACCGGATCGTCTTCTGGGGCCGCAACATCCTCCAGGAAGCCACCATCGGACTCCCGTCGATCCTGGTGACCGGCCCTACCGGTTCGGGCAAGGAATTTTTCTTCAACAACCTCTACAACAACCTGAACGGGCTCTACCGCCGGCAGGTCAATCCGGGCGGCGAACTGCCGGTAAAAAAGACCAACATCGCCGCCTATGCCGGCGATCTCACCTATTCCGAGCTGTTCGGGCACAAGAAGGGCGCTTTTACCGGCGCCTACACCGACCGGCGCGGCATCCTCGAGGAGACCATCGGCGGCATCGTCTTCCTGGACGAGATCGGCGACGCCGACCCCAAGACCCAGGTGCAGTTGCTCCGCTTCCTGGACAACGGCGGGTTCGTGCGCCTGGGTGAGAACGCGGAACGTTACAGCCGCGTGCTGGTGGTGGCAGCCACCAACAGGAACCTACAGGAGGAGATCGTCGCCGGCCGCTTCCGGGAGGACCTGTACCACCGCCTGGCCGAACTCTCCATCCGCCTCCCTTCCCTCAACGAACGGCGCGAGGACATCCCCGACCTGTCGGTGCACTTCCTGGGCAAGCTGTACCGCACCTACCGGGGCGAAGACGAGCCCTCCGACCAGCCGCCCGTGCTTACCAAAGAGGCCAAGGAGATCCTGACGAGGCACACCTACAAGGGCAACATCCGCGAACTGCGCAGCATCCTGCTCAGGGCGCTCTTCTTCCGGCGCAAGAACGTCATTGCGGGCGATGCCATCCTCCAGGCCATCGCCGGCATGGGGGAGAGTGAGGGCGCTGCCCGGCAACTCCCGCCGGCCCGCGACCTGGATGAGAGGCTTGCGGACGACATCCTGGAACGAATCGCAGCGGGGGGCGATTTCTGGGGCGAGGTATACGAGCCGTTCTCCCGCAGCGATATCCCGCGGGAGACGGTGCGGCTGGTGATCGAGAAGGCGCGCGCCACGGCCGGCAAGACCTTGCCCGCCGTGGCGCGCTACCTCAAGGCTGTAGTTGACGGGGGCGCGGAAGAGGAAAAACTGCGGCTGTACAAGTTCAAGAACTTTTTGTACAAGACGGTGAAGATAGGCTAGTACCATGTAACACATAAAGTTACGTATCTAGTCCCCTCCCCCAGCGGACCCTCTGGGGCCTAAAGGGGAGGGTTAGGGAGGGGGAAACAGGCGTCAAATTCAACTGAGCCCCCCTCCCAGCCTCCCCCCGCTGGGGGGAGGGAAACTTTTCCAGGCTGTGAACATTCTTCATCCTGCGGGAGAACAGTGCTACTCAGAAAACTTAATCCCACAAACCAAGGTACTACGATGTCACCTCGCACTGTCCATATTGATTGCCTCCACTTCGACGGCTACAAACCGTGTCCTCCCCATAAACAAAAAGGGGCGGTTTGCGGGGATTGCAGCGATTACCGGCCACTCGCCTTTCGGGTGCTCATCCTGAAGGTGGGGGCTGCCGGCGAGGTCATCCGCAATACCCCGATCCTGCACCGCCTGCGGGAGCTGTACCCGGATGCGGAGATCACCTGGGTGACCGACTATCCCGATTTCATCCCCCGTTCGTTTGTCCACAAGGTCCTGAAATACGATTGGAAGTCGATCAACCTGATCCAGGAGCAGGAATACGACCTGCTGCTCAGCCTGGACAAGGAAACCCATGTCTGCGCCGTGGCCAACCGCATCCGGGCCAAGGTGAAGAAGGGCTTTCTCCTGGATGTCAACGGCAAGATCGTTCCGGCTGACGAGGATGCCCGCCGGAAGTGGCTGACCGGTGTCTTCGATGATCTGATGAAGGAGAACACGAAGCACTACGTGGAAGAGATCTTTGAGATCTGCGGCTGGCAATGGGCAGGAGAGAAATACATCCTGGAAGGTGCGCGGACTCCGGATATTTCCTTCGGCAAGGATGGCTCAAAGCCGCTTATCGGCCTGAACACCGGCGCCGGGAGTATCTGGCCGACGCGTATCTGGCCGGAAGATAGGTGGAGCGAGCTGATCGGCGCGCTCCGGGAAACGGGGAACGACGTCCTGCTCCTGGGCGGTCCGGACGAGCATGAGAAGAACCTCCGGCTTGCCCGGAAGAGCGGGGCCGGTTATGAGGGGGTGAAAAGCTTTCTGGAGTTCGCCGGCCTGATGGCGCTGTGCGATGTGGTGGTGACCTCGGTGACCATGGCTCTGCACATCGGGATTGCCCTGGAACGGCGGATCGTGCTGCTGAACAATATCTTCAACGCTCCCGAATTTCATCTCTATGGGCTCGGCTCCATTGTCCAGCCGGATCTTGATTGCCTGGCGTGTTACAAACGGGCCTTTGACGCCGGCTGCCCGCCCGATACCTGCATCGACCTGATCACGGTGGATGCGGTCCTGCGGGAGATAGGCGCCAATGTGCGCATCCTGCGCGAGGCTGGACGGGGATGATGGAGCAACGGCCGCGAATCCTCGCCCTCTATCCGTCGCTCCCCTCGATGACCAAGGCGGCCGGTGACAAGACCGCCTTCAAGTTTGTCGAGACCCTGCATCGGCTGGGGCACCCCATTACCCTCCTCTCCTTTGCCTTCAACGGCTACGACGAGGATGACTACCGTGCCCTTGAGCCGCTTTGCGAGAAGATCGTGCTCCACGATTTCGGAAAAAGGGAGAAACTCGGCAATATCCTCAGGGGGGGAGTCCTCTCGCCGACCCTGGCTGCGCGGCAAAGCGCCGGTTTCGGCCGTCTCATCGACGCCCATATCGGCGCCGTTGACCTGGTGCACATTGAATTCACGGAACTCCTCCCCTGGGCGCGCTACGTGAAGGAGAGGTATCCCGCCAAACGGGTCTGCTACGTGGCCCACGACATTGTCTTCCAGAAGAAATACCGCGAAGCCGGGAAACATTTTTTCCTGAATCCGTGGCGCGACCTCGATCTTCTGCTTACCTGGCGGAGCGAGAACAGGTTCCTCGGTTTCGTGGACCGGGTGATCGTGCAGAACGGCAAGGATGCGGCCCTGATCCCGCGGCATGGGGCGCGGACGAGCATCGTGGTGCCCTATGCCGAAAAGCCCCGCATCGACGGCAACAAGGGTGCGGATGGGCTGCCCGGCCGCTATCTGGTCTACTTTGGCGCCATGTCCCGGCCGGAGAATTATCTGGCGGCACTCTCGTTCATCCGTCGCTGCTGGCCGGAACTGCACCGGGAGTTTCCCGGCCTGTGGTTTTACATCGTCGGAAGCCGGCCCCATGAATGCATCAAGGAATACCATGGCCGGGACAATATCGTCGTGACCGGTTTCGTGGAGGATCCTTACGGTTATCTGAACGGGGCGCTCATGACCGTGGCTCCCATCACCCTGGGAGCCGGCATAAAGGTCAAGGTGCTTGAGTCGTTGATGGTCGGCACGCCGGTAGTTGCTTTCCCTGCCGGCGCCGAGGGGATCAACCTGAAACGGGAAGAGGGGCTGACGGTGGTTCGCAACCATGGGGAAATGACCCGCGACATACGAAGCATTGTAACGCAAGGAATGCCGGTTTCCCGCGAGCAGATACGTGCGGCGGCGGAACGGGCCTTCAACTGGGCTATCACCGAGGAATTCCTGCGGGAGGAGTACCGGTGACCCCCGGCGCAATCCCGTCAGTTTCCGTCATCATCCTGACCTGGAACGGCCGCGCCTATCTCAAGGATTGCCTGGACTCGCTGGCAGGGCAGACCTTCCGCGACTTTGAGACGATCGTGGTGGACAACGGCTCCAGCGACGGTTCGGCCGAACTTGTCCGGGCCGGCTATCCCTGGGTGCGATTGCTGGAACTGCCGGAGAACCTGGGCTTTGCCGAAGGGAACAACCGCGGCCTGGAACTGGCCCGGGGCGCCTGTATCGTCACCCTCAACAACGACACCGTTGCAGACCCCGGGTTTCTCGCCCACTTGGTCAAGGCCGCGGAACTCCGGCCCGATGCCGGGATGGTTGCCGCTCTCCTGCTTAATTTCTATGCTCCCGGCCGTATTGACGCCGCAGGAATTGCTCCGGGTTTCGACGGGCTCGGCTACTGCCTCGGTCATGGAGAACCAGCGGGTTCCCCGTGGGACGAACAGAGGGAGGTTTTCGGCCCGTCGGCGGGGGCGGCCCTGTATCGCCGGAAAATGATCGACGAGGTCGGTTTTTTCGATGCGGCTTTTTTTGCCTATTCGGAGGACTTCGATCTGGCTTGGCGAGGGCAGCTTGCCGGTTGGCGCTGCGTGACGGCGCCATGCGCCGTCGTCCGTCATGTCCATTCGGCCACGAGCGGCACAACAAGCCCGTTTACCATCTACCATATACACCGTAACAAATGGTATGTTCTTCTGATGGATTGGCCGGCCCGCCTTCTGGCGAGGCACGCGATCCGTATTCTGCTGGCGGATCTGGCCGCATTCGGGTTGGCTGTGCTGATGGGGCGCGGAGGGGCGGCTGTGCGCGCCAGGTATGCCGTGTGCTCGGCATTGCCCCAACTTCTCGGCAAACGCCGGAAACGGCCTGCATTGGAAGCGCCGGAATCGCTGGAGCATTTATTCGTCCGGAGCAATCCATTCGCGGTCATGAAGCGGAAGCTGGGAATGAAATGATCCCGGCCGGCGCTACGCCGATTTCCCGCGGCATGCGCCGAAATGTCATCTACGAGTCGAGGTGTCCGCATCAATGGTGACTGCAACAACCATGGAAAACGATCAGGCGCGGAAGATAGGTGTACTGTATCTGGTGGACAAGTCCGGTTTCGGCGGCGTCCAGACGATTGCCTATTCATTGATGCGACATCTTGACGACAAGCAGATCGAGGTCGATTTCTTTTTTTTGAGAAACATAAATGACCGGTTTTCCATGGAGGACATCAAGAGTTCCAATGTCTTCTATTCAAAGGCACAGCATCGCTACAGCCTGCGCCCGTTTTTTGAGATCTTGCATCTCATCAGGGCAAAGAAGGCGGCAGTTCTTCATCTCAATGGCAATAAATCCATCATGTTCGGGTTGGTCATCAAGAAATTCTTTTATCCGAAGATTACCATAATTGCCCACGAGCACGGCGGGGTGTTCGACTACAGTGCCTGGTTCGCGCTGTTCCTGAGGATTTTTCGCCGCCATGTCGATCTGTTCGTCACGATCTCGAACTTTCGGAAACGTTTTTTGGTGGAGCGTTGCCTGGTTGCTCCCGACGCCGTCAAGGTTCTCGACAATTTTGCCGATCCGGCGCGTCTGGCCGCTCCCGCACCCATTGGGAGCGGAGAGGCCGGGACGGGCAGGGAGAAGGAAGCGCCGTTTGTCATTGGGTACGTGGGCGGACTGAGCAGGATCAAAGGGTGCGATGTACTGATCCATGCTCTTCCCCTGCTGCGGGAACGGATGGGAAATTTCCGGGTCGTCATCGCCGGAGACGGGCCGTCGCGGGGAGAGCTGGAGAACTTGGCCGGGATGCTCGGATTGCAGGATATCGTCTCTTTTCTCGGGTTTGTCGACCCACCGGGCAAGGCCTACGCCCAGTTCGATATGATGGTGATCCCTTCGCGTTCCGAAGAGGGGCCGATCTGTCTGTATGAGGCGTGGATGATGGGCCTCGCGGTCGTGGCGAGCAATGCGCCGGTGCTGGATGAACGCATCAGGGACGGGGAAACGGGTCTGTTGTTTCAATCCGAAGACCCGAACGATCTGGCGGAAAAGATCCTTTCGGTTTATACTGACCCGATTCTGGCTGCTCGAATCAGGGATGGGGGCTCACAGGAAGGTGCGCGGCACACGGTTGACCATTATCTGGCAAGTTTGAAAGAAATTTACCGCTCTCTTTGAACGCAATAAGGAACATACAACAGGGGCTGCGCGGCGCTGCGGCTTGATGGCAACCGGAGGATACATGAAGGGCAATAACCGGCAGATGTTTGAGAAAAATTGGGTCTGGATCACCTTGATGGTGGTAATTCTGATCGGTCTTTACAGCAAGATCCTGTTTACCGATAAGATTGTCCGGGCATCCGATATTTTTACCCAACTTATCTGGAACGTGAAGGCAGCCAAGGAACAATCGCTTCTTGGCTTTATTCATTCATTCCCGGCTATTTTTCAGGCGGATTGGGACACGTTAAGCGACGGCGGGCGAACCCTGGAAGGGGGGTGGAACGCCATCGGACTGTTATTCCATCGCTACCTCATTCAGCATTTTTTCCCTTTTCCCGCGGACGTTGCGTGGCTGATCGTCCTGGCCATGTGCTGGGGGGCCATCGGCACATTTCTGTATTGCCGCCTGATTGGTACCGGTCGTCTGGGAGCCTTGACGGCAGGGCTTCTCTATGTGATCTGCACCGAGAATTCTTCGCTTATCAATGCAGGCCATGTACAAAAGCTTGAGGCTATCTGCTGGTTCCCCTGGATACTCCTGTTCCTGGAAAAGGGGCTGCGGAGCAGACGGTTGTTTCACTATGCCATGACGGCATTGATGCTGGCGATCCAGTTTTTTCACATGCATTGGCAGATATCGTTCTATTCGTGCCTGGCCGTCGGCGCCTACTGGTTCTGGTATGAGGCGGGAAGATTCCGGGAACTGAAAGGGGAATACGGCAAGCCGTTCACGAAGGATCTCCTGCTGGCGCTGGCGCTGGTGTCCCTCTTTTTCAGCACCATAGCCATGTCGTTCGCCCCGCTGGTCAGTTGGTCGCAGCAGTCCGAACGGGGTGATGCCGTCAGCGGCGGCGCCGCCGGTTCGAGCGCCACGAAGGCCGCGGAAAAGGGGATCGGTTACGATGAGGGGATGAGCTGGTCCATGCCTCCCGAGGAGATCCTGACCTTCTTCGTACCGGGGTTGTTCGGCTATTCCCGCCAGGAGGGGGGGGATGTTCCGGCTCCGGGGCAGGTATATTATTGGGGAAGGATGCGTTTTACCCAGACCAGCGACTACCTGGGGCTTCTGCCCTGGTTTCTCATACCTCTTCCGTTTTTGTTCAGGCGGGATCGCTATACCCGCTTTCTGGCCTTTCTGATGGCGGCCACCCTGATCATGGCCCTGGGCAAATACACCTTCGTGTACCGCTTCATGTTCGAGCACCTCCCCGCCTTCTCCAAGTTTCGCGTGCCGAAGATGATCCTCTTTTTGTTTGCCTTTGGCGTTGCCGTATTGGCGGGACGGGGGATGGACGTGCTGGCCGACGAAACGGTTGAGAGGAAACGCCTTGGCCGGTGGGTCTGGTGGTGTGGCGGGGTAACCGCATTTATCGGCTTGATCTGCGTCGTGGTTTCGGTGGCGGGAGAGCAGATCGGGGAGGCCCTGCAGGAGTTCATTGCCGCACCCACGCGCTATCAGAACGGCCCGCAACTGGTCGAGGAACGCTTGGGCCACATGTTCAGGGACGGCATTGTCTCGTTCGGGGTGGCCGCCGTCTATCTGGCCGCCATCATCGCCTGGTTCAAACGGTGGCTGCCGGTGCGGCTGTTGCTGCCGCTGCTGATACTCCTGATGCTGTGCGATCTGTGGCGCGTCAATAACCGTTTCCTGATGGTGGCCTCGCCGCCTGCGACCAAACATGATGCGACAACGAACGATGTGGTCGCCTTTCTCAAGCCGCGCATCGACCATTACCGCATGCAACCCGTAAATGACGAGAATGCCTATATCTATGCCAGCAGCGGCTTTGCCAATGTGTCGGCCTATGTGACCATCAGCGAACGGCGGTACAAGCAGTTTCTGGATGCAATGTCGCTTATGAGCCCCATGCCGGACATTATGAACATGAAATATCTGGTGATGGCCTCAAAGGATTTCGCAGCCCAGCAGGCGCTCCTCTCGGCGAAATACCAGCCGGTATTCAATTCGTCCAACGGTTCGGTGGTATTGGAAAACAAGACCGTCCTGCCCAAGGCCTGGCTGGTGCCGTCGGTTGTGGTGATAGCCGACCCCCAGCAACGTGTCGCAATCATGGCCAGCGCGCCCGAATTCAAGCCGGACCGGGTTGCCCTGGTCGAATCGCCTCCTCCTGTGCAGCTTGAACCGTATCCGTCCCCTGCGCCCTCTCCCGCGGGAAAGGCCGAGGTGCGCGTCTATGAGCAGAACCGGATCGTGGTGGAGACCCAGGCGCTCAAGAACAGCCTGCTGGTCATCGGCGAAAAGTACTATCGCTGGTGGTACGCCTCCGTGGATGGAAAGAAAGCCGAGATCGTGCCGGTCGATCATGTCCTGCGTGGGGTGTACCTGGAGCCCGGCGCCCATCAGGTGGAGTTTGTCTTTGATCCGCTGCCGTTCAAGATCGGCAAATGGTTGACCCTGGGGTCGCTGGCCTTCTTTGCCGTCATGCTCGGCCGGGAGTGGCTGGTGCGGGGGGTGAGGCGTGAACGGTGAACGGCTTAGAGGCGTGAATGGTGAATGGTGAGGGGTGAGGGGTGAAGGGTGAGGGGTGAGGGGTGAGGGGTGAGGGGTGAGGGGTTTAAAGGCTAATAACTATTTTATCTCCTCACTCCTCACTCCTCACTGATTACTGTTCACTGTTCACTGTTCACTGCTCACTGATCACTGTTCACTCTAAGGGGTGAATGGTGAATGGTGCGGAAACAACCGATGAACTGCGCGACCATGGCCTGCGGGTTATCCAGCCCCAGGGCGGCTACCGTTTTTCCCTCGACCCGCTGCTGTTGTGCGATTTCGCTGAAACAGCACATTGCTCCCGGATCGTCGATCTCGGCACCGGCTGCGGAATTATCCCCCTGATTCTCGCCCGGAAGATCCCCGATGCCTCTCTTGTCGGCGTGGAGCTTCAGGAGGAGATGGCCGGGCTGGCTGCCCGCAATGTCGCCCTGAACGGATTTCAGGATCGGATCGAGGTTGTCTGCGACGATGTCCTCTCCCTGCGCAGGAGGTTTCCGGTTTCGTCGTTCGATCTGGTGACCGCCAACCCTCCCTACCGCAAGCCGGGCAGCGGCCGCGTCAGCCCCAAGGCCGGCCGCGATCTCGCCCGCCATGAATCAAGCGCCGGACTGGCGGACTTCCTGGCAATAGCCAAATACCTGGTAAAGCCATCGGGGGCGCTCTGCTTTATCAGCCATCCTTCCCGGCTGCCCGAATTTATCCATTGTGCCGGCGAACTCAAACTGTCCCTGCTCAGGCTGCGCCTGGTGCACAGTTCCGCCGCCGCACCGGCAACGATGTTTTTGGCGCATCTCGCCAAGGGAAGAAAAGGGGATACTGCGGTGCTGCCGCCATTGTTTGTCCGGGACGGTGAGCAGTGAGCAGTGAGCAGTGAACAGTAAGCAGTGAACAGTAAGCAGTGAACAGTGCTTTCACTCGTCACTGTTCACCGATCACTGTTCACTGATCATTTCCTGACAAACAATATCAACTGCATGGTCTCGCCCTCGCTGACCAGGATCGGAAAGCAGAGGCCGGTATATCCTGCAGGCACGGCCAGACCCGAGGCATCGGGCCTGATGGTGACCGGGGGATTGATAGTGACGATCTTGCCGGTTTGCGAGGCCTTGGCGGCGATGTTGCCGCACACCACGTTGACGAATTCCATCACCGTGTCTTCCAATACCTCCGGTGGTTCGTTGTCCACCGATGCCTCGCTCAGGATTGCCTTGGCCACCGATTTCTGAAGCTCTTGTGAAACCGAGATGATAAAGCGGGCATCAACATCGCCTGACAGGTCCATGGCAGCCATGACGAAGTTGGTTGCCACCGTGGTGATGGTTTGGCTCTTACCTGCTCTGAAGGGGAGCCCGAGAACACGGGTAATCATCTTGTAGGTGATGTCCGCGGCCATCTCCCAGACATCGGGATTGGAAATGCCCCCGGGCAGTTCGACCCTGTCGGAGATGTACGGCGCCTGGTCGGCCTTGAAATCATCCAGATGCTGTTGAAGCTGTTCGTTGGTGAGGGCGCCGATCAGTACCAGCGCCTCGCCGATGTAGAGGTGGTTGTTCTTCTGGCGGGTGATGATCTCGTTGAGTTGGGTAAGGGTCAGGATCCCGATCTGAACCAGCAGGTCCCCTAGTTTTATGTCACGGGAGAGTTGCGCACGGTGGGCGCGCGTGATGTCGTCCTGGGTTACGTAACCCAACGCCACAGCCATTTCTCCGAATTTGAGGTTTTTCTGTTCCTGCAGTTCAATCGCCTTGAGAAGGGCTTCTCGTGATACGAGCCCCTTTTCCACCAGAAACTGCCCGAAGAATTTGACGGCCATGCACATTTCCCCTTGTGTCGTGAGTTTAATGGTGCTGTAGAGATCAGAGGGCCCGGAGTATCTTCAGAACGTCGTCGGCTTCGAACGGTTTTGAGATGACGTTCTTGGCGCCCAGTTTGAGCGCTTCGGTAAATTTGTCGCCTACGCCGCCCAGGGAGGTGACCATGACCACCTTGACCTCCTTGTCCAACATCGACAGGCTGCGCAGGGCGGTCAGGCCGTCCATGCCGGGCATATTCATGTCCATGCAGATGATATCCGGGTCCTCGGCATGATTCATCTTGATAGCTTCGGCGCCGTTTTTGGCATGCCCGACGCACGTGAATTCTCCTGAATCGGAAATGATCTTCTCAAGCTGGCGGGCTACGGAAAGGCTGTCGTCAACGACAAGGACCTTTTTCATGTGATGTATCCTCCTGATGAGTGTTGCGTCCGCTTCATGACGGGGTCGTCGAAAAATTTAATGAGTAAACGGAATGTACGTGAAAAGTGGCAATATGTCAAAAATATGTTTGACTTTGACTGGCGGGCAAAGCGTGGTATATACGATGACATTACTTATTTTACCGAAGGAGATTTGTTAATGCCTACATTCTGTCGTATAACTTGCAGATCGCTGGCCCTGATCGCCGTATTCAGCCTGTTTGTCATTTCCGCTTTCGCAGCGGAGCCCGGACCGAAACCTGCGCTTCCCGGAGCGGGGAAGGGCGAGGGGCCGGTTGCGCGGGTCAACGGTAACGAGATCCCTGCTATTGAGCTGAAACGGGCGCAAAAAATCCTGCAGCCCGGTCAGTCGGCTGCACGGCTTTCCGCCGATGAACAGAAGGAACTCGACAGGAAGTTGGTGGACCAGATCGTGTCCGCTGAATTGCTCTTCGAAACGGCCCGGAAACTGGAGATCAAGGACCTCGACAAGCAGGTGGACGCCAAGATGGCACTGGCCAGGGCCCGTTTCGCCACCGATGAGGATTTTGCCGCTGCGATCCACGATCTCGATATGACCGAGAAGGATCTTCGGGAATACACCCGCAGGGACGTGATCATCGCCAATTTCGTCACTGCGACGATCGTTCCCAAGATCACGGTCAGCGAAGAGGAGTGCAAGAAGTTTTACGATCAGAACATCAGTGAATTCCATCAGGATGAAAAGGTCAGGGCCAGCCATATCCTGTGCGGCATAGACGCCAAGGCGAGCGCCGAAGACAAGAAAAAGGCCCGTGAAAAAGCTGAAAAGCTCCGGAAGGAATTGATCGGTGGTGCGGACTTCGCCAAGCTGGCCAGGGAGAATTCCTCCTGCCCCAGCAGCAAGCAGGGGGGAGACCTGGGTTTCTTCGGCAGGGGACAGATGGTGCAGCCATTCGAACAGGCCGCTTTTGCCCTCAAGCCGGGCGAGATAAGCGATGTGGTCGAGACCCCGTACGGCTATCACATCATCAAGCAAACGGAAAGGACAAAAGCCGATACGGCGCCTTTCGACGTTGTCCGTTCCAAGATAGAGGAACACCTGAAAAACAGGAAGGTTAACGCGGCGGTTGAAGATCTCGTGACGGAACTCCGCAAGACCGCCAAGATCGACATACTGCTGAAGTAATCGGTTGAGAGATGAGGGATGAGGGATGAGGGATGAGGGATGAGGGATGAGTAAAGGCTTTTAGCTTATCCCTCAACTCTCATCCCTCAACGGTTTTATCTCATCCCTCATCTCTCATCATCTCCCTGAAGAGATCATTGCGCTCCGCCCCGATGACATCCCTGCAAATCTGACGGTCCCCCAGTACTCCCCTGCCCGGAAGAAGGCCGCCTCTCCTGCCGGCAGATGGGCGCCTGTCGAATTTTTCAACACAAAAGAAAATGATGGGAGCAGCCCGTCTCCAAAGCGCTCCTCCCCGACGGGCATCCGGTATTCCGCCAGCCGGGCGCGTTGCCCTGCCGCCGCCGGAACGATGGGTGATTCCGCGGTAGCGCTTGCCACGGATGCGGATGATACCTGGAGCTTGTATCCGTCGAAAATAGCCGGCACGTGGCCGTAGAGTGCAACCAAGGCGCTCTCCTTCTTGTTGTCGATGCGGATATCATACCAGGGCGTCCAACCCTGCACGCCTACGGCGAAGCGGGCGGTGACCCGTCCGTTTTTGGGAGAGACGGTCACCCGTGCCGCACTCTCGGCGTTTTTCCCCCCCTTCCGCACCGATGCAATGCGGGCATCGATGCGGCGAATTTCCTGCCGGGCAGTGCGCCGTGCCGTATAGACCGTTTCCAATTGGGCGAGGGCAAAGTCCGTTCCCCGGCGGATTGACTGCAGCGGGTCCGGGTTTGATTTCGTTTTGCGGGGGGCCTTGCCGCTCTGGGACTTGGCGGCGGCAGTGAAGATCTCCTCACGCGTCGCCAACGCCTCCAGGCGATCTTCAAGACGGCTCCTCTGTTCGATCAGCGCGTCCAGCTCTTTTTTCCCCTTGGCATCCGGGCGTAGCTGCAGCGTATCGACGCGCTGGATACGGGTGCCCCTCCCGGGCCTGATCCGCAACGTTCCCGCCAACATGCCGGCCGGCAGGGGAATCTCGGCGATGCCCTTGACGGCAACGGCTTCAAGTTCCACGATGGCGCCATCCGAAAAAAAGGTTGCGCTTCTGCCGCCTGCGCAGACCTCGGCAGCGGTTGCCAGCAGCAGGATGATGACTTGCAGGACGGTTTTCATGCGTGCTCCTTTCGGTATGCGGACAATTCCTTGATTGTCCAATGATTTTGCTCATCTGGCAGTTGCACTCGGATGAGGATGCGTCTATAATTGCTCCACTCTTTCCGGAAGGTGATCTTTCATGGCATTTGAAGCGGAAGTATCGGTTAAAGACATAGTCAATTTTTACATAAAAATCAATGATGCCGCCAAGGCAAAAAAGGATCTTGCCAAACTTTCCACCAAGGACAAGGCGACGGCTTTCGACGTTATCGCCGCCTCACCCGGCAATCACGAGTTCAAGATCGAGATCGCCAAATTTTTCGTCTACGACCTTGATGCCCGGGTTAGAAGAAAGGCCGAGATGATGCTGGAGGACCTGCTCCCCGGCTGGGTCTCCGATCCGGCGGAAAGCATCCTCAAGCTGCTCAAAATGGCGGACACCAAGGGGGGAGCCCACCGCAACGCCGCGATAAAATTCCTTTTCGGCATTATTGATTCCGGAAGCCTGCGGGGGGCCTTCATGACCCTGCTCAACAGCAGGAACCGGGCTCATATGGCTGAGATCATCGCCATTCTGGAAGGCTACATCGATTCGTCTCAGGACGAACGGGAACAGGTCAAGATCTTCGACGCCTGCCTGGATATTGTCCTTTCAGATGATGCCGATTATAACATCAAGCATCACGCCTCCAACCTGCTGAGCGTTTTTTTCAAGAAGGTGCAGTCAACGGATCTCGGCGCGGCCCTGAAGCAGAAGTATATCGAAAAGCAGATCGAAAAGGCCGAGGGGGTATACCGCTACCTGTGCAGCGGCGCCTCGGGCCTGAACACCACCTTTCTCGAAGATCTGCTGCGCCCTTTGAACGATGGCGGCAAGACGTTCCAGCTCAAGATGCTCAACTATTTTAAGTTTGTGATGGAAAAGGCCCGCAATCCTGAAGAAGCCGATACGGTCCTGGATATCTATCCGGATTACTGGAACAACGATGAATTGCCCAAGGAAGAGAAACTCATAAATCTTTGCCGCCGCATCACCTCAGCGGTTGAGGAGTTGTGGGATGTGAGTGACGATGCCAATGTCCGCGGGCTCATCATCAAGATCATGTACGGCAAATATGCCGACAAGCGTGAACTGCTCGAACAGATCCGCACAAAGCTGGATACTGAAATGCTCGGTGACGCCGCGCGGGAGAAGATTTCCATGATGCTGCACTGTTTCTTTCTTCCCGGAGAGGACGACGCGCTCAAGCTTCTGGCGGCGAATATACTGATCTTCAAGCTTGGGGATGCCCGGAACAGGGCCGTGGCCCTCAATTATCTCACCTCCTACGCAGAGAACAAGAACCTCAACTATGCGGAAAAAGGCAGCATAGCCACGGTGATGGAATCGCTGCTCAACGAGAAGCGATTGGCGGAAGACGTCCGGAAAACGGCACGGTACCTGCTTTTTATCACAGGCCCCGAGAGGTTCGATATGGCGGAGGACCAAAAAGCCGTTCTCAGCCATATCAAGGGCATTGTCGAAGGAAATGGTTTTTCCAGCAAGCGAGCTGCGAAGCGGGTCCTGGAGTCGCTGGGGACTTTTTCAAAGACGACCGCCTCTACCGAGAAGCTCAGGATGGCCGCAAGTTACCTGGAATTCAAGATTCGCAACCCCAACGAGAGTCCCACCTGGGACAAGATTAACGCACAATAGAACAGTGAACAGTAAACAGTGATGAGTAGAAATCTTTAACGTCACTGTTCACTGTTCACCTGTCACTGTTTGCATTCCAAGGCGCGGGACTCTAGCGGCTGATAACCTGCTGGAGGTCGTCAATCAGGTCGTCAACATCCTCCAGTCCGACCGAGAGGCGCACCAGTGTGTCTTTGATCCCCTTTTTTTCCCGTTCTTCCTTGGGGACCGCCGCATGGGACATCTTGGCCGGATAGGAGATGATGCTTTCCACACCCCCCAGGCTGACGGCGAAGGCGGAAAACCGCAGCCTCTCCAAGAGTTGCTTGGTTAATTCGTAGGATTCGAGTTCAAAGGAGAGTACGGCGCCGGGGCCATCGGCCTGGCCGGCATTGACGGCATGGCCGGGATGATCGGCGAGGCCGGGGTAATGCACCTTGATGACCGATTTTCGGGTCTGGAGCCACGCCGCGATCTTTTCGGCGCTCTGCTGGCTCTGGTCCATCCTGATCTTGAGTGTTTTGAGCCCCCGCAGGGTCAGGAACGAATCCTGGGGCCCCAGTATGGCGCCGAATGCGTTCTGGATGAAGCGGATACGATTGCCCAGATCCGGGTCGCCGACAACGGCAAAACCGCAGATGACGTCGCTGTGACCGTTCAGGAACTTGGTGCCGCTGTGCAGGACGATGTCGCAACCGAGTTCCAGCGGCCGCTGCAGATAGGGGGTCATGAAGGTGTTGTCCACCAGGGTGATGATGCCCCGCGGCCGGGCCAGTTCGACGACCCCGCGCAGATCGGTGATCTTGAGCAGCGGATTGGAGGGGCTTTCCAGGTAGATCCCCTTGGTTTCCGGCCGGATTGCGGCCTCAATGGCATCAAGCCGGGTGGCATCCACGAAGCTGGAACGTATGCCGAGGCGCTGAAAGATACTGGTCAACACCCGGTAGGCGCCGCCGTAGACATCCTCGCACACCACCAAATGATCGCCGGGCGAGAAGATCAGCAGGGTTGACGAAATGGCAGCCATGCCGGAGGCAAAGGCAAATGCCCGGCTCCCTTTTTCCAGCCCGGCGATAGCCTCCTCCAGCGCCTCGCGGGTTGGGTTGTCCGAGCGGGCATAGTCGTATTTCCCGAAGTGGTCCACCGACTGCTGACGATAGGTGGATGTCTGGTAGATGGGCACGCCCAGCGCTCCGGTCAGGGGATCTGCGGCCTGTCCGCCGTGGATGAGCTGCGTTGCAAATTTCATGATAGTCTTCTCCTTACGTTTCCAATGCCTGGCGCAAATCTTCGATCAGGTCAACGCAGTCCTCGATGCCTACCGACAGGCGCAGCAAGGTGTTGTTGATGCCCAGACGCGCCCTCAATTCCGGCGGTATGTCGGCGTGGGTCTGCACCTCGGGAAAGGTGATCAGGCTTTCAACGCCTCCCAGGCTCTCCGCAAAGGAGATCAGGCGCGTTTTCATCAATACCTGTTCCACCAGTGCGTGGTTGGCGACCTCAAAGGCGATCATGGCGCCGAAACCGCGGGAGTCGCGTTTTGCCAAGGCATGGCCGGGGTGATCCTCAAGGCCCGGATAGTAGACCTTGGTGACAGCCGGGTGTTTTTTCAGCCAGCCGGCGAGTTTGGCCGCATTCTCCTGCTGGCGGTCCAGGCGGACCCCCAGCGTTTTTATGCCGCGCATCACCAACCAGGAGTCCTGAGGCCCCAGCACCGCGCCGGCGGCGTTCTGGCGGTAATAGACCCGCTCGGCCATTTCGGCGTCCTTGATCACCACCAATCCGGCGATGGTGTCGTTATGCCCGGACAGGTATTTGGATGCGCTGTAGACAACGATATCGGCCCCCAGGTCCAGGGGGCGCAGAAGGTACGGGGTCAGAAAGGTGTTGTCCACGATCAGAAGCAGGCTCAGATCATGGCAGAGGGAGGAGAGGGCCGGTATGTCGGCAAACTTCAGCAAGGGGTTGGTGAGCGATTCGACGAACACCGCTTTGGTCTGCGGAGTGAGCGCCGCCTGCACCGCTGCGATGTCGCTCGTGTCCACGTAGCTGAAGGTCAAGCCGAACTGGTCGAATACCTTGTCGAACAGGCGGCAGGTGCCGCCGTACAGGTCCTCGGTAACGACGAGGTGGTCCCCTGAGCGGAACAGCAGCAGCAGGCTGGTGATGGCGGCCATGCCCGAGGCATAGGCGCAGGCCCGAGCCCCGTTGTCAAGGCGGGCCATGCCGTCTTCCAGGGACTGGCGGGTGGGGTTGCCCGAGCGGGTGTAATCATAGCCGGTGCTCTGTCCGAGCCCCGGATGCCTGAAGGTGGCGGTCTGGTAAATGGGCACCGAAACCGCGCCGGTCCTGGTGTCCCACTCCAGGCCGATCTGAACCGCTTGTGTACCGATGTTCATCTGTTTCCTCCCTAACGAAAATCCCCTTCCGGGGTGTGGAAGAGGATTCCTTTAGGGCTTCTCTTCCTTATCTCCCGAAACCGCATGGTTTCGCTGGAATTGGCACCTTACCCTTCCGGATTGGTTGCCGCGACGTCTATGGGCCAGTCCCTCGGTCGCTCTCGATAAAGAAATATATGTAGTTTTTGTAAGAATTACTACGAATAAAGCCTATGATATGCCACTAATTCTGTCAATAATTATTTTCCTGAAGCGTTCATCTTCCGCTGCATGGTTCCCCCCTTTAAAAAAGGGGGGCAGGGGGGATTTGCTTTTATAAGATCAAGGGCAAATCCCCCTAAATCCCCCTTTATTAAAGGGGGACTTGATCGTTAGCGGAAGATCGGTGTTAATCAGCATTATTTTTGAAAAGGTTCGCCGCGTCGTGGTATGAGCGGAATCTTGCCGGTAATCGTGCTCCTGCCCGCGAAGGACCTTGCCCGGCTCATTCTTTTTCGAGCGCTATCGATACGATGAACCATTCTTCTTCCGATGCGAACCTGAGGGTAAGGGTGTCCAGATTGTTGCCGGCGCTGACAAAGTAGTTTTCCCCACTGACTATGGAAGGGGTCGATAGCCTGATGTCGGCGCCTCCGCGCGAGATGTGCTGCTTGAAGGAACCGGCGATCATGTTGGTGATCTCGCCCAGGGCATCGCGAACATCGTCGTTCAGATCGTCGACCTCCATGCCGAGCATGCTTGACGTAAAGGCGAGCGCCAGTTTCTTCGGGGTATGCAGGCTTACCAGGCCGCTATATACACCAGCAAATCCTATCATTGCCGTAATGCAATCCTCGAAATGGGTTTCAGGGGCAATAGGGAAGGGGAGATGCAGCAAATCCTCCATGCCCACCATGGTGCTGAACACCTCTTCCACATCGCGGGTGAGCTGTTTGAGCAATTCCTCTTCGCTCGTGTGAAGAGCATCCTGAAGGTCTTTTGACAGTGGCATTGCACGTCCCTTTGCCCGTGGATTTGATGGTGAAAAACGACATTTCCGTTCGCTTCACCATGAAACCATACTCTGCCTAATCGGGACAAAATTTTCAAGTCAAAATGAAACAATTATAATCGACAGCCTCGCCCCGAGGGGGGGGCGAGGCTGTCGATACCAGCGGCAACGGTTGCGGAACGTTTGGCGGCCTGTCGTGCGAGCGGCTGGAAATGTCCGGGCGCCGCCGGTATCCGGGCGGGCAACCCCTACTTTGCGCTTTCTCCAAGCAGGAAGTTTAACAGCATGACAACGTCCCTGATTTCCTGTTTGTTCATATTGGAATCGGGTTTCCGCAGCATCTTGATGCCATAGGCCTTTACCGCCTGCCTGTCGAAAGGTTGGCCGGTGATGGGCGCCCTTCCGGTCACCACGGCAATGACGGTTCGTTCCATGGTATGACACTTGACGCATTTTCGTGTCATAAGATCAAACGACGCCCTGTATTGAGCCGGGATACCGTCAGGGTCGAAATTCATTTTGGCGCCGCGTCCCTTTGTCATGATGCGCGCGTCGGCAACCGGGGCAATAACGAGTGTGAAGAGTGCGACCAGTAAGATGAGTTTCCCCATATGAGGCTCCTTCATGCAAAATATCGCAAGTAGTATAACAAAGAAAACAATGTTATGTCACTCCTGTTATGCTGCACGTATCAGAAACTGAAGGTCACGTCGAGGGTTCCGATCCTGTTGGTGAAATCCTGGGCGACCAAGGCATCGGGCGAGAGGTACGATGTGGCGATCTCGTGCTTGTATTCCAGAACAACCTTGACGTTTTCAAGCGGGGCGTACGCGAGTGTCGGGATGTAGCGGCGCACCAGGCCGCGCCCGTCATCCTGGTATTCGAACCGGAAGGCGCCGACCAGGTTTTTGAGAAAGGTGTATTCACCCTCGACGGCAGCCACGTGTGACTTAACCTCGACCGGAGCGGTAGCGGACAGGTTGGAGTTTTTGTCGTCGCCAAGGACACCGGCCAGCCTGAGCCTGAAAAGTTTGTAGATGATGTCCATGTCCACGCCGCTACGGTAATAGGTGTTCTGGATGAGCTCGATGCCGGGTGTCGTGTTCGGGGTGCCGTTCTTGCCGTAGTAGCCATAGGCGCCGACAGTGACCGACAAGAAGTCAAGGATGCTCTCCTCTTTCGCAAGGTCCACTTCCGGTTCGTTTGCCAGGTAGTCAGCCCCGCCGAATTTATATGAAATATGGCCATAGCCTTCCTTGGCATTCTGGTCCTTGCGGTTCACCACCCCGCCGGCGACGAAGAAACGGCTTCCCAGGACGGCATTGGCCTCCAGGGCGTCCTGGGGCTGCTGAATTGTGAATTCCGAAACACCGACCGTGTAAGAGTAAGGCGCAAAGGAGTTGGTGACGGACAACTTGTTGTTCGATTTCCAGAGGCTGAGTTTCGGCTCCATACGTCCCACCCTGAAGTTGATAGGGGTGTCGAAGGCATGGCGCCAGATGACGTACATTTCATTGATGTTGGTGCTGTTGTTGGTCGGGGTCGTGCTTGTCGTATTCGTATTGATAATGTTGCTGGGATTCTCGCTGTAGGCCACATAGGTGGCGAAAAAAGCGACTTTTTCCCGGAAGTTGCCGCCTGCGTTCAGTTTGAGGACACGTGTCGAAAGATCGAACTCGTTGGCGGCGTTGCGGTTGTAGGTAGCGTCTGCCGAGGCGGTGAATGATATGGGCAGCAGTTCGGGGATGGCGGCCAGGAGGAGACCTTCCGGTTTCGCTTCGCTCCCCCCGGCAGCGCCGTTGGCCGGGGATGCCGCTTCCTCTGCGGGTGCGGAAGCGGTTGCGCCGGAAACGCCCAGGGCGCCGGCTCTCAATTTGCTCAACTTCCCTGCGTCGCCATCGCCCTTAACATCGGTGACAGTCGCAGCCGGTTTCGCAGGCTCTGCAGGAGCGGCGGCTTCCTCTCCCTTGGCCGTTTTCTTCCCCTTGCCGAAGTACACGTAGGCGTTTTTGAGGAACGCCTCGCCGTATTCGTTCAGTTCGGGATACACGGTATGGCAGGTGCTGCATTCGACCTTGTAGGCCCGGGTGAATGCCGGGATGGCCGACGCTGTGCCGACATGCAGTAATGACAGCGCCAGGCCTCCAATAACGGCAATCGAGATGGAGCGTATCAAGCGTTTTCTCATGCTAACCCTCCGTACAGGTATGTTTTGTTTGCATCGAACGTCAATAACGTGTTCCGCCAGAGCCATTTTTGAGCAGGTAATTGATGGCATTGGTCTTTTGCGTGCCGGTCAGCCCGGACAAGGCGTTGATCGTGGCTTCAACACTGTTGTCAAGCAGGCCGTTGTCAATAGAGTCGATGGAGTCGTAAATGAGGCGCCTGGCGTAATAGTCATTGTGCGCCCATGCTCCCGGCTCCTTGAGTAACAACAGGTAGTTAAAAGCCGCTCCCATGGTGTCGGCATTGCCGTAGTTTGTGAATTGATTTGCGGCAGTACCATTGGGAATCGATACCACGTAGGGATAGTTAGGCACGAAGTAGATGGGCGGAGTATGATTGTTAAGCGCTAGTTGCAATGCAGCAAGCGCGGCGTTGAACCCGTCTTGCTGGGCCTGGAGTTTGGCGGTGGTCCAGGAATAATCGGCGCCGGGGCCGTGGTTGTAGTGGCAATGGACGCACATGGGGCTGTCTATGGAGGTGATGTTGCCCGAACTGTCTTCACCCACGGCACTGAGGGTATGTCGGTTCGGAGACATGTGGCAGCCGATGCAGGGACCGCCTGTTCCGGTATTGGCGCCGTCTTCAGCCAAAAAGCCGTTCACGCCGATACTGCCGTGCGTATAGTATGACGGATCGCTGTATTTGGCGCTGCTGGAATAAAACTGGTAGCCGGTTGTCCTGTACACGGTGCCGCCACCGGACAGATAGTGGGACTGGAGCAGCCCCTGTTTGCTGAAATTGACACCCGTCGCAGCGACAAGTTTTATCGTGGCGCCGCTCTCTCTGCCCACATGGCAGTGCAGGCACAGATTGGATTCTCCGACGTCAGGGAATGATACGACATTCAGGACTTTGCCTTTGCCGGTGGAAAAATTGTAAAAACCTTTTGCCGCCGGCACCTGTCTGCATGCATAGTCGTAGGATCTACCGTTGTTTGAGTCGTAGTGGCAGGCATAACAGAATATCGTCTGTTTGCCGAGGTCGGTTGACTGCGCCCAGGGGGCGACATTCGTAAGGCCACTCGTAACAAAATTTATATAGCCGGTTGTCGTATGACAGCGGACACAGTCGTCCTTAACCGCGCCGCTGGCCGCGGGATCGACACCGGCAGTGCCGCGCGTTTTGAAATCATAGGTAGTGAATGCAGCAGCGGTAACGGCGCCATGGCCGGAAGCCGCCCAGTCGGTATGTTGTGTCAAAAGGGTATTTTGGTGGGGATTGTGGCAGTTCCTGCATTGTTTGTCGATAACGGCGGCGCTCGTGATTATGTACGAAGCAGAGGAGGAATTCACGAAATGGTGCTTGTCGCCGGGGAAACCTGCCAGCGGCATAACCGTGGAACCGGGGCCATGGCACTTGTAGCATTTACCGGCGGAATCAGGATTAACGGTGACATCCGAACAGGTACTTTGCGGCGTGCCGCTCGGTGTGCCGCCATGACAGAGGTTGCAACTGTTGGGGTGTCCTGGCGCGGGTTCGTGGCAGTCGGCGCAGCTTGCGGCATTGGAGGTGTTGTGAGCCGAGAGGCTCCACTCCTGGGCGATATTCTTGCCGGTGCCGGGGCTGATGGCATTTTGATGGCAGTTGTTGCTGAAACAGGCTTCCGACTGGGCCAGTTTCGTGACGCCGGCGCCGGAAAGGTTATTCTCACCGCACCCGGTCAGAGCACATAGTATCGCAGCCAGACACAATGATCCGGCAATAGCCCTTGAGGCCATGTTCGATCCTCCTGAAGATGCGTTGCTACGGCGGTCTGCTTATTTGAGCAGACGATAAAGGTAAATGAATGTTCCCCCGACCGAAAGGCTGGACAGGAAGCCGGCATACTTGTTGACGAGCATTGAGAAATTAACCCTGCCGGCATAATTGCCGATATCCGACACCTCGTCGCTCATGACGGTGATGATATCCTGCCAGTCCCTGTCCCACTGGAAAATCTGCAGGTAGAGTTCCGAACCCTTCCAAAGAAAGATCAGGAAGAACACGATGCCAAAGGCGATGAACGCCCTTGAGATGGGGGAGTCTTTGATGGCGATGTAGATCTTGCGGATCAACTCCAGATTCATGATCGAGAGGAACACCCAGATGGAGTTCTCGACGATTTTAAAGTTTCTGATGGTATTGGGACTCGGGGTAGGATTGATGTACAGGAATATTCCGCCTGCGGCCAGGATCAGCAGCGTGAAAAAATAAACGGCGACCTTTTTCCCTGAAATCTCGAACGTGCGGCAAAAGACATAATACTCCAGAAAACCGTGGGTGATTATCACAATCGCCACTGTTCCGACAATATTGTGGAACGCGGAAAGCTTGTAGTAGTGGACCCATGGATTGATGGCATACGATTGGCCGAGAAAGATAAGAAAGAAGCCAATGGAAATACTCGTCCATACGCGGGCGTTTCCGATACTGAAGTAAAAGCTCACGGCGCCGGCCAAGCCCCAGAGGATAACCCCGATGAGATCGAAGGTATTGATCTGGGTGATCAGCTCAATGAATTGTTCCATGGGTAGCCTCCGGTAACGCCATAAAAATTGCTTAACGTTCCAATTTTGCGGCGGTGATAGTCTTGGCAAGCAAATCCATCATCACCTTCAGGCTGGTCGCGCTGATGAGGAGCTTTGCCGAGCGCTCTATGCCGGCGAGGAATTTCACGACATTGCTTTCGTCGAGCAGACAGGCATTGCCACCCTGATCGGTCAGTTCCTTGTCGACGATGCCGCGGCCGACCTTGCCAACCGTTTCGACAACAATGGTTCTTACCTGTTCTTCCAGTTCCGCGAGTTTGCCGGCGATGTTCTCTTTTTGCCGTTCCTCGCGAGCCTTGCTGATCTTGTTGGCCTCAAATTGCTGATGCGCGACGGCGGTTTCCCAGATGTTCTGAACATTGACAACCTCAAGCAGGTCCAGCCCCATCAGGTGCTCGACTCCCTGCGTCGAGAAAAGGTCGATCTTGGCGCCGGGCAGCGTGGCGATCTTCTGGGATTCGGTGGATGATGTTTCGATGTCCTGGGAACCCTCATGGAAAAATCCCAGGGGAGCGCCGTCCTTGTAAAAGATCATGGCCGAACGTTCATCAGTGTAAATCCTCAGACAGCCATTCATACGATCTGAACCGATTTTTCCCAGGAGGGCCTTGATGTCGATCAGTTTAAGTTCCTGGGCTTTGTAAAGTATCTCGCCCTGAAGCAGGGCATGAATACACACGGTGAGGTCTTTGGAAAGTTTATAGACGTTAAGGAATCCGCCGCTCGTACCGACCATCTGGTGGCTCAGGGCCGCCAGGGCATCCAAGCCGGTTTGCCGGTCGCCGTTCTTGTCTTCATACAGCACACTGACCAGTTTTCCGGCCTCGAATACCAGCATGACGGTCGATGTCTGAAAAACAAAGCTGGCATATCCGGTGAAACTGCCTATGCTGAGCTTTGACAGGACTTCCGGCAACTTCAACATGCCGACTGCAAGATTCTCGAAAAGAGGGTTGCCTTTTGGAAGAAGGAACATGACTGTCTCCTGGTGTGGACATCATCATGGCAGTGGCAGATTGACGCACTCTATCCTTATACCTGTTCAGATGTTGTGTCAAACAGTTATACTTAATTTATATATAATTTAGTCTGACATTGCCTGTAAAAACAGGTGAAATGCCACTAAATGTTGTCGCTCCTGGATTCGATTAATCAGTAGGTCGGCAGAAGGGGAAATGCCTATAAAGGTTGTCACTGAACAGATTTACCCACAGGGTCAATTTGTTTGCCCCCGTGTAATCATATTAAAAAAGGCGACTGGAACATGTCCAGGCGCCCTTGATTGCGTCATTTTGAAACAAAAAAGTTTTACGGTTTTGCGGCAGCAATGCCCTCATTCATTGACCCACTGCGGTACCCCTGGAGATCGACGGCAACGTAGGTAAACCCTGCAGCCCTGACGAGGCGTCCGACCTCGTCCCGCAAGGGGCCGACCGCCTGGGCAAACTCCTCTGTCCCCAGTTCAACCCGAGCCACGCTATCGTGATAGCGGACGCGCAGGATGCGGAATCCCAGTCCACGGAGCGATTCTTCAGCCTGTCCCACCTTGCGGACCCGCTCCGCGGTTATGGCGGTACCGTAAGGAAAGCGGCTGGAGAGACAGGCAAAGGCCGGCTTGTCCCAGGTGGGAAGATTCATGGCCCGGGAGAGTTGGCGGATATCCTCCTTGGTGAAACCCACCTCTTCCAGCGGGCTGCGTACCCCGATCTCCGCCGCAGCCTGGCGGCCGGGGCGGTGATTGCCGCGATCGTCCAGGTTGGTGCCGTCCAGCACATGGGGTAGCCCCTCCTGGTCGGCTATGGCGCGCAGTTTGCCGAACAGTTCGTGTTTGCAGTAATAGCAGCGGTTGGGCGGATTGTCCTGAAACTCGGGAATTTCCAGTTCCTCGGACACGATCACCCGGTGGCGGCCGCCGATTTGTTTGGCCAACGCCTCGGCCTCACGCCGCTCCCGTTCGGGATAGGTTTCGGAGGTGGCGGTCACCGCCAGGGCGCGCTCACCAAGCACTTCCGCCGCTACCGCAAAGAGGAGGGTCGAATCCACCCCGCCGGAAAAACCGATCACGCACCCCCCTATCCCGGCGAGGAGTGTCTTGAGTTCGGTGGTTTTATTCAGCAATACCTGGTCCATACGTGTTTTGAATCCTTTCGGCGAATTCGATAGATCATTCTAAAAACGGCAGTTTATAACCACAAAGACACAAAGGGCACAAAGAAATTCAAATGTTTATGAAAATAAAGACTCAAACCAAACAGATGAAAGACTTTGGTAAGACAACGGATTGATATTCCTTCATGTACTTTGTGTCTTTGTGGTGCAAATGTTTTTTTCAGGATCATACAAACATATAGGAATCCGGCAGATACCGACAGTGAAAATTAAAGTCCTGTTTCGGTCCCATCTTCCAGCGGCATCGTGATTGCCGGACCGCTGAAGAGGACCAGGTTTATCAGATCCCCTGCCCGGCTGAAGGTGCACTGCAGGCTGTGCTCGTAGGCCATCAGGGCCACAGCCGGGAGTTGACCGGAGTCCCGCAGGCGGAAGAGCACCCGGTTCCCTTTGGCCAGGGCATCGAGAAAGGCCGGAGTAACGTCGAATTCGATCTGCCCCGGCTCTTCCGTGAGATCCACCAGGTTCCCCCCGTCGCCGCTGATAAAGCAGGCCCCCAGATTGATCCGCCGTAAGGCTGCGTTACCTTCAGCCGGTTTCGGGTTTGCCCTTGCCACCAGCTCCCGCGGCTGCAGGATTTCCGGCGCAGCCGCGATCACCATGCCTGCCGCCACGGTGGCGTTGGTGTAGCGGTCGATGAGAATAAAGTTGCCGGTTGCGCGGTTCAGCCGGTAGGGATCGAAGGCCGCCGGCCGATCCAGTTCCAGGAGTGCGACACCGATCTCATTGAGCTTCAGCGTCGTCGCCTGCTTCTGTTCCAGGGTATTGACATCCACGACGTGCCGCAGGCTGGTGACGCGGCCGGGGCTCATGGCGCACGCGGTTTTGACCAGGTAGCTCTGTCCGGGATGCAACTGTTCCTCATGGAGCCAAACGAGATGTGCCTCCAGAAAACGGGTTTGGAGCGGTGGGGCATCGGGAACGGACAACATATCGCCCCGGCTGATATCGACCTCATCCGCCAGGGTCAGGGTTATCGACTGGCCGGCGGTTGCCTCCGGCAGGTCGCCATTCATGGTGACGATCCGGGTAACACGGCTGGTGCGCCCCGACGAGGCGATCAGCACCTCGTCACCCGGACGAACCGTGCCGGCGGCAATAGTGCCGCAGAAGCCGCGAAAATCGAGGTGGGGGCGGTTCACCCACTGGACCGGCAGGCGGAACGGCTTTTCCCTGTTCTCCCCCTCAAGCCGGACGGTCTCCAGATAGTTCATCAGGGTAGGCCCCTGGTACCAGGGGGTGTTGGCGCTCGGCTCGATGATGTTGTCGCCGTTCAGGGCGGAGATCGGGATGGCCGTTATGGAGTCAAAGCCGAGCGTGGCGGCGAACTGCTCATAGTCGCTCAGGATGGCGGCGAACCTTTGCGCGTCGAAATCGATCAAGTCCATTTTGTTGACCGCCAGCACGATATGGCGGATGCCCACCAGTGACACCAGGTAACTGTGGCGCCTGGTCTGGGTCAGGAGTCCCTTGCGGGCATCCACGAGGATCACCGCCACCTGGGCGGTGGAAGCGCCGGTGACCATGTTGCGGGTGTACTGTTCATGTCCGGGGGTATCGGCGACGATGAACTTGCGCCGGTCGGTGGAGAAGTACCGAAAGGCCACGTCGATGGTGATCCCCTGCTCCCGCTCCGCCTGGAGGCCGTCCAGCAGGAGGGCGTAGTCGATGGCGCCCCCCTGGGTGCCGACCTTTTTGCTGTCCGCCTCCAGAGCCGCCAACTGGTCCTCGAACACCATCTTGGAGTCCCACAGGAGACGCCCGATGAGGGTACTCTTGCCGTCATCCACGCTGCCGCAGGTGATGAACCGCAGCAGGGATTTTTCCTCCTGGCTCTTGAGGTAGGCAAGGATATCCTTTTCGATCAGGTCCGATTGGTGTGCCATAAAAAAACCTCTCAAGGCGCGATTTGCGCCGTATGTAATTAACGGTCACTTTCGGAAACGAGCTATTTTTTGTCCTGACAAGGCTGTCGAGGCAGTGGGCGGAGACGTAGCAGAGCTACGTCGCACAACCGCTGCCGAAGACTTACGCAGCCAGGGCGAAAAATAGCTCGTTTCCGCCATCAGAAATACCCCTCTTGTTTCTTCTTCTCCATCGATCCGGCCTGATCATGGTCGATCAGGCGGCCCTGGCGCTCCGAGGTGCGGGTCAGCAGCATCTCCTGGATGATCGCCGGCAAGGTGTCGGCGGTTGATTCCACGGCGCCGGTCAGGGGGTAGCACCCCAGGGTGCGGAAGCGCACCGATTTGTGCTGCACCGTTTCCCCTGGTTTGAGTTCCATGCGCTCGTCATCCACCATGATCAGCATGCCGTCACGCTCCACCACCGGCCGCACAGCGGCATAGTAGAGCGGCACGATCGGGATATGCTCCAGGTGGATGTACTGCCAGACGTCCAGTTCGGTCCAGTTGGAAAGGGGAAAGACCCGGATGCTCTCTCCCGGCTTGATGCGGGTGTTGTACAGGTTCCACAACTCCGGGCGCTGGTTTTTGGGATCCCATCGGTGGTTGACGCTACGGAAGGAGAAGATCCGTTCCTTGGCACGGGATTTTTCTTCGTCCCGTCGGGCGCCGCCAAAGGCTGCGTCGAATTTGTAGCGGTCCAGCGCCTGCTTCAATCCCTCGGTCTTCATGACGTCGGTATAGAGCGCCGAACCGTGGGTAAAGGGAGTGACGCCCCGGCTCACTCCCTCCTCGTTGACGTGCACGATCAACTCCAGGCCGCATTCGGCCACCATGCGGTCCCGGAACCGGATCATCTCGCGGAACTTCCAGGTGGTGTCCACGTGCAAGAGGGGAAACGGCGGCGGGGCAGGGAAAAAGGCCTTGCGGGCCAGGTGCAGCATGACCGCCGAATCCTTGCCGATGGAATAGAGCATCACCGGATTGCTGAATTCAGCCACAACCTCGCGGATGATGTGGATGCTTTCGGCCTCCAGTTGCTGCAGGTGGGTCAAGTTTTCGGTCATATATTTTCTCCGTAGTTGCGGATGTGGCCTTTGCGCCAGATCTGCGTAATACCGATTCCATATCAAGGCGCTATCTGCGTTGGCTCGTCTTCGGCTCCTCAACGTACTCTCAGTACGCCTTCGTCGCCTCAATCCTCGCCGCCTTGATTTCATCCTTGATTTGGAATCGGAAAAGTCTTCGGGCTGGATCGTGCGACGTGGCGCCCCTCATCCTATCCTTCTCCCTGAGGGAGAAGGGATACAGTTACCCTCTCCCTATGGGAGAGGGTGGCCAAAGGCCGGGTGAGGGTTTCCTCACCATCCCTCGACAGCCTTGCTCCGACACAAAATCCGCATCCGTCAGGTTTTTTTTGAAAAGCCGTTCATCTCCGGTGCAGACCGCATTCTTTGCGCTCCGGATCCTCCCACCACCATCTGCCGGCGCGGGCATCCTCGCCCGGTTGCACCGCCCTGGTGCAGGGGGCACAGCCTATGGAACGGTACCCCTGGCTGTAGAGGCGGTTTTTCGGCAGCCGTTGCTCGTCGGTGTAGCTGATGAGTTGTTCCTCACTCCAGTCGATCAGAGGGTTGATCTTTATAATGCCACCGTTCAGGGGATCCAACTCGATGGCCTTCAGGTCGCTACGGGTGACGCTCTGCTCCCGGCGCATGCCGGTCACCCAGCCGGCCAGCCCCTTGAGCGCCCGTGAGAGCGGCTCCACCTTGCGGATACGGCAGCAGGCGTGGCGCTTGTCCAGGGATTCGCGGAACGAAAACAGCCCCTCGGCCCGCTCCAACTGCTCTACCGCGTCGTGGCGGGGGAAATGCCACGCGATCTTAAGCCGGTAACGCTCCACCAAAGCCTCAGCCACTTCGTAGGTTTCCTCGTTCAACCGGCCGGTGTCAAGGGCAAAAACGCCCAGTTCCAGCCCCGCTTCATGGGCAATGTCGATGATGGCCACATCCTCCAGGGAGAAGGAGCAGGCCAGGGAGACCGGCCCCCCGGCGGCCTCGATGCCGGCGCGGAGGATCTCGGCAGGGGTGGCGTTCCGCGGGATAACAGGGAGTTCAGGTTCCATTTTGCTTCTTCCTCGTTTGCTCTTTAGATGTTTAACCCAAGAAGCGGCCAGACGAAAAGTACCGACAGCAGGAATAATCCCCATGAGATTGCCATTATGACCGAGCCTGACGTAATGATGTCCCGGCTTTTCAGAAAACCGGAGGCGTAAGCAATGGCCGTGGCCGGAGTACCCATCGGAAGGCAGTAGGCAAGTCCGGCTGGGAGCGCAATTGAAAGCGTCATAACCTTTGGATCGATGCCAAGCGTTTTGCACATCCCCATCCCGACCGGCATCAGAATTGCTACCACGGCGGCGTGGCTGATGCATTCAGTGAGGATTATAGCTACGAAGGAGATCACGGCGATTATTGCCATCGGAGAGTGTGAGAGGTTTCCCATGCCTTTCTTGACAACCCATACCGCCGCTCCGGATTTCTCAAGGGCGGAAGCCAAGGCGATCGTGCCGCCGTACATCAGGACGATTCCCCAGTTCACATATTCTTCGATCTTTTCCCACGAGACAACCCGGAAGGTGAAAAGCGCGGCTGCGCCAAGAATTGCGATGGCGGCAAGTCCCGATTTTTCCCCGAAGAAGATCCAACCGGCGACGGTACCCACCATTATCACCGCCGTCAGCATCTCGTCGTAACTAAGCTTCCCCGTTTCGAGCCGTTTTTTATTCAGGAACTTCCGTCCTTCTTCCACATTGTGGATGTCGGGGGGAAAGAACTTCAGGAGAAGAAGAAAACCTATTCCCATGAGGGGAATAACTATCATGCATGCCGCGAATGTCCATTCGAGAAACGTGAAGTGTAAGCCTGTCGCTTCTTTAAGGAGACCCGCCGCCAGTGGAGCCCTGGCCCCCCCAAGGAATGTGGCGATCCCGCCGATAATGCATCCCCAGGCAATAGACATGAAGAGGAGCCGCCCAAAGTTGCTCTTTCCCTTCTCGAGACCCAACGCAGTTGCAATCTCCGATACGACGGGAAACATCATCGCGGCAACAGCGTGTTCACTCATGATGAAAGAGAGGAATGCCGAGAGGAGGAATACCGTCAAAGCCAACCGAGTCGGCGTCCTGCCAAATTTTGCCAGCATAGTCCGGGCCAGTCGGGCTGAAAGTCCGGTACCGGTCATCGCCGCGGCTAAAATGAAAGCGCCGAGAATAAAAAAGACCGCTTCGTTGCCGAACATCGAATAGGTCTTCTTGGCGTCCATGATCCCCAGTAGAGGCAGCATCACCATCGAAAGGAGCGCCGTGACCGCAATCGGGAGAAGACCGGAAATCCAGAGAAAGATAGTCGCGCCGAAAAGGACGAGAGATCGATAGCCATCGGAAGAAAGGCCTTCCGGCGGAGAGAGCCGCAGGAGGATCGCTGTCAGGGCCGCAAGCCCCGCCAAAACCTGATAACGGGCGGTTCTGTCGATTACGATCAGCCAGAGCGGCCGCGTATCGATCTTGAGCAGCTTGTTGAATGGCGTCTGTTCCATCACAGCGCGGCTGAATCCATCGAATCCTCGGCGATCTTCAGCCGAAGGTGCCTCCTCAGATCGGATGCCACCAGGCGCCGTCGGTCATGGAGTTTATCGACAATGCCTCGCAAGAGTCCCGGCGGTTCATTCGGCGTGAGCGGCGTCATATAGTTGATGATCGGCAAGAATGGTTGTATCGGCACATGATATGTCTTCCAACCGGATGCAAGGTGTTCGAAAATTGCGGCAAGAGGCCCGGGCACAACGTCGGCTGCGGACTCCGCGATGGCCACGAGTGGTACAATACCATCTTTAAGCAATTCATCAATACCATTCATGGTGGAAACAGGGGGTTCCTCCCCCGCCAGCAGGGTACAAGACACCGACCAGCGGGGAAAAATGGGCCGGGCGGACATGAGCGCGTCATAGCGTGCGCTTCTATCGTAATCCCGCTTTTTGGCGGCAGAGTGATCAAATGTCACGAGTGGGATGTCGAGAATATCTACACCAACTGCATATATGCGTTCCAGAGCCTGCGCCGAAGCTGGACTGTTGAGCCGTCCCATCAGTCTGATATTGAAATTTTTCTTGATTTGCCGAGCCATTTCCTCACTGTTGGGAAATGATTTAATTGCGCCAAAAGAGAGATGAAACAGCTCAGTAGACTCTGTGCAAAAACTCTCGAACATCGTCACCAAGGTTTCATCTATGGGAAGTTCTCCGCCCACAAAGAAGACGTTGTTGCAACGCCGCAATTCATTCGCGGCCGCTGGCTGCAGGGGGCACTTGATGAGTTCGTTCAATTTATTCTGATCTATGTTCATGGCCATGGGGTGTGTCTGATTACGATAAATTTCGCGTTTGCAGTCAAATGCGATGTCTCCGTCGGAAACATGTGCCTTATGATACGGCTGTTTGAGAGCGTGGCGCTAAAATTTAATCTATATATTTAGTATACATAAAGGTTAAAAAACTCCTCTTGTCCAGTTAGTCCTCGCCTTTTTCCAATTCCAGGACATAATGGCCTTCATCTGTCTGCCGCAGTCCCAGTAATTTATGTCCTTCGGCCTTGAGGCTGCGGGGGACGTTCTTGACCGGTTCTCCGTCATCCAGAAGGATCTGGACCGTCCCTCCGGCCTCAATCTCCTCAAGGGCCAGCTTGGCCTTGACGAAGTTTGTGGGACAACCGATGCCACGCAGATCTATCACCGGCATGGACATGCTCCTTTCATGATCGTATTCCCACCTGGGTCTCGATGACCTGGGGCGGTATGGTGGCTGCAACCGTGTTTTCCGGAAAATGTTTCCGCAGGTGATCGAGCAGGGCCTGCGGTCCTTCCTTGATGATCACGTCGCCCAGTCTGATGCGTCCCAGGGACTCTGCCCTTTCCTTGTACCACTCAAGCACTGTTGAGATGAAATCAACCACTCGCTCTTCGGGGAGGAAGGTAGCGAACAGGGTTCCGATCAGCGGGTTGCGTCCCCACTTGCCGCCGATGCGCACCGTGTACCCCAGCCTTTTCGCGCTCCAGGCATTGGTGGGGCAGACCTTGACGCAGTCGCCGCACCAGATGCAGGGTTTGTCTTCAAAGACCGGCTTCTTGTCCCCACCCATGGTGATCGCCTTTGGGACGCAGTTCTTGGCGCACAGGCCGCAACTGATGCAGGCATCCTTGTCCAGTTGCGGGTAGACCGCGCCCTGGAAACCGACGTCGTTGGTGGCCGACTTGGGACAGTCGAAGGGGCAGCCGGCAAAGGCCACCTTGAACTTGTGATGGCCGGTCGCGGTGCCGAACAGCTTCTCATCCACCTCCAGAGCAGACTTCTGGGTGTCCACCAGGCCGTTGGGGTTGTACTCGCACCCGCCGCAGGCAACCGGGACGCGTACCCGCGCCCCGCAGGAGGCCACCTTTTGGGTCGCCTCGCCCAACTCCTCCACAATCACGTCGAAATCCCTGAAGTTGATATTGATCAGCTCAATGGATTGCCGCACGGAAAGGTGGACAAATTCGCCGCCGTATTTTTCGGCCACTTCGGCAATCTTTTTCAGGCGGGGGACCGACATCCTGCCGCCGGGAACCCGCAGGCGCACGGTGAACAGGTCCTTGCCCCGCTCCTTGATGAACCCGCCGGACTTGAGATTGTTCAGATCTACCTTTGTGGGCTTCTGGACATCTGACATTAATTGCTCCCTTAGAAAGTATGGTTTAAACCTATACTAAATACATAGACATTGTCAAGAATATTTTTTTATTTAACTACCATTTTAGTAGGTAATTGTCTCGATCTGTTCAGGCTCGACGTTTCCCGCCTGGATCTTATAGGACTTCACGGTTGGTTCCGCCGGGTCGGCCAGTGATATGATGATGTAGGAAACCATCGGCGTGAGGGCCAGTTTGATATCCTCGTGCGAGGGGCGGGCCGGCGTCTCGGGGTGGGAGTGGTAGATGGCCAACATGGACAGCCCCTTGGCCCGCAGATCTTTTACCACCCTGAACTGCTCCTGCGGCTCCATCATGAAGTGTTCATTGCTGGCGTCGGTGTTGGTCATGCGGTACATGGCGGAGACGGTATCATCCGTCCCGCCGAGAATCCCGCAGACTTCAAGCGGGAATCCTTCCCGGGCATGAGCGATCAGGTCGTCATGAATGGAAACGGGGATTTTCAGCATTTTCAAACCTCGTAACAGGGGAAAATAGTCAAAAGCGGTTTCTCACAGGGCACACAGAGGCACAGAGGATTTAACTGGGCCAAGTCTTTTCTCTGTGCCTCTGTGAGCTTTAGCGAACGTAGTGAGCGAGTGAGAGAATTTTTTTTTGCGCTAGTTATTCTTCAAATCGCAGACTGTCAATGCGTCCAACTCGTCCCTTACCTCGGTAATGGTCGGATGTTCGCCGCAGATCGGGCAGGACCGGTTGTGTTTGATCCCGACCTCGCGGAACTTCATGCCGAGAGCATCGTACATCAGGATTCTCCCTGTCAGCAGGTCCCCTTTTCCGAGCAGGAACTTGATTGCCTCGGTAGCCTGGATCGAGCCGATTACCCCTGGCAATACCCCGATTACCCCTGCCTGGGAACAGGTCGGAATGGCATCCTTTGGTGGTGGTTCCGGGAATATGCACCGATAGCAGGCCGACTTGCCGGGAAGGATGGTAATGGTCTGGCCTACGAACTGGAGTATGCCGCCATGGGAGTAAGGCTTGCCGGCCAGGACGCAGGCGTCGTTGATCAGGAACTTGGCGGCGAAATTGTCGGTGCCGTCGATGACAAAGTCATAGTCGGCGATGATGGATCCAATGTTGGCGGCCGACACCCATTCCTTGTAGGTGCGAACCTTGACGTCCGGATTTATGGCTTCCATCTTCTCCCGTGCCGACTCCACCTTGGGCTTGCCCACGTCGGGGGTGAAGTGGATCACTTGTCGTTGCAGGTTGGAGAGGTCCACGTCATCCGCGTCGGCAATGCCGATGGCGCCGACCCCGGCGGCAGCCAGGTACAACGCGATGGGTGAACCCAGGCCACCGGCGCCAATGATCAGCACCCGGCCGTCCAGGAGTTTCTTCTGCCCTTTGCCGCCAACCTCTTTGAGAATGATGTGGCGGGAATAACGTTCAATCTGTGTTTCGGTTAACATTTCAGCGTCCTCCGCCCATGAAATAGAGGAATTCTATTTCATCGCCTTCCTTGACCGGCGTGGTCTCGAATAGGGGGCGATCTATGATTTCACCGTTCAATTCCACGGTGACATACTGGCGCTGTGAAACATCCAGCTCCTCCAGCAGAGAGCCGACAGTTCGGTCAGGTTTTTCATCGAGAGAGGTTTCTTTCCCATTGATGGTGATCTTCATTCTTTCCTCCTTTTCAGACCGAGTCCAGAGCTATCTCAAAATCTTCAATAATATCAAGACAGTCTTCTATGCCAGCAGAAACCCTTATCAGGTCTTCGGTAACTCCCATCAGAGCTTTCTCTTCTACGTTATAGTCAGCACAGATTGTGCTGGCCGGATGAATGACCAAGGTTTTGGCGTCGCCGATATTGGCAAGATTCTTTGCCAGTCTGAGGCCGTTAATGACCTTGAATGCGGAAGCCTTGTCGCCGGTGCCGAAGGTCAACAGACCGCCATAGCGTCCACCATAGAGTTTGCTGGCAATTGCATGGTGGGGCGAATCCTCCAGGCCGGGGTAGTTGATCCAGGCCACCTTGGGATGTCCCTTGAGAAACCTTGCCAGAGCAAGTGCGTTGGTACAGTGCCGCTCCATCCTCAAAGCCAGGGTCTGGATGCCTTCGGTCAGCAGGAACGAGGTGAACGGCGCGGCACAAGCGCCCACATCTTTGTGCACCAGCTTGCGGGCCCTGGCGGTGAAAGCGAAGGCGCGGTACTTCTTGTGAAACTGCGCAAAGTGGGGGAATTTGGGGCTATTCCAGTCGAACACGCCCCGGTCTATGATTACGCCACCAATGGAGGTGCCGGTGCCGTTAATGTATTTGCTGGTGGAGTGGACCACGATATCTGCGCCCAAGCTGGCTCCGGTGGCCAGACAAGGGGTCGTAACCGTGGCGTCCACAATGAGCGGCAGGCCGGCCTGATGGGCAATTTCCGCCAGCAGTGGGATGTCGGGCACATCCAGCTTGGGGTTGCCGACCGTCTCCACGAACAAGAGCCGCGTCTGTTCGTTTATGGCGGCTCTGAAACCTTCAAGGTCGAGGGGATCGACGAAACGGGCCGTGATGCCGAAGTTGGAGAGGGTGTCCCGGAACAGGGAAAATGTGCCGCCGAACAGGGAAGAGGATGCCAGGATCTCTTCGCCGGCCCGGACAATGGTCATGACTGCCGTAGTGATGGCCGCCATGCCCGAGGCGGTGGCGATGGCCGCGCCGCCCCCCTCCAGCAGCGCCAGGCGCCGCTCCAGGGCCTCGGTGGTCGGGTTGCCGAGGCGGGTGTAAACCTGGCCCGCCGCCCGGCCGCGAAAGACGTCCTCCAGGGCCTCAGCGGTTTCGTAGGCAAAGGAACTGGACTGAACGATGGGAACCGAGGTGGCGCCCGCCGGTCCCGGTTCCAGGCCGCCATGCACGAGCAGCGAATCAAAGCGCAGTGGTGTCTTCATTCAGCGTATCTCCATAAAAAAATCCCATCTGAGATCAGATGGGATGGGCGTCACGAAGGAGGAAGTCTCGTAACCCCACCTCATCTTTGCCGGTAACGGCAGGAATTAGCACCTGACGCCCTTTGGGGGGGCCGGTTGCTGTGGTTTCGCAGGGCCTTTCCCTCCACCACTCTCGATAAAGCAAGTTCGATTATTCAATTGTAAGTTTGCTTATAACAAAGCACACAAATTGCGTCAATAAAATTTACTCAAAAAATAACAGTAAAATACTAAACATCATAATTGTTAAATATACTTCCTATATGCAGAAATACGCTCCGTTTGCAAGTGAAAATATCCGTTGCGACGCACTCTGTCTAAAGTGCCGCACAAACGATGCAAAAAAAGTGAGGCCGAGCCGTTCACCTGAATCCGGCTTCCAGTATCACTGGCCAGCTCCGTGGTTCATGAAGCCATATCGGTGACGTCATCTTATCACCTGATTAGTGCTGATCTCCCGCCGGATAAAAAATGTGCCGTCGAAAAACAGTTCCTCCCCTTTAGGCCCTCTGGTGCCCAGCGGGGGGAGGTTAGGAGGGGGGATCAGTTTGTGAGTCTGCAGGTTTTACCCCCTCCCTACCCCTCCCCCGCTGGGGGAGGGAACCTGTATAATCAGATTAGCTGGAGACTGGTTTCACTCAGATTTTATCATCACCTCCGCTCCGGAGCGCCGGGGGCTGGGCCAGGTGGGAGCCTTCAGTGCGTCGTTATGCCGCAACAAGATGTTCATGCTGGACATGTTGGCGATAAAAATGGTCGTTGATCTCCTTGTACAGTTCCTTGAGCCGCGCGGGCGGGATGTCGCAGACCCCCTGGTAGGCCTCGGTAAAATGCACCTGGTTGAAGTCGAGCCGGAACGGTTCGATCTTCCCTTCGGCGATCAAATCCTCGTAAAGAACCGAGCCGGGCAGCGGACTGTAGATGCTCCAGGTCCATCGGTCAAGTTCCAGGGCTTTGGCCACGTCGAAGGTCTGCTGAACATCGAGTTCCTCCTCGCCGGGTATGCCGATCATGAAGAACCCGAATACCTTGACGTGACGCTTGGCGATTGCCACCTGTTCCTTTATCTTTTGGACGGTGATCCCCTTCTTCAGCCGGATCAGGCTTTTGGGCGAACCGGTCTCGATCCCCAGGTCGAGTTGGGTCAAACCGGCCTGTTTCATCATGATGATCTGTTCTTCGTTGATCATGTCGACGCGGGTCAGGGCCTGCCACTGAATACCGGTATTCGCCTCGATCATCAGACGGCAGAACTCCTTGACCCATTGCTTGTCCATATTGAAGATACTATCCTTGAACCAGACCCCCTCGATACCATGCCGTTCTTTAAGGGTTATTAGTTCTGCCACCACCTGGCTGGCGGACTTGATGCGCCATGTTCGTCCCATGGTTTCGTGTACTGCGCAGAAGGTGCACTGAAAGGGGCAACCACGGGAGACGATCATGGAAATCCCCCGGATGCTGCGCAGATGGCGGTTATGTTCGATGTAGCGTTCAATAGGAAAGGCATCGTAATCGGACATGGGCAGGCTGTTCAGGTCTTTGATCAAGGGGGCTTTGCCGTTGATGGCCAAGCTGCCGTCGTTTTTTTTGTAGCTCACCCCTTCGATGGAATCGACGGGCAGTCCTGCCGATAGCGCCGCAGCCAACTCGGCAATGGCGAATTCCCCCTCACCACGGATGACGAAGTCCACATGTTCGCTGGTGAGTACACTGGACGGATCAAGGGTCGGATGAACGCCGCCCAGGACGATCCCGGCGCCAGGCGCGGTTCTGCGCGCAAGCTCGGCAACCCGCAATGCCTCCGGCACGGTGGGGGTCATGGCGGTAATGCCGATCAGGTCAGGGCCATAGATCTCTATGTTCCTGAGCAACTCCTCGCTGTCCATCAACAATCCCTGCATGTCGAGCAGCTTGACCTCGAAACCGCGCTCCTTGAGGAAAGCGCTCAGATAGGCCAGGCCGAGGGGCGGCTCGAAGGGAGCCACATAGAGATTGCCCCCCTTGATCCAGTCGATGTAATCATCGAATCGATTTTTAAAATCAGTGCCGTCATAAAAGGCCGGGTTGATCAGCAGGATTTTCATGGCTATCTCTCTTCCGGGCAAAAAAGCATGCCTTCCTTTGTTTTTTCCCACGGGGCAGGACGAGATGCACTCGCTACAGGCTGAATGGCCGTACTGTCCGTCGTGGGGTCTGATGACCTCGTTGCACTAGCCCTTGTTGGATATGATGTAAACCCCAATGTAGTGCCGGCCTGCTAAATCGCATAGTCGAACGGCCGCTCGGTCTCGGCAAAGAATTCTGCAAAGATATCCTTGCGGATCTGGACAAAGTCGTAGCTACTGCGGTCTCTGGGGCGGGGAAGCTGCACCGGCACAATCTTTTTAATTGTTCCCGGACGACTGGACATGATCACCACCCGGTCTCCCAGAAAGATGGCCTCATCGATGTCATGGGTGACCAGCACCATGGTGGTGCGTTCCGCCTCCCAGATGCGCAGGATTTCCTGCTGCATTTGGATCTTGGTCAGGGCATCCAGGGCTCCGAACGGTTCGTCCAGCAGGAGCAGTTGGGGATTATTGACCAGAGCCCGCGCTATGGCCACCCTCTGGGACATGCCGCCGGAAAGTTGGTGGGGCAGCGCCTTGGCAAACCCGGACAGACCGACAAGCTCCAGGTGTTCGCGAACAACGGTGTCCCTTTTACCGCTGTCCAGGCCGTTCAACCCGAAGGCAACGTTTTTTTCTACGGTCAACCAGGGGATCAGGCGGTGCTCCTGGAAGACCATCCCCCGGTCGAGGCCGGGTCCGGCGATCCGCTTCCCGCCGATCCTGACGTCGCCGGAATATCCGTTTTCCAGGCCGGCAATGATTCGCAGCAGTGTACTCTTGCCGCAGCCGCTGCTGCCGACGATACTGACGAACTCACCTTCACTAATGGCAAGATCGATCCCCTGCAGAGCGGTGATTTCACCGCTATTGACCTTGTAGTTTTTGTTGAGTCCTTCGATAACCAGGCTGCTGGCTGCTGTTGCCGCATTCATAGTGTTCTTCCTTAGGGTCTGGCAAGTAATAAGGTGTTACATCTGGCATCTCATCTCCAGGCCGTCTTTGAACGCACTTCAATCGCAAAATCCTCAACGCAGCCCTGCTACGTCTGCGGTTTGGCTCAATCAGCCCGCCCAAATCCGACCTGAATATGAGCGCCATATTGCTTCACTTATTTCTTGACAGACCCTTAATTGCCGGAAAAGGCAATCTTCCAGGTGATAAGCCGTTTTTCTAGGAGCTTGATCAGGCCATCCATCACCTTGCCGATGACGCCGATGGTGATCATCCCTACCAGCACCACGTCGGACTGGGACAATTCCCTCGCATCCATGATCAGGTAACCGATACCGCTGCTGGCGGCGATCAACTCAGCCGCCACCACGCAAATCCAGGCCACCATCAAGCCGACCCGCACGCCGGTCATGATGGCGGGCAGCGCCCCCGGCAACACCACCTGAAAAACGAACTTGAATCGAGGTACCGCCAGAAGTCGGGCAACTTCCACAAACTTGTGATCCGTCTGGCGAATGCCGTCGATGGTGTTGATGATGATCGGGAAAAAGGCCCCGAGGAAAATGATGTAGACTTTCGACTTCTCGCCGATGCCGAACCAGAGTATGGCCAGTGGAATCCAGGCGATGGGAGGGATCGGCTTGACTACCTGGATAATCAGGTCCGTGAAGCGGTCCAGAGTTTTAGAAAGGCCGATGGCGATGCCTAATGTAAGCCCGAGGAATAGGGCGATGCCGAACCCTTCCAATACCCTGGCCATGCTGATGCCGATGTGGCGAAGCAGGTCGCCGCTCTCCAGGAGATCTCGAAAGGTCAGTGCAATCCGTGAAGGAGGCGGCAAGAGGAGCGGGTTGAGATATCCCAGGTGAAACAGCAATTGCCAGACTCCGATGATTGCCACTGACAACCCGAAATATTGAAACAGGTGTTGTAACTTCTGTAGTCGTGAAGTTGTGTCATGGCTCATGATATGTGCTCCTGAAAACAGAGGCAGGAGGCTTTCCCGCACCCCCGGATGGCCTATTTTATTCCGCTTTCACGCGTCAGGCTTGGGTCGGCAAACGTAGATATGTCAACATGATATCTAATAATTCCGTTATCCTTCATGAATTCTTCGGAGCGCTTCAACTCCTCCAGATCTTCATGAGTGATGGCCGGATTATAGTCAAACTTCTTGAATACCTTGAGCAGCAGGTCCGGCGACAGACTGACATCTTTTTCTATCAGCTTTGCCGCTTCCGCGGGATGGGATTTTATGAACTGCGCGCCACGCTGATAAGCCTTCAGGAGTGCTTTTGTTTGATCCCGGTGTTTGACGACGAAATCATTGGTGGCAATGATGACCAGCACGCCTTTTTTGATTCCGGTGCCATCAGCCAGTACACGTATGGCGCCCTGAGACTCCAACTTGGTAATCAACGGTTCCCATAGTGCGCCGGCATCGATATTTCCGTTCTGAATTGCCGTGGCAATATCCGCCATGGGGAGATTGATAAACTGGATATCCTTGGTGGTAAGACCTCCTTGTTTCAAAACCAGCGCCAGCAGATGATGGGCATACGACCCCTTGGGCACGGCAACCTTTTTCCCTTTGAGATCTTTCGGGGATTTGATGCTTGAGTTCACGGGAATGACAACTGCCAGCGACTTGGGTCCGAACGAGGAGAGAGCGATAATACGGGTGTCTATACCGGCGGACTTGCCGATGATGGCAGGGGTGTCACCCAGGAAGCCAAAGTCCTGCTGTCCGGCGGCGAATGATTCATTCATCGGCGGTCCTGCCGCAAATGATGTCCATTTCAGGGTCGGCTTGGCGCCGACCTTCGCCAGCTCTTCATCGATCCATTTCTTGTGTTTGGCCACAAAAAGTGGCGCATAGTGAGGGATCGGCTGGGTGGCGATGCGAATCTCGTCGGCGCAAGCCCATGATGAGACAAGGATGGTCAGGAGTGCGACCGGAAAAAGGCGTGTGACGATGTTGTACATGGCGAGTCTCCCTTGGAATGCTATCGTATCAGGATGGTACTGCCGCAAGGCGATCGAGGTGTCTGAACAGTGGATGCGCCTGTTCTTCTTCTGCATGCCGGACCAGAATGTTTTCGTTGATGACCTCTTCCGGCTCTATGACCCACACCGCCGAAAGATCCACGTCGCCCAGACGCCGGCGCACCTCGCGATAGTGATGCTGGAATATTGGTCCGGTGATCAGCGTTTTGACCGGCTTTCCCTTGATCTGCCAGCTCTGTCCGTTTTTGTCGCTGACGGATATGGACACCTTCTGATCGAACCAGATGCTGCGCACCAGGTTCTTCTGGGTGTGCGACGACTCGATCAGTTCAAGGTAGAGCAGGTTGCCGTCGTCATCCACTCGAATGAATGGTTTGGCCGCAGCATGGGGGTAGCCGTGTTCGTTGATTGTGGCCAGCACTTTTGTGGCATCCTCATTGTTGAAAAGTTCTATGATATTCTGGTCGAGTTTTGTTGCCATATGAACGCTCCTTCCGGGTCAGAAACCCCTGTTTCTCTTTCAGCGCGGTGTTCTCAGCCATTCACAGCAGTCGGGAGAGATCCGAATCGGGATGGTTGCCGCACCGGCGATAGTCGTTGTAGTCGATCGGCAACTGGTACTTGGCCCGCAGGTCGTGCAGTCCCTGCGCCAGGCCAACGAAGTACTCCAGCGACGGGTTCCGCTGATCCTTGAAGTAGGAACCGGGCCGCGGCACCCAGACGATGTAAAAGGTGGTCACTCCGTTCTCCGCCAGGGATTCCGCCTCATCCAGAGTCGATGTGAGGGCCTCCTGCTCGCTGGTGAAGCCATGGGGTTTTGCCAGTTCCACGCCTCCCACCAGGCCGGTCCCCACATTGCCCCGTCCAAAGATGTCCACCGCCCTGATCAGGCGTTGTTTCCATTCCTGGTAGCCGACATATTTGGCCTTGCCGGGGCAGACCCAGTTGAACTTCTCTTCTCCCAGGACCTCCAGGTCGCTGGTGTAACTGGTCAGGCCGGTCTGCTCGTAAAGCCGCGCCAGTTGTTTTTCGTTGAAGGCCGATGCAATCAACTCGCTGGGAAATTTTCCGGCCGAAAAGTTCTCACCGATGGCCTGCAGAGTTTCGATGTAAAAATCAACCTCGCGATCGAACAGCGTATCCCCCTTGATGACCGATCCCGAGGTCAGGCAGATGCTGGTGAAACGCCCCGGTTCTTTCAGCGCCTCCCGGATGGTTTCGGAGATATCCTGAGGCTTGAGCCGTGAGGGGACGCCCAGTTCATCCTTTTGTTGCTTGGTATGGGTGACGATGTCGCAGAACTTGCATCCCTTGTCCTCGGCCCAGAAATAACAGTAGCTGGACTGGAAGACGTTCAGCCGTTGGGGCCGGGCACTGACTATATGGCTCATGGGTATGCCGGAGCTGGTCTTCTTGTCGTAGTAAAGCGGTTTGGGCCAGAGTTCGACATGCTCCACGAATTCGTCGCCATCCACCAGGGCCAGCTTGCCGTCGATCAGGTCAACCAGGTAGGGGTTTTGCGCCAATGGGGTCGGATCGGTCAGGATGGTAGTGCCATCCCGCAACAGCAGGGATTCCGGCAGTTCCTTGATCTCACCATCGCGCGAACCGAACAGATAGGGGCTGCGCATCTGGACGGAGCCGTCAACGGTCTCCAACGCCCGCTCGGTGTAATGCACCCCCCGGCGTTGGGCATCAATCTTAATCGCCACCAGGCGCGGAAACCCGGGGTGCCGCTCCAGCACCCGCTCCAGTTCCGATTCCTCTGTTGCCACTCGTTTCAATGCAACGGTCATAGGGATAAACCTCCATGAGGATATTCTTGTCGGTAGTGATTATTAGCTGGACAGGTCGGCAACCCGGTCAGTGCGCTCCCAGGGGAGATCCAGGTCGGTACGGCCGAAGTGCCCATAGGCGGCGGTCTGGCGGTAGATCGGCCGCCGCAGGTCGAGTTGCTCGATAATTGCTGCCGGACGGAGGTCAAAGTTCTTTGCAATAAGGGCCGAGAGCTGCTCGTCGCTGATCGTGCCGCTGCCGAACGTCTCGACAAAGACCGCAACGGGGCGAGCCACGCCGATCGCATAGGCGATCTGGATTTCGACCCTTTTTGCCAATCCCGCGGCGACGATGTTTTTGGCCACGTAGCGGGCGGCATAGGCGCCAGAGCGATCGACCTTGGTGGGATCCTTGCCCGAGAAGGCGCCGCCGCCGTGCCGTGCCACGCCGCCGTAAGTGTCGACAATGATCTTTCGTCCGGTCAGGCCGGCGTCGCCGTGGGGACCGCCCACCACGAAGCGCCCGGTGGGGTTGATGAAATAGCGGGTTCGGTCGTCCAGCAGGTTCTCCGGGACGGTCGGCCTGATAATCTTGTTGATGACATCCTGCCGGATCTGCTCCAACTCGACATCAGGATTGTGCTGGGTGGAGATGACCACCGTGTCGATCCTTTTCGGACGGCCGTCTTCGAACTCGACCGTCACCTGGCTTTTGCCGTCCGGCCGGAGGTAGCCGATCTCTCCCTGTTTGCGAGCCGAGGCGAGCTTCCTGGTCAACCCATGGGCAAGGGCAATACTGGTCGGCAGGTACTCGGGCGTCTCGTCGGTGGCGTAGCCGAACACCATTCCTTGGTCGCCGGCGCCCACCGAATCCAGGTAGCCATCGTGGTCTCCCCCGTTGCGGAGTTCGAGAGCTGTGTTGACCCCCTGAGCGATGTCCGGCGACTGCTGGTCGAGGGACACCAGCACCGCACTGTGTTCAGCATCCAGGCCGAGTTCGGCTCCGGTATAACCAACATCGGCAATGGTATCCCTGGCCACCCGCACGGCATTGATCTGGGCCGAAGAGGACGTCTCTCCGATGATTACCACCAAACCGGTGGTGACGCTGGTTTCGCAGGCCACGCGGGCCAAGGGGTCCTTTGCCAGCAATGCGTCCAGGACGGCATCCGAGATCTGGTCGGCAAGCTTGTCCGGGTGCCCTTCGGTTACCGATTCCGACGTAAACAGGTAATTCTTTGCGGCCATGGTGTTCTCCTTGGTTGGTTTGTTCGTCCTGAAATAAAAAAAGGCCGGAGGAATACATTCCCCCGGCCTCCAGTTTTTCTGGTCAGCTCAGATAGTGTTGTTTGCAGGCTAATTCCAATTCCAAATCAAAGCGGCATCTTCGTTGGCTCGTCTTCGGCTCCTCAACGTACTACCTGTACGCTTTCGTCGCCTCAGTCCTCGCCGCCTTGATGTCATCTTTGATTTGAAATCGGAATAAATCGGCCTGTTCTGTATGTTGCTGGTTACGCGCGGTTCATCTGACGACTGCGATTATCGCACCCTCTTGCGCAGTTTTCTATATTATAACTATAAATTTAGTAGATTTATATCATATGATTTCTCACAGTGTCAAGGAAATAATTCGATAAGTCACCGATCATCTCAATGAAACTTATTCCGGTGGATTATGAGCCGGTATTCCCGATCGACATAAATATGACTAAAAGTACTTTCACACGAGAGGCTATTACAGATTTTCCTTGCGTGCATTGTTCGACACAGGTATCCTTGTCTTACCAAATCTTACGCGAGGTCTCGTATGGAAACGACACTGCTGTCAAGCAAGGGGCAGGTAATCATTCCCAAAACAATTCGTTCCAGCCATCACTGGAGGCCGGGAACCCGCTTTGTCGTTGAAGATGTGCAAGGTGGTGTTTTGCTCAAACCATTGAGCAGTTTTCCCGCCACAGACCTGCAGAGTGGACTTGGCTGCGTCGGCTATAAAGGTCCGGCTAAAAGCCTGGATGAGATGCAGGCGGCAATTGATGATGAACTGGCGCATACTTGGCGCAAGGGGCCGCGCTGATGGTTACGCTCGATACCAATGTCTGGGTGCGCTATCTGACCAACGATGACAAGCTTCAGGCCCGTCGCGCCATGGATCTTCTGGAGCAGTCCGATGCCGTCTTTCTGCCCAAAACAGTGCTGCTGGAGCTGGAGTGGGTGTTGCGGGCGGCATATGGGATAAAACCGGCCGTCATACACAAATCATTGCTGCATATTTTGGGATTGCCGATGGTGATTGCCGAATCTGTCGGGCAGGTGACCGCCGCACTTGATTTCCATGCTCAGGGCTTTGATCTTGCCGATGCCCTGCACCTTGCCTCCAGTGATGCAACGGAAGCAGTCTATACCTTCGACGAGCGGTTTGTCCGCAAGGGCAAACTCGCGGCGCCGCCGGTCAGGATGGTTCCGGGTAAATAGTGGGGTGTGGCGATCCGGTGCCGGCTGTCACGGATATTAGCTGCAGTGAGAGATAATGAGACGATTCGTGAATGGTTGGCGAATTCTATTGAAGTGGGCGCGGAAAATTGAGCAAGATTTTTCCCAAACCTGGACTTCCGGAATTTACCTTGGTTCACCATAAGCAGCTACATTCCGCTTAAATCGCCGCGCCATCGGTAACCAGGCCATTGTCAAGGGCATAAAGCCGGTCGCCCCACTCCCGTGCCCATGCTCTCAGTTCTTCAGGCCGCAACGGGACAGAGGCATTCACCGGGGAGTGGGCCTCGTCAACGATCTGGTTCGCCAGCCTGCGGTAGAAGTAGGATTGGTTGGAGAGAGGTGATGCCTCGATGACGGTCTTGCCGTACAGTTCGCACTGTCTGACCATCAGGGAGCGGGGGATGCGCCCCAGGGTCCGCGTGCGGGTCTGTGCGGCAAAGTCGGCGATAAACGATTCCTCGAACGAACTGGCGATGCTGTTGGGGATCAGTCCGCCCACCGGGACCGGCACGTTCGATTCGCCGTAACGATCCAGCATCCTGAAGATGGCGTTGGCCGCGTGCAGCGACATGAAGTCGGCCGTGGTCACCACGAACACCCGGCTGACCCCGAGTTGCTGGATCGGGGTAGAGAAGCTGGAACAGCCGCTGTCGCCGGAGATGTCGTAGAGCACAAAGTCCGGGGCAACGGCTTCGAAGAGGTCGATCCTTTTCAGTTGTTCAATGGCGAGGGCTATCTCGGCCGATCCGCACGTACCGGAATCGAACGGATCGCCCAACTCGACGCAGGCGATGCCCTTGAAACCCTTGTGGACAATGGTATCAACGGAGATCTCACCCTGTTTCCGCAACAGGTCGAACACCGTTGGAATGGGCACGCCATTGTTGAGCAAGCTGCACGAATCGCCCTTTGGATCGCATCCCACCTGCAAAACGCTGAAACCCGCCTCGGCCAGGGCCGCGCTGAGGTTGGCAGTTAGGGTCGATTTACCGACCCCTCCCTTGCCGTAAAGTGCGATGTGCTCTGTCATACCCCACCCCTTGGGACATTTTTTCAGATTGCGTAGGCGAACGGCTTGTCTTCCTGGCGGAAGAACTCGGCGTAGATCGCGCTGCGCAGTTGTGTGAACTCGTAGCTGCCCCGGTCGCGCGGGCGGGGCAGATCAACCGGTATAATCCGCTTGATGGTGCCGGGCCGGTTGGACATGATCACCACCCGGTCACCGAGAAAGACCGCCTCGTCGATATCATGGGTAACAAGTATCATGGTGGCGCGTTCCGCCCTCCAGATACGCAGCACCTCCTCCTGCATCTGGATCTTGGTCAGGGCATCCAAAGCCCCGAACGGTTCATCCAGCAGAAGAACCTGGGGCCGGTTCACCAGGGCACGGGCAATGGCCGCCCGCTGGGCCATGCCGCCGGAAAGCTGGTGGGGGTAAGCCTGCTCAAAGCCGGTCAAACCGACCAGATCGATATGCTCGCGCACCGATTCACCGCGGCTGTTCTCCCTGCCTCCCCCCAAACCAAAGGCCACGTTTTCCTGTACCGTCAGCCAGGGAAACAGCCGATGTTCCTGAAAGACCACACCCCGTTCCAGGCCCGGTCCGTCGATCCGTTCACCCTCGAATTCCGCGTCCCCCTGGTAATCGGTCTCCAGCCCGGCGATAATCCGTAGCAGAGTGCTCTTGCCGCAGCCGCTGCTGCCGATGATACTGATGAACTCCCCTTGGCGCACGGTCAGGTTTATATCCTGCAAAGCGGAAACCTTGCCGCCGTGCACGGCAAAATCCTTGCGCAGTCCGCGAATATCCAAACTGGCATGCTGCTCTCCCGCAAAACCCATGACACTTCCTCCCTTATCAGGCTGTTGAAAATCTCAGGTTGTTCAAAAATAGTCAGATCGTCGCACCCGCAGAATGCCCTGCGGAGGCGTAGCAGCGCTACGCCGCACAAAAGGGCTTTCGAGGACGGCGGCGAGATGGCTGTTTTTCAACAACCTCTTGTTGCTCAGAACTCTATGCCCCGCTGTCCCAGCAACCCTTTTGCCGTACGTTCCAACACCAGGTCGGTCAGCTTGCCGAACAGGGCAAACAGCACGATACTGGCGATGATCACCGAGGCGCGTCCGGTCATCTGGCCGTCGATCATCAGGAAACCGAGCCCCCGGCTGGCACCCATGATTTCCGCCGCCACGACAAACATCCACCCCAACCCCAGGCCGCTGCGCAGACCCACAAGGTAGGAGGGAAGCGCGGCGGGAAGGACCACACGCCGCACCAACTGCACCCTGTCGAGTCGAAAGACCTGTCCAACCTCCAGCAGCTTGCGGTCCACCGTCAAAATACCGCTCAGCAGGTTCAGATACACGGGGAAAAACACCCCCACGGCAATCAGGGCGATCTTGGAGCTTTCGTGAATCCCCAGCCAGAGCAGGAACAGCGGCACCCAGGCCATGGAAGGGATGCTGCGCAACGCCTGGAGCGTCGGGTCGAGCACACGGCGTACCAGGGGGGAAGAACCGGTAACGCCCCCCAACAGCGTCGCCGCCAGGGCACCGATCAGGAATCCGCTCACAACCCGCGCCAGGGTGACGCCGATGTGGCCGAGCAGTTCACCACCCCGCAATAGTTCCAGAAGCGTGGCGGCAACAACGCTCGGAGCGGGAAACCAGTTTGCGGGCAGGGCACCCGCCTCTGCCAATGCCTCCCACACAACTACGAAAACAGCTGGAAGCACTACCCCTTGTATCTGCCGGGGCACACTGAACGTGAGCGAAGGTAAGCTGTAATGCTCTTTCAACGCCTCCAGAGCCGCTAACGTTTCCTGCGATGTCTCCTGGATGTCACTCATGGGCTTCCCCTTATTATTTACCAGCGGCCCCGAACTGGGGATCAATCAGCGCATTTACCAGTCCTGGAACGTCAACGTCCGCCTTGATCACGCCGCTCTTTTTGAGCACATCGCCGGCCGCTGCAATGGTTGTCTTCTGTTTGTCTCCGATAATCGGGTCTGTGAGGTCGGTCCGTTCCAGCACCCTGGCGGCCACGGCATCGTTCAGTTTCGCATCCCGGGCCAGAATGGCCTTGAACTCGGCCGGATTCGCCAGCGCCCAGGTACGCGCCTTTTCATAGGCAGCAATGACTCGTTTCACATACGCCGGATACTGCCTGGCAAATTCTTCGCGCACGTTGAGCACACCATAGGTATTGAGGTTCGGATCGCGGAAGAACAGCTTTGAACCCTTGTCCACCTCGGTCTGCGCCATGAGCGGGTCAAGCCCGGCCCAGGCGTCAACATCCCCTTTTTCCAGGGCGTTCCTGCCGTCCGGATGCTGCAACGGCACCAGTTCGATGTCCTTTTCCGAGAGCCCCACCCTGTCCAGCGCCCTGAGCAGAAAGACATGGGGATCGGTGCCGCGTGTCACCGCCACCTTTTTACCCTTCAGATCCTCCACCTTTGTTATGGCGCTGTCACTTCGGACCACCAGTGCCGTCCATTCCGGTTTGGAGTAGACATACACCGATTTGATCGGATTGCCGTTGGCCTTGCCGATCAGGGCCGCCGCGCCGGCCGTGGAGCCGAAATCAGCACTTTTGCTGTTGAGCAATTCAAGGGACTTGTTGCTCCCCAGGCTGTGGATCCACTCCACCTTGACATTGTCCTTGGCCAAGTCGTCATCGAGGAACTTTTTCTCTTTCAGCACCAGACTGACCGGGTTGTAGTAGGCAAAGTCGATCCTGACCACCTCCGGCTTAGTATCCTTTTTCACGCAGGCGGTCATCAGCCCCGTCGTCGTGAGGGTCAGGACGGCAATAAGCAGCGCCGCGAGAACGTTTCGTTTCATAATAAAACCTCCTTATATGCGGCAAGCCGCTGTTATGCCGATTCCTGATTAGTACTGATCTCCCGCTGGATGAAAAATGTGCAGTCGATAAACAGTTCCTCCCCTTTAGGCCCTCTGGGGCCTAAAGGGGGAGGTTAGGAGGGGGGGATCACTTGAATCTGCAGGTTTTGCCCCCTCCCTGACCCTCCCCCGCTGGGGGAGGGAACCTATGTAATCAGATTTGCTGGAGATTGGTTTCACTCAGATGCCGATTCAGGTTCAATATATCCGGTTGCCTGAAGATCCGTGTTGCCGCTGGTGTACCCAACTCTTGTAACGCGGGTCATTCGGATCTTTGTCCAGTGCCTCGCGTTCTTTCAGATACAGGCCGATGTTGGTGCTTTCGTACAGCTTGCGGTCATCACCCACCGGGCAGACCTTGCAGCAGATGCCGCACGGCCAGCGGTTCTCGCTGCGCAGCTCCTGGTGATATCTCGTACAGGAATCCACATCCATATCGGCAATGATGCTGTCCGGCCGGGTGGTGAACGACTGTGACGGACAGAGCCGGCGGCAGACGTCGCACTTGGTGCAGATATCCTTTTCGATAACCGGGTCTCCCGCCAGCTTCAGGTTGGTGAAAATTGACACCAGGCGGACCCGGGGCCCGTACTCGCGGGTGATCAGGTTGTGGCTGTAGGCAATGGTGCCCTGTCCGGCGTATTTGGCGGCAAACACATGGCTGAAGCAGCCTTGATACTTATTCAGTAGAATCTCCAGGTTGCCGTAGCCGTCGCGGGGCATGAAGATCGAGGGGTGACCACGGTCGTTGAGCCAGACCGAGAGGCGGAAACCGATCTGGTCAAGCAGGCTGTTTGTGGCGTTGTACATCTCCTGATAGTTGATGGAAGGGGTGCTTTCCAGCACCGGCAGCAGCATGGGCACGCCGATGACGATGACCGTCTCCGCCATGCTCCACAAAGCCTTGGGGCGGTAGTCGTGCAGCACTTCTCCGTATTCATCCCAACGGTCAGCAGGGGCGAAATTCACCAGGCTGGCGCCGAGGACCCTTGCTTTGGCAATGATCGCGCGTTTTGTCGTTGATGCCATGACGTCTCTTCCTCTGTTCGGTGGTGAAAACAAAAAGGCCGAGGTATGTCCATAACTTCCGGACATGCGCCCCGGCCTCCGGTTTTTCCGGTCAGCACGGTTGTGCGATTCGGTTGTAAATCTCCCTGTGACGAAGGAAGATGTAATTACTTATATGTCGCTGCCGTCGATATATCCGCTTTTGTTCAGGCGAATCATATCTATTAAACCTATAGATAAAATAAAACAGACGTGGCTGTCAAGCAAATTTATTGTTCAGCATATTTTTAACCCGGATTTTCCATTAGGGCACGAGATGCTGCCGAGGCATATTCCGAGCAGCTATGCCTGAATAGGTCCGGCAAGGCTCGTGCAGGAGCTTTGCTCAGCCTAATGGAATATCCGGGTTAAACCTGAATCCGTGAAGCCTTCTCGGCTTCTCTTGTGGGAATGCCCCACGGATTCAGGCATAAAATTCACATAATAGTGACAAAGTGTACATAAAGTAGCTATAAAATAAGCATATACACATACGAGATGAACTACGAATCCCATGTGAACCTCCCGGCAGTTCCCCCGCGTCTTTCCCGCAAAGACCTTCCGTGCTATCTGTCACCGAACCAACGACCCATTGCGTCGCGCCACAACGAACAAGGCTGCCGCAAAGCCGCTCTTGAGGCATTGCGAATTGCAGCCGAAAAGGGAATCGTATGCATACCATAAATCAGAGACGTCTGGCATCCATCGCGAGAGAACGCACATCTGAAACTGCAATCCGGGCGGGAAGCGAGCGTCAATCCTTGTCGATGATCGGCGTTTCCTTCGAATCCCCGGATACGATGGCTGCGACGTTGCCGTTTTCCCTCAACGACGTCACAGCCGGATCGGAGAACGAGCTGCAAGCCGTGGTTGTCGGGGATAAGGAGCAGGTTGACCTTCCGCTCATCATCGAGCAATCCAACTACTTCGCCAACATAATGAAGCAGGCAGCTGCCGGCGAAACGCCGAAAAAGGTCATCGCCGACCTGGAACGCTTCCTTGCCGACAATCCTTCCAGGGTCTGGGAAAACAGCTGGGTTCGTTTTCCCCGCAGGTATCTCTCGTCCTACGCCAACGATGTCTTTGAGGGGGATCTTCTGGCTGACAAGAAGAATCCCGCCGCAGGGAAGCGGGCAGACTGCGGGCGTTTTGTCCTTTCCGATGCCACGGGTGAAGAGTTGCTCCGCCTGCCGGTCAGCTACCTGATCAAGCTGGCGCTGGCGGACCTGATCGGCTCCCAGCGGATTCTCCCGCCCCGTATCAGGCAGACCGGAATCCGGCTCATGGGGCATTACCTGAACGATAATACCTCGCCGGAGACGTTCTCGTTCAACGTCGTTTCCCTGACGCCGGCGGGAGGCATGGGCAAGGCCATTGCCCGTGAAAGCGCCATCCGCTACCTCATGACCCAACTGCTGGTTATGTACGCCAATGAGGCATTCGGCCTGAAGGAGAGCGGCCAGAAGGCGATGATCTATTTTGCGCCCCATCCGCCGGTGCGGCAAAAGGAAATGAACGACCATGTTTCGGATACCTTCTACCGGGAGCTGTTCATGAGCCCTTGCCTGTCCGGCTGGGACAAGGGCGAGGCAAAATACCGTTACATGCAGTTGTGCCACCAGGTTCTTTCCCGCAGTCAACTCAATGCTGTCGCCAAGCTGCGTGAGTCGCGAATCATTCTCAACAATCTGGTGGTGCTCCCCAACCTTTCCAATGTGAGCCTCGCCAACAACGGCACCCACATCAGCATCGGCAGCAAACGCATGTCGCAGGCTCTGGCCAATGCCGATTCCGGCTTTGGCGCTGTTCATGAGAAACAGCTCGGCGACCTCGCCATAAAGATAACGGAGCATTTTCTGCCGCTCTTCGTCGGGACCTATACCGCTGCCCCCTATCGCCTCGCCTATACCGATTTTCATCCCGAGAAGGCGCTCGGTTTTCTGCCGCACGAACTCGACTACACTCATCTCAGGATGATCTGGCGACGTTGGAAGAAGAAGGCCAGTCTTTCCATCTGCGGCCAGCCGCTGACCCCTTTTGGGCCGGTGGCATTGGACAAGCTGTTCAGTACTGTTTTTCGGCTCAAGGGGGATTTCGTACCCGATTACCGCCTGGTGGATTACCTGGTTTGCCTGCTCTCCACCGACCGCAGCCCTGCGCTGAACGGGGTCATGGGCAATACCGACCAGCTCAGGAAGGACCTGGCCGACATGGGGGTCTTCGACGAACAAATGTCGGTTTATCTGCTCTATAAAATGCGTGAGTACGGGAAGATGGGTTTTTCCGGGTTCGAAGGCAGGCATTACAGCCTGTTCGGGAATTTCGAAGAGGATATGGGACGGGCGGCGGACCTGCAAACGCTCATAACGGCACTTGCCTACAAATATATCGCGATGGGGACCACCCATGCCCATATCCCCGATACCTCCTCCGTGGAAAGTGAACGGCGGCAGATATTCTTCGGATCGGCGATCGGCATCCCCACCTTTTTTGTCAGTAAAAACTCTGCCAATTCCTTTCTGAACAAGATCCTCAAAAAGACCAACTCAGTCCGGTCCAGTCACCGGTATCCCGGCTATCTGCGCGTCCAGAACCATGAGTTCTGCAAGGCGCTCGTCAGGATCATCAGAGAGGATGCCGCGGACCTGATAGAACTCCATGATCTGCATGCCACGCTCAACGATCTTGAAAATCGCCTGGCGGAACCGGAACGGTGCACCGCCGCCGGACGGCTGACGGCCGGTATCCTCGATGAAGTGAACGCGCGCTCTCCCATGAGCCTCAAGTCCCGTGAATTCAACACCGGAGCCGAGCGCTACTACCGGGGAACCCTGCGGCAACGCCATATGGAGGAGGCCTTCCGTTTCCTTGAGGACGAGTGCAGACGCCTTGATCAGGAGTCGCCCGAATTGGACGATGAGATGCGCAAAGCCCTCCGGTTCACGCTTCAGGGGCAGGGTGCCGCTCGCTTCCTGGCATCGGTCAAAGAGGACGTCCTTCTGGAAAAGGCTGACGTCGTGAGTTTGCAGCGGCTGATGAACCTCATCCTCTTAACCGTCTCACACAATGAACAGCGGGTTGCACAAGAATCCAACGTTACAAGGAGAGGCCAGGATGATGCAACACCAGTACATCGAACGGCATAGCGGCAGGGTTGTCACTGAGCGGCTGTTCGGAGACCGGATGGTCAAACTCCTCTACCATGGGGTGAGGGAGAACAGCACGGGTCTTTTCAAGCTCTTGACGAGCAGTTGGTCGTCGCATATTCTCGGCATGGTCAATTTCGACCGCCCCATACTTGCAAAACGGCGGTTTCTGGCCGACTGCGGCATTGATCTGGCCGAGTGTCTCGATGCGCCTGAGCAACTGGATACGCCGCGCAAGGTCTTTGAACGTAAAATCCGATTTCAGGAATGCCGCCCCATGGCGGAGGATCAAGGCGCCGTTGTCTCGCCCGCCGACGCCAGGATCGTGGTTGGTTCCTTCCATGAAACCTCCCTGCTTTTCCTCAAGGAAAAATTCTTTTCTTTTGAGGAGTTGCTGGGCCATAATAAAAATCAGTGGTTGGAAGCGTTTTCAGGTGGAGACTTTGCGGTTTTCCGGCTTACGCCCGACAAATACCACTACAATCACACGCCGGTGGCCGGGCGGGTCGTTGATATCTATGCCATCGACGGGGGCTACCATTCATGCAACCCGGGAGCTGTCGTATGCGTCGCCACCCCCTATTCCAAGAACAAACGCGTGGTTACGGTCATCGATACCGATGTGCCGGGGGGGACGGGGGTCGGCCTGGTAGCGATGATCGAGGTGGTGGCACTGATGATCGGCGAAATTGTCCAGGCTTACAGCAGCCGGGGGTACGACGAGCCTCAAACGCCGGAACCGGGGATGTTCCTTGAAAAGGGACAGCCGAAGAGTCTGTATCGCCCCGGAAGCAGCACGGATATTTTGATCTTTCAGCAAGGGCGGGTCGAATTTGCCGAAGACCTGCTCAGCAACATGCGGCAGCCAGGTGTGTCGAGCCGTTTTACGCACGGTTTCGAAAGGCCTCTGGTTGAAACCGACGTCAGGGTGCGATCCTTGATCGCATCGGCGGCGCATTAAGAGGTTGTTGAAAAACAGCCATCTCGCCGCCGTCCTCGAAAGCCCTTTTGTGACTTCGGCCTGCGGCCTCACCCTTCGGGCGCCTTCGCGGTCCAATTTCACGAGTGAAATTGTGCGGCGTAGCGCTGCTACGCCTCCTCAGGGTATTTAGCAGAACCGTTCCGGTTCTGTCCCTGCGGGATGAACTCCGCTGCGCTTCGTCACCGATAATCGCCGGAGGCGATTATACTGCGGGTGCGACGATCTGACTATTTTTGAACAACCTGGGTTTTCGACAGATCTTCCGCGTCTCCGTGGCTCTGTGACTAACCTTTCGTTTTCAGAATAATTTTCATGCAAGGGAGACCATCATGTTCGTGATGATCGTCATGTTTTCCGCCGCAACGCTTATGTCGCTCTACCTCTGGTGGGGGTTCAGCCGCTTGCCCGCAGAGAGGTGGCAGGTCTTTGCCACGGTGCCGTCCGAAAAGGCGAAGCCGGGCGGCTGGCGCGGCGTAAATTTTACCTGGTACGGAATTCTTACCGCCAATGCCTATCTTGTGGCGGTAATGGTCCTTCTCGTCCTGATGGGTGCAGCCGGCATCCCGCCGCTGGGTACGGCGCTGTTGGTGGTGGCGCTCCTTGCCTGCTGCGTTCCGGCCTCCCGCCTGGTGGCCCGGATCGTTGAAAAAAAGGCCCACACCTTTACGGTCGGCGGCGCGGTTTTTGTCGGCATTCTCATCACGCCGCCGTTGATTGCGCTTGTCAATCTTACAGCAGGCGCGGCATTTTCCTTCCATATTCCCATCATGGCGGCCTACGCTGCCATTGCCATCGCCTATGCCTTCGGTGAGGGGCTTGGCCGCCTGGCATGCATAAGCTTCGGATGTTGTTACGGCAAGCCGTTATCGGCATCATCCGGCATTCTGAAAAGAATATTTGCGGGACGATGCTTTGTCTTTTTCGGAGCCACAAAGAAGATCTCCTACGCCGGCGGCATGGAGGGGGCGGAGGTGGTGCCCATCCAAGCGGTCACGGCCGTGCTTTACACCGCATTCGGGTTCATCGCTACCTGGCTGTTTCTGACGACCCATCAGGCAGCGGCATTCCTGACGGCAACCATTGCAACCCAGGGATGGAGGGCCGTGTCGGAAACCCTGAGGGCTGATTACCGGGGAGAGGGGAAGGTGTCCGCCTATCAGATCATGGGGATGATCGGCGTTATCTATTCCATCGGGGCGGCATGGCTGCTGTCCGATGAATCGCCCGGCCTGCCGAACCTGCTGAACGGACTTTCGAACCTTTGGAATCCTGCCCTGATTCTCTTTCTGCAGGGAATCTGGCTGGTGATCTTCCTGTACACCGGTCGCAGCACGGTTACCGGTGCGAACCTTGAATTCCATGTCCACACCGATCGCATATAAAAGGTTGTTGAAAAACAGCCATCTTGGCCTTCGTCCTCAAATGCCCCATTGTGACTTCGGCCTGCGGCCTCACCCTTTGGGCGCCTTCGCGGTCCAATTTCACGAGTGAAATTGTGCGGCGTAGCGCTGCTACGCCTCCGCAGGGCATTTTGCGGATGCGACGATCTGACTATTTTTGAACAACCTGGTTTTACAAAAGCCTAATTAAGGTCCTATTATGAGCCAAACTCCCATGCAGCATATAGTGCCGGCATCCGGCCGGTGCGCCTGATGCGGATCGTTTCACGGCACCTGAAAGCAATCCTGTCATCCGGGCTCACACCACGCAAACTTCTCGCTACGCTCTGCATCGGCGGGGCGTTGGGGTTAATGCCGATCGTGTGGGGCACAACGGTCCTGTGCGCTGTTGCGGCATATGTTTTCAGGCTCAACCAGGTGGTGCTTCAATCGGTCAACTATCTTCTCTATCCGCTGCAATTGGCCCTCATCATTCCCTATTGCAGGCTGGGGACCCGGCTGTTCCCCTGGGGGCCTCCGTTCCCGGCCGAAATCCTGACCTACGTGCTCCATGGTCAAGGCGGCATGTTCAAGCTGTTTGCGTGGGCCACGCTCAAGGCTGTCGCAGCTTGGCTGCTGACGGCTCCGCCGTTGGCGCTTGCCCTGTACCAGTTTTTTTCGATGATGATCGGGAGGAAACGCTCCCCCGAGATGGAAGCAACGCAACAGTAGTAAGGAGATGTTGCGGACACAATATACATGGAGGAGGTGAAATGCCAGGTCCTTACGCCCACATAACCCTTGTCAATGAACTGAGAAAGAACATTATGATGAAGTCCGCCTATGTGCCGACATGCGAGGCGATGAGCGCAATTCTGAATTTTTTTGCATTCTGCGAACTTGGTTCGGTAAGCCCCGATTATCCCAATCTTGCGGCAGATGACGACAACGCCCTCGTATGGGCTGATGCCATGCACTATACGCGAACAGGGGATATGATCCGAAGCGGGGTGAAGTATATCCGGTCAATCGATAACAATGCCAGATGCAAGGCCCTGGCCTGGCTTCTCGGGTACTCCGCCCACGTGGCGACAGACGTTACCATTCACCCCGTAGTTCAGATCAAGGTCGGGGATTACGCCCAAAACAAGAGACAGCATCGCCTCTGTGAAATGCACCAGGACGCATTTGTTTTTCAGAGGATGAACCTGGGGGAGATCGGCGAATCACGTCATTTCTCCGAGGCCATATCGAGGTGTGGAGAACAGGAGGATCAGAAGCGGCTTGACAACGTTATCGTGCAACTTTGGGACGCCATGCTGCAAGAGGTGCATCCCGACCTGTATGTTTCACATCCTCCCGATGTCCAGGGATGGCATGCTCGATTCGTTTCCATTGCAGGCAGCGGCGGAAATGCCGATTGCGCGCTGTTTCCACTGGCCGATGTCATAGCCTCCCGGATCGGGTCGGGGTATCCGACATCCGGCGAGGTTGACGGGCAGTACGTAGAAAACCTGCAGATACCCATGGGGTATGGCATGCATTATGACGATATCTTCGACAGGGCAACGGAGAATGTGGGCCTTATGTGGCGAATGATCGAGCGCGGGGTCTGCGTCGATGACCTGTCGTGTCTATCCCACATACGGTCCTGGGATCTCGATACCGGCCTCGATGAAAATGGAGAATACGCATTCTGGAATTGATGGCCGCAGTATACTCCATAGTGGAAAAGGATGGAATTTTGACACTCTATTTTGCGTATGGCTCGAACCTGTGGCGGGAGCAGATGCGGGATCGCTGTCCGGCCTGCGAAGAAATTGGCTATGGCATTTTACGGGGTTATCGCTGGATCATTTCCCAGCGGGGATACGCAAATATCGTTTTGTCCGCATGCGATGAGGTCCACGGGAAGGTATACAGGCTGACGGAGTCCGACGAACGCAGCCTTGACCAATATGAGGGAGTCACTGAGGGGAGGTATCGGAAGGAAGTGGTCCCGGTCATCCTTGATGGGCAGAGCGCGCTCTGCCTGGTATATGTGGACCCGGTCGAGGAAGAGGGGGTGGCGTGGCCGGAATATGTGGTGCGAATAAATCGCGGGATCTCCGATGCAGCGCTTTCCTCCGGATATGTTGCCCGTTATATGACAAAATTTATCCCTGTTGCGGGATATGAAGCGGTGTGCGGGGCATGAGCCCGTGCGGATATCCCGGCAGAGGAGAATCCGGTGGTATGGAAACCCTTGTAGTCAACTCGTGGGATGACCTGCAATGCGAACTCTTTGCCGACTCATGGAACGAGGATTTGCGGCGCTTCAGATCGCGCTTCGCCTTCAGAGGGCTTTCAGACTCCAGCTACCGCCTTGAAACGACCTTGATCCGCCTGGGGGGGAAATTTGCCGATCTCGAACGGCACCTGCTGCGGAATTTCAAGAAATACGCCCACCGCAGCGTTGTGGAGCGCGATTCTCTCTGGCACTGGCTCTCTGTTGCGCAGCATTACGGCCTGCCGACCCGTGTGCTCGACTGGACCTATTCCCCGTTTATCGCCATGCATTTTGCAACCGCCAATATCGACAAATTCGACACGGATGGCGTAATCTGGGCGGTCAACTACGTCAAGGCGCACGAGTTGCTGCCGAGGAACCTGAAGGACCGGCTGGAACTGGAAGGTGCGAATGTCTTGACGGTCGAACTGCTTGTGGATGTGGTCAATTCATTGCCGGAACTCGATGCGCTTGCAAGCGAGAGGGTGGCAATCTTCTTCGAGCCCCCATCAATAGACGACAGGATCGTCAACCAGTATGCCTTTTGTTCGGTCATGTCCGACCCCTGCATGGTGCTTGACGACTGGCTGGAGGCCTATCCCGGAGTCGCACGCAAGATCATCATACCGGCTGCCCTGAAGTGGGAAATCCGCGACAAGCTTGACCAGGCGAATATTAACGAACGGGTCCTTTTTCCGGGCCTCGACGGGTTGAGCCGCTGGCTCAAGCGCCATTACAGCCCGCGGATGTGAATATTGAGGAGTCTTCCGGGGGCAGGTTTGACTTTCTGCCATTTGTGGAATAGCAGAAAGGTTGACCTACCACCGTAGGTTTTCTTTCTCGGTAGTAATAATAAGGGTCGCTGGCAACTCGATAATTTCCTGAGTTGATTCGCGACCCTTTTGGTTGCCCGTCATAATTCGGTCTTTTCAGGAAGCGTACATAAGAACATCCGCAGCCCATTGGTTAAGACTCTTTCCATGAGCTTGTGCCATCATTGCAGCATGGGCATGAACTTCAGGCGGGATTCGTAACATCAGTTTGCCTGAATAGGGTTTTTGCGGGGCTCTTCCCAGCTTTTCGCATGTAGCGAGATAGTCGTCTACAGCCTCAATGAAGGCAGCACGCAACTCTTTGACGGAGTCAGCGTGAAAACCGATTACGTCTTTTATCCCTGCAATGTGACCAATGAAGCACCCGTCCTCATCGCTGTATTCAATTCTTGCTGCGTATCCTTTAAATATCATCGTGTTCATGGTTTTACTCCCGCGTTCTCCAAAAATGTTTTAGCGTCTCTTACTTGATAAGGTTTTGCCTCTTTTTCCGGATGTGGTCGGTGAAATGCAGCTATTACCCCGTTCAAATCAAATCGAACCCGTGACCCTGCACCTTCAATAGTCTGTGCGCCCAACGCGACAAAAAGAGATTCAATTCGCCGCCATTCCAATGTCGCTGGAACTGGATGCGAAAAAATGTCATTAAGCGTTTTTTTATGCGATTTATTCACATAGAGATAATAACCATGAGTGACAGATTTTGCAATCACATTATGATAGCATTTTTTTGGGGAGTCATACGGGGGCAGAGAGTCTTCCGTGGCTGGCTTGACTTTCAGTTATTTATGGAATAGCAGAAAGGTTAACCTAGCCTCACAGGTTTTCCGCAATTACCCACTCGGACCGATCAGCAAATGGTCTGCAAATGGATAAAAATAAAAATTCCCGGAATTATGTAGTTGCGGTATATTCTCCGAATATGGGGTGAATATACCGCAAATCCGGCCTAAAATGTGTCGTTGGCGCAACAGTTTTTTGATGTTTATGGCCAGAAATATAATGATTAGAATAAAATAATCGCTACTGCATACTTCCAAGTTCGGAGATTACAATAAAGAAAACAATAATAAATGCGGAGCTTCAAGTGTTCTGGAACAATAGGGAACAAGATAAATCAATATTACTAGCAGCAGGCGTTATGTTGATAGGAACCGGTATTATTGCGATTTTTAAACCTATATTCTGGTTCAAAGCTGATTATGTCGATTTTACAGGCTATAACGTCCAAATCGGGTCAGCTTTAATAATTGTTGGTATTGGATTTATTGGCGTTTATTTCAGGAAGCCACGCAAAAGTTGATCTGATAAAAATGCCGAACAATGGGCGACACATGACTTCGTTGCACTTCGCATGTGTGCCCTGTAACCGTTGGTCGCAATACAAAAATGAAAATGAAAAATATAAGATACGACAATAATGGGATTCCTAGGCTGTCGAGGCCTGATTTAGATGCTTGGGCAGAGAGATTTACCCTCTTCTTTGATAAGGACGCCCTATCACAGCCCCAAATGACCCCCATTTTTACTATCTGTGATCGGCTCAAAGAGGAACATGGCGTAAACTTTGTTTTCGGCACTGACCTTGGTACCTCCCCAGAAGGTTATAAGTATCGAGGCAGGTTTCACATTCCTACATCAACCATTTACATTGATAAATCGTTAGAGTGGAAAGATCCAAGATTCAACTTCACCCTAGCACATGAACTCGCTCATTTCGTACTTCACAGGAAAATTAACACTGAAATTCTAAAAACAGGACAAAACAAAGATATTTCAGACACCAGCAGGCAACTAATATTAGATCATGTAAAAAGTGATAATCCAAGAGATTGGTTGGAGTGGCAGGCAAACAAATTTGCGTCTTCCTTTCTACTCCCAAGGCAAACGGTTCCATATGCGGTAATAGAAAAACAGATAGAAATTGGTGTAACACGCCGAATCGGGACACTCTATCTAGATAGACAGCCCACCAACATTGAGATGTATCACAGAATAATAGATCACTTGGTTAAAATTTACGAGACATCAAAAACATCCACAAAATTGAGACTGATTGAGCTTGATATTTTGATTGAAACAGAAATTCGTCAGACACCACAAAGCAGGTCAGTTGAATCAGTGACTCAGGTGATGCGTGATATGTTTAGCAAGTTGAGTGATGAGTGGGATTAGCCCAACACGCGAATGGACCTGACTCGCTTCGCTCCCAGGTCATCCGCGAGCCGTTATGGTGTGACAAATGGACTATGATAAATACGAAAAATATCATTGGAAGCTATTTAATACACTGGTTAGGTGTATTGGCTTTTGTTTTTTTGTTGCGGGCGTATTTTGTGTAATTTGGATGGTGCGCCTTATAATTGACCCAAATTTATTTTATATGGATAGCCGTCAGAAAAATATTGACTACGAAACATTTAAAATTATTGGTTCGTTTTTTTCTATCGCATCATTATTGATAGGTTTTTTTGGCATGGTTGTTAAACTATATTATCCCAAACGCATTAAAGACAAGAATATGCAACAACATAACAAGGCCGCTAGACCTGAACAATAAAGCCGTCAGGTCATCGCCCACGGCGTTATATTACAAAAGGTGAGGCACTATGAAAATTAGAAACATTATAAATTCTCTCATTCTTGTCTGTACTTTGTTTGTATCTTTATCGGCCCTGGCTGAAGATAGCATTCGTTTCAATACATGGAGTCTAGGTTCAGGGGTCGGTGAGCTTTACGAAAACAGAATAAACTTCTCAGACCTGATGAAGCTCCCATCCTTCAACCCAGAAGAAGGTTCCCCGCCAATTGACCCCCAAAAAGCACTTGCCATAGCCCGTGAGTATTTGAAGAAAAAACACGCAAAATTTGCAAATTCAGTGGTTGCCGGAGTGAATCTTACGCAGTTTGTGATGCCAAGGTATTTTAAGGACAAGTGGTATTACATTATTATTTTTGAAAATAATATTCCTGTAATCAAGCGCTATCCTGAATCAATAAATGTTGTAGTCATGATGGATGGCTCAGTGAACGAACCCTATCGTGTTAAGTAGCCAAATTGAAATATAACAAGCGGATTCAAAGTGTATTCGCTTCGTTCCGCATTTGATCCGCTAACCCGTTGGCTTAAACCGAGGATACAAATGAATCGAATTGAGGAATGGCAAAAGATATTCAGAAAAATCGACGATGAAATATTGATTCCATATAAATTCAACCGACTCATTGCTGAAAGGTACTTTGATATAATTAAACCAACAATCAAAGATGGTGGTGACCCAACCTTTCATAACTGGTGCAATGATAATTACGCCCGGTCGCTACTCTTGACCATAAGGATGCTATGCGATGAAAACAAGGAGTCTTGCAGCATTCGGTACGTACTTGGTCAAATAGCAGAGCATGCCAATGAAATAAAGAAAAACGATTATATTTCCCGTCACGAAAGTCGGTGGCAAGACACTGTGAGGAATATCTGGAACAATGAAATAGGATCAGATCAAGAAAACCTACCGAGAGCAATACCGTTAAAACACATTGAAGAATTGCGATCTTTATCAGCCTCTATTGTTGGCATAACTCACAATCATATTGCTCACAAAAGTCGCAATGAGACTGCTACATTTACAATTGAGTTTGACGAAGCATACAGGGTAATCCGTCGACTAATTTCAATTTGTCATTTCTATGCTGATTTGGTGGGAGAGATTGTTCCTAATGACGATTTAAATGTCTCTTTTTGTTATAATTGGGAAAGCATCTTTTATCAGCCATGGCTCAAACACAGCCGACCAGTGCCTTCACGTGTCCGCAAAACACGCGTCACGTGAGGCGCACTACCGTTAGGCAAATTCGAAGAGGAAGAAATGGAAGGTATCTGTATTTTCTGCATGCAGAACAAGGAGCTTAAAGCCCCCATTATATCTTCATCTTAGCTACAATGTCATCGTTTGTCAAAACTCCGAACTGTCATAAAGCTCAGTTCATAACCTGATTTTCTTGCCTTTTGCGACGCTCTTTGCCCGGGCCTCGGCACGGGCGATCATCATCTGGTGACTGCCTTCGTTCTGCTTATCGCCGGCGGGCCGACGCTGGACGCAGCCGCCGTCGGGCAGCATGTCCCACGCCGAGCGCCGGTCGGCGTCGTGAACATCGAAGACGGCACACAATTCCTTCTTCAAACCGGGATCTTCGACAGGACAGAGGACCTCTACCCTCGCTTCCAGGTTTCGTTTCATGAGATCGGCTGAGCCGATGAAATATTCCTCCGCACCGTTGTTCCTGAAGTAGTAGATGCGGGAGTGCTCCATGAAGCGCCCCACGATGCAGGTCACGCGGATATTCTCCGAAAGGCCGGCTATGCCGGGACGCACACGGCAGGAATCCCGCACATAGAGATCGATCCGTACGCCGGCAATGGATGCCTTGTAGAGGGCCTTGGTGATATCGCTGTCCTCGAGGGCGTTCATCTTGAAGCGGATATGCCCGCCGCCATGCTGGGCATGGAGGGTCGACTCACGCTCGATTTTACGCAGAATGGCCTTTTTCAGGAATCGGGGAGCGGGCACCAGCTTATTGTAGGTCCGTTTCGTGTGGAATCCGGTGGTCAGGTAATTGAACAGCTCGGTCGTATCCTGGCCGATAACGTCGTCACAGGTCAGGATACCGACGTCGCTGAAGCTGCGCGATTTGTCGGTATGGTAGTTGCCGCTTCCGATATGGACATAGCGCCGCAGGCCGCTGTAGTCCTGGCGTACGACCAGGATAACCTTGCAGTAGGTCTTGAGGCCGACCACGCCGAAGGTGACATGAATGCCGGCCTCTTCCATCCGCTCCGCCAGGCGAATGTTGGCCTCTTCGTCGAAACGCGCCTTCAGTTCGATGACCACTGCCACCTGCTTTCCGTTATGAGCAGCCCGGACCAGCGAGTCGATGATGCAGCTGTCGGTGGCGGTGCGATAAAGGGTCATCTTGATGCCCCGGACCTTGGGATCGTCCGCAGCCTCGCGCAGGAAGCGCTCCACCGAGGTGGCGAACGACTCGTAGGGGTGCTGCAGCAGTATCGGGCCAGTATCGCGGATGACATGAAATATGTTGCGCTGCGTCTGCAGGGCGGGATGGTCGATGGGATGGTGCTGCGGGTCGTGCAGGCGGGGATAGTACAGTTGGGCGATCTCGTGCAGGTCGCGCATGGCCAGCATCACCGGAGCCTCGAACACGTCGCTTTCCTCGTTCAGTTGCAACTCCCCCGCCAGTTTGCCGCGGTGCACCTCGTTCATGCCCGGCCCGATCTCCAGGCGCACAATGGGCGCGAACTTGCGTTCCTTGAGCTCCGACTCGATCATGGCCATCAGATCGTCTGCCTCTTCCTCGTTTTTTTCGGCATTGGCATTGCGGGTAACCCTGAACATTTCGCAAGCGACTATCTCCATCCCCGGAAAGAGCATATCCAGGTTATGCATCATGATCTCTTCCAGGCTGATGAAGTGGTCTCCTCCCCCGACCCGTATGAATCGGGGCGTACCCAGGCCGACGGGAACCTTGACCCGTGACAGGATGGTTCTCTTTGTCTTGGGGTAGCGCAACGTGACCAGCAGATTGAGCGACAGGTTTGAGATGAAGGGAAAGGGGTGGGCCGGATCAATGGACTGGGGTGTGAGCAACGGGAAGATGTTATCCCGGTAATAATCGCTGACCAGCTTTTTTTCCTTCTGCGTCAGCTCCCGATAGTGTTCGATGACGATCCCTTTCTGCTTCAGGAGCTGGAAAACCCGGAGCAGCAACTCGTCCTTATATGCCTCCAACTCCCGCACAAAGGCATAACATTCCTGCACCTGCTGGCGGGGGGTCCGGCCGTCGGGGGTCAGTTCCCGCATGCCGGCGCCGATTTGCTGCTTGAGGCCGCCGATACGCTTCATGAAAAACTCGTCCATGTTGCCGCTGACGATGGCGATGAACTTGAGCCGCTCCAGAAGCGGCACACGCTCGTCTTCAGCCTCGTGCAGCACCCGGCGTTTGAATGCCAGCCACGTTAATTCCCGGTTCAAATACCACTGGTGGTCGTCAAGGTCGATCTTTGGGACAAGGGACGGCGGCGCGGGAAGAGGCATTGCCGGCTTTGATGATTGCTGTTCAAGTCCGGTCGGGAATTGTTCCTGGGTGTCCATCGGCGGCTCCAACAATAGGGATAGTTATATATACCCTATTATTGGAGCACGCAACGTTACAGCTCTGTTACATTGGCCGGGTCAACCACATCCGGATCGCGTCTTTTTTCGCACATCGGGCAAAGGCTGTACGTGGCGGGAAGGTTCATGCCGCAACAGGTCCAAGCCGCAGCATTCGCGAGCACTTCGGCGCCATCCCACGGGTATGGATCTCTTATGGGGTTATATCCGATCTTGTGGGGCATGCGCATCTCCTTGTCATGGTGATTCAACAGGTTCCAGGCCGCAACCCTCGTGGGACAGCCTCCCGATACGCCCACGAGCGCCTGTTATGTTCTTCATGACCGCACCGCAGGCATAGGTGATCACTTCCATCCTGAACACCGGCTTCACCTCATCGATCATGGTGCCGATTGCCTCGCTGCCGCAATGCAGACAATGCTTTGTTAGTTTTTTCATGGGATCTTTTCCTTGGATTGAGATACTCGTATCATACTGTTTCATCGTTACAGGCGTATTGCAGCCGTGTAATTGGTGAGGAATAATTTTATGGCAAGCGCCAGTGTTCCGTACGGTTGGTCGTAGGAATTACAGGTGCGAACCAAACGCTTGGGACACTTGAGGCGACATGAGCGCTTCCAACTCGAAACGCTTGATTTTCCGCGTGGTCGTCTTGGGGAATTCCTCATAACGGATGGTAATGCTTTTGACCCTCTTGTAAGGAGCGAGCTTCTCGCAAGCACCGGAGATTTCATTGCGGACGAGCGTCTCGACTTCCGCTTCTGAAAGGGGAGCGCGCCCCTGTTTGGCCGCAAGCTCATCCAACGCTTCCAGATTCGGACGGACCACGGCGCGGATTTCTTCCGCCACCGAGCCGTGCTTGTGGGCATACACCAAAATCTCGGCGATGTAGGGACTTTTAAGTATCTCGTTTTCAACCTCTTCGGGATAGATGTTCCTGCCGTTGGGGGTAACAATCAGGCTTTTAACCCGGCCGCAGATAGAGAGGAAGCCCTCGTCGTCGAGACGCCCCAGGTCGCCGGTACGGTACCAGCCGTCGACGATGGTTTCGGCGGTGGCCTGGGGGTCCTTGAAATACCCCTGCATGACGTATGGCCCCCTGACCAGAATCTCTCCCACCATTTCGCCGTTGGGGGCGTCAATCCGCACCTCGATCCCGGCAAGGACGCGACCGACACTCCCCAATCTCATCCCGTTCCATGATTCCGCGGCAATGACCGGTGACGTTTCCGTGATGCCGTATCCCTGGAACAGCGTTACGCCGAGCTTGGCAAAACCGGCGGCAATGGCCGGGTCGAGGGCGGCCCCCCCGCTGATGAATATCGTCCCGCTGCCGAGTCTCCTCCGGATTTTGGAGACGACAAGCGGCCGCGTTACGGAAAAAGAAAAGAGGAGCCTGGTGAGGGGCTCCTCCTCGATTTTTTTCATGATCCGGCCAAGAATCATCCGATAGACAGCCGGCACCCCCACGAAGAAGGTCGGTTTCACCTCAGCCAGGTTCTCGCCCAATTTTTTCAGGGATTCGCAGAAGGAGACCTTTCCACCGAGGGAAAGAGGGAGGAGGATGCTGCATACCTGTTCAAAAATGTGGTTGATCGGGAGAAAGGAGAGGGTATGAATCGACTGATCTACTCCCAGATGGGCGGCGGCATCGCGGATGTTGGAGACGATGTTTGCATGGCTGAGCATGACCCCTTTGGAGCGGCCGGTGGTTCCCGATGTGTAGAGGATGAGGGCCGTGTCGTCAGGCATGCGTAACGTTGTGGAACAGGCCCCTTCCTGAAGGAGTCCGTCAAGGGTGAGGATAGGGCATCGTGAGGCGCCGGGGATGTCTGGCGGGGTTTCTTCGGCCATGGGGAGCAAGACGATCAGGCGAAGTTCCGTCAACTCCGCCGCCATGCCGAGGACCAGGTCGAGCCGGTCTCCTTCGATGAAGAGCACCCGTGCCTCGCTGTGGGAGAGGATATGGCGCACCTCGATCTCTTTGAGTTCCCTGTCGATGGGGACGACTACCCCACCAGCCTTCAGGATTCCCAGGTAGGCCATCACCCACTGGAACGACGAAGAGGCAAGCAGGGCCGCATGATCGCCCGCTTGGAAGCCGCTTCCCGCGAGACCGGCGGCGATCCTGCAGGATGCTTCCCGGAGCGTTCCATAGGAGGTCCCCTGCCATCTCCCGTTCCGTTTCTGAAAAAAGGCGGTACGATCTTCGAATTTCCGGCAGCTCTCTTCAATGAGGGAGGTTATTGTGGCCACGAAATCGAACCCCATGATGGCATAAAGTTGTGGGAGTATACACCATGCATGTTTCTTCCGGGTTACTGTTTTGTGAAAAATTGCTCATGCACGAACATTTTAGAAGTCGGATCATAGTTGTTTCGGGGAACTCGCCGCAGTTTGATTTCCCGCAACAGTGACGTTCCACTCCCAACCACGTGACGGATCCCCTCCGTCACGACATGAACCGTCCCATTTCCGCGACAAGCCCGGCGGTGGCGCCGCACACCTTTGCGGCGAATTCCAGATTCAGCGTCCCCAGGGTGTCGGTCGGCCGGTGATAGTGAGGATTGCGGAAGTTCGTGGTGTCGGTTACCATGATTGCCCGGTATCCCTTATCCCAAAAAGGGGCATGATCCGAGCGGCGGCTGTCCGGCACGGTTTCACCATTGCCGGGAACCGCCAGGCAAACTTGGGGGAGATCGACGCGCTGCCGCTCGATTGCCCGCGAAAAACCGGCCACCATTTCATTTGACCGTTCGTTCCCCACCACGGCGATAAAGTTCCCGAACTCGGGGACCGGGATCGGAACTCCGGGCGGCACGGTCTGAACGACCCTGTCTCCCGCATAGGCAACCGACTCGAGCACCACGACCCCTTCGATGTTCCAGCCGTTTTCACGGGCGTGGGCCGCCAGGGCCAGGCTGCCCCGGGTGCCGGACCCGGGATCGTCCTCCCTTTCGTTTTCTTCGAGGGCTACGCCGATGAACTGGATGGTCCGCTCGAACCGGAACTGTGCCAGCAGGGTTGCAGCCTCCAGCATCACCGCTACCCCGCTGGCGTTATCGTCGGCCCCCGGACTCCCCGCTACCGTATCGTAATGGGCGAGGAGAACGACCCGTTCCAAAGGATTGCTCAGGCCGTGGCGGGTTGCCATGACGTTCCGGAAGAGGCGGCCGTTGTCCGGGAAGCGGTGCTCCTCCAACTCGTATCCCAAGGCGTCGAAATGTGCGGTTACGTAGTCAGCCGCCCTCTCCAGGGCCTCGGGCGCTGCCACGGGATGGCGAACCTCTTCCAGCGTCTTGATATGGCTGCGGATGCGGTCGATGGAAACCGCCTCGGTGAAAACACCTGCCGAGATCATGCTTTGCTCCTTCTTGCCATGAAACCGGAATAACATGCCGATCCTAAGATGAAAGAGATGATTGCCGCCATTGAGCGATTTCCTCGAGCCACCGTGAGGGAAGATCGACGACGATCTCCGCTTTGCCGGCAAACACGCGGCCGGTATTGGAGTCAAGGGTGAGTGCCTCCCCTTCTCCAAGGGTGCGTTTGCCGAAAGCGGCGATGTGCCTCGTGGCATCGATCCGCAGAGCGCTGCACCCGGTAATGCATGCCTTGTCGAGCTGCCGCGCCACCACGGCGGCGTGGGAAGTGCGATTCCCCCGAACGGTCAGCACGCCGGCGGAGAGGGAGATCGCTGCGATGTCGGCGGTGGTCATCTCCTCGCGAACCAGCACGGCCGGGTGCCCCTCTGCGGCAAACCTTCGGGCCGACTCAACGTCGAAGGCAATGGGTCCCACAGCCACGCCGACACCGGCTGATTGTCCCCGGCACAACGGCTCCTGCCCTTCCGTGGACAACCGTCGGCGCTGGATTGCGTCGAGGGTGAGCCCTTCGAGGCGGGCAAGCGCTTCACTCCTGCCGATGAGCCCTTCCTCCACCTGTTCGACCGCCATGCGCAACGCTGCCCAGGGTGTCCTCTTGGCTGTTCGCGTCTGCAGCAGGTAGAGTACGCCGTCCTGCACGGTGAACTCGAATTCCTGGGCGTCGCCGTACTCTTGTTCGAGCGCGGCTGCGATGTCGAGCAGCGCCTGTTCGGATTCCGGAAGGGCCGGAAAGAGCAACTCGGCCTCGGAACCGGCCGCGCGTCCGGAAACCACGTCTTCGCCCTGGCTGTTGAAGAGGAAATCAAAGTAAAGCCTCTTCTCGCCGCTGTCCGGGTCACGGGTGAATGCCACCCCGGTTCCCGATGTCCCCCCCGCATTGCCGAACACCATCTGCTGGACGGCGACCGCCGTGCACAGGTCATCGGCTATCCGGTAGAGTCGGCGGTACTCCACGGCGCGAGGCGTGTTCCACGAAGTTATGACGGCCTGTGCGGCCAGCCCCAGTTGATCTAAGGGATTCTGGGGGAACGGCCTTCCGGTCGACTCTTCGAAAATGCGGAGATAAGTATGGGTGAGGCGGGAGAGACTCAGATGATCCAGATCCTGAACACGCTCCAGCCTTTCCCTGGCAAGAGCAGCCTCCATGGCAGCACTGAACGGCTGGGGGGCAGCGTCAAAGACGACCTCGGCGAACCCCTGGACGAGACGCCGGTAGGAGTCCCACACCAGCCGGGGATTGCCGGTGATCCTGAGCATGCCGCGAACCGTGGCATCGCAGAGGCCAATGTTGAGCAGCGTAGCCAGCATGCCGGGCATGGAAACCGGGGCGCCGGAGCGGACGGAAACCAGGAGCGGTTTGCGCGGGTCGCCGAAACCAAGGCCGGTGACGGATTGGAGCCAGTGCATCTGCACCTCCAAAAGGCCCATGAGGCCCTTTCGGAACCGTTCCGGTTCCAGGAAACAGCGGCGGCACAGGGAGGTCCCGAGGACGAAGGCGGGGGGCACGGGCAACCCGAGTCGCGCCATGCGCGCCAGGGCAAAGGCCTTCATCCCCATGAGCGCCGCATCCCCTCGCGGAGCGCCCATGCCGCGGGCAGTGATCCTGAAAATGTCGTCATGTTTCATATATGGCCTTCAACTTATCATTACCTTGCCGAGAATCTGGTCCCGCAGGGTCATGCCGGTATGCATCAGCGCATCGGCGGCCGATTCCATCTTTTTGGCGCATTCGGCAATGGCAAAGGCTTGCCGGTAATCCTCGGCGGCGTCTACCAGTGCCCTCCGTACCGCGCGCTCCGTAGTATCACTCTGTTGTTCAATGGCAACGATGCGGTGGATAGCTGCGAGAAAATCGTGCATATCGTCCGGGGAGCCGCTGCGTTGGACCCCGCGGGCATTTTCCAGGGCCTTCAGGTATTCCTGGGTCCCCTCCACGAGGAGCCGGGCAAGTGTGGCCAAGGGAAGCCGAATCTCTTCCGCCATGCTCTCCTGCTTGAGCAGCGTGAGATGGAAGGCCGCCTCCTCCAACTCATCCATGATGTCGTCGGCGGCCTCAAGCAATTGGCGGACCGCCTCGGCCTGTTCCGACTGTTTGGCAAGCTCGCGGGCGCGGATGACCAGTTCGTCGGCCCTGCGCTCCCATTCCTTGGCGCGTTTGCCTATGTGTTCAAAGCTCGGAAACGTCGCGGAATGCGAAGAGATCATCAGGCCGTCACGGATACCAGCAGCGATCTCCACCGCCAGGGCCGCATGATCGCTGGCCAAGTCGAGCAGGCTTTGCTGGGCGCTGTGGAAATAATTATACAGCTCCACGCGCGCTTCATCGCGAATCAGGGCCAGTGGCCGTTTTCCCACAAGTCCCTGGGCGCAGGCCTTCAGGATGAAACGCAGGTAGGAAAGAGCCGCTTCCCTGCCGAGCAGTTCGGCCAGCGTGACGCCGTAGGTAAGCGTCCCCCCTCCCACGAACTGCAGGGCATCGAAGATCATCCGTTCGCCCCCCGCCTTCAAAAAAGCCATGTGGCCGACGTCGTTCTCCGCGGCCCAGGAGAGCAGGGAAAGGGCATCCTCCCTCGGTACCAGTACCTGCAGACGTTTGCGCGCCCGGTTCCAGTCGATGAGAAACACCAGGCGCGAGCCCAGATGCGCCAGATAGGCCTTGAGGTCTCCCCTGCTCCGGGCGGTGTACGTACCCACGCCCAGGTGGTAGACACCTCCCTCGAACGCTTGGTCGGTGCGGGAATGGACATCTCCCCAGGCAACATCCCAACCTGCAAACATGCCCTGGAAGAACAGGAGCCGGGCAAGATGGTTGTCGGAATAGGTCGTCGTTACGCGCCTTCCCTCCACGTGAACCACGAGCACATGCGCATCCGTCGTTCCAATATCGTTCTGGATGGTCAGTTTCTCGCCGATTCTCGTGGCCGTGGTCCCCAGGCCGGGATGGTCGAACTTGAGGGCGCGCGTCCGTTCGACCCCTTTCATGAAAGCGGCGACAAGGGAGCGGTCGCCACCCCGTACCCCGTAGGTGTAAGCGCCGTCGATACTGTCGGTGGCGATCTCGGTCTGGAACCTGTTCAGGGCCTTGTGCATCTCCATGATAAGGAGATGGAGGCTGTCGCCGCGGGCCGGGTCGGCCGAGGTAAGCGAGGCGACAGCATCTCCGGTGATGGTATCCTCTTCCCCAAGGCACGAAGTTGCGGAGAGCTGCTGCAAGCGTAGCCGGAACACGTCCGCCTCCGGTCGCTGTGCCGCTTCGAAAGGCGTGACCATGGTGGTCAGATCGTCACCCAGTGCCGATCTGAGTTCCCGCACATGAGGCAACGCATACGTATCGGCCCCGCTTTTGACGGTCTCGGCGACAATGTCGTCATACCATGTATCCCCGATGCCGCATGCCAGGCGTTCGGCATGCAGGTCCGAAAAGGTCTCGGCAGGTAAATCCGCATGGGCTTTGGCTGTCTGTAGGAGGGTGAGACGATACTTGGCGCGGTCGTTGGCGACAAGCGCTTCATTGAGGAGAAAAGGCAGGAGGAGGAGGCGCTCTCCAAGGGCTGCTACTATGCGGGCCTTTTCGCTCATACCTCTACCTCTGGAAAACATTCGCCGTCAATTTGGTACAGCTGAATTCCCCGGAAACTCACCCTGACGGTGCAGGAAAAATCCCCTTCAGGCCTGCCTCGGGTACGGGGAGGGAACATGCGGGGTTTTTCCGGCGAACGCAGCCTCGAAGGTTCACCTCGACCGTGCCCTTCAAGATCTCCACGATTTAATTATACTGCTGAAAGCGAAAATTATATCCGGCAAACATGACCATCACAATAAGGACTGAAATTTTTTTGAATGAGGTTTGGTTGACGCTGATGGGTGAGAGCTTATCGATTTCGCTGGCGGAATAGGAGTCAATAACATGGGGCACTGCTATCCGAAGGTTGTGGCGGCCATCAAGGACCAGGCAGATAAATTTATCCATCCCTGCTTCCACGTGGCCGCTTATGAGCCTCACATCGAATTGGCGGCGCGTCTTAAAAGTAGTAAAATAGTTCCTGAATCAAGGAACTGCTTTTGCTGCCTTGGGAGAGGGTCGGTATTGACGCTCAATGCTCTCCGGCACATGTACATATGTCTGTAAATTAGTGCCTTCCTGTCCAGGCTCTGACTACATGATGGATTGCTTCGACCACGGTGGAGGCATGGTGACGATGCGTAACCAGGGTAACGTGGTCCGCACCCTTGACCGCCCAATGAACGCTGTTCGATGAAAGGGCGGCGAGTTCAGACTGCAGTTCAGGATGGCCCGGCAAAACGTCCCTGCCGGCGGTCACCACCACCAGCGGTTTGTCCCCCAGCAGGCGGGTCGAGCGCACCTCTGAGCATACCGCGTCCCAGGCCAGCGATTCATCCCTGGTTGTCTTCAAGTGCCTGTAGGAAGATAAAAATGCCTTTGCTTCAGCAGCCTGTTTATCCGGCAGTCCCTCGGCCCAGGAATCAAAAAAACCCGACAGGCGGATATAACCGGCTCTTGCCAGGAGAGGGACTCCTCTGAGCATCCGGAAACCGGTACCCATATGGGTCTCGATGGCGCTGCTTCGGCACTGCTGGTCTGGGTGAGAGGCATCCACCAATACCAGACCGGCCACCTCCTTTGGAAAGAGATCGGCAAAAACACGGATGAACAATCCCCCCATGGAATGGCCGACAAGGACGTATGGGGGGGTCGTATTGGCGCTTTGCAACAAGCTTCTCAGCCGCTGGGCTACCTGCATGGCGGTTTTTAGGGTTGTGTCCGGCCCGCTCCAGCCGAGGCCGGCCCGGTCGTAGGAAACCACATGGCTGAATTCCGCCGTTTCGGACTGGACCCATGCCCATGCCGACGACATGCCGCCCAGCCCCGCTTCCAGGACTACGGTCGGGGTTCCGCTGCCCGCCGACTGCAGGTGCAGGCGGCAGCCGCCCACATCCAGCAGTTTGCCGGGTGGAGGATGCATCACCCGGTCGCGAGCCGTTGCAAAATACTGATATACCACACCCACCCCGGTCAGGGAGAGGATGGCGGCAACGAGGTGTTGCAATCTTCTTCCCTTCTCGTAGGGGAAGAATTGATGATCCCGGCTGTATTCGTAATCCCGTTCCAAAGCGTCAGGGTGCAAAGGAAACGATAAGAAGGGTGTTTTCATATTCAACCACTCCCATGCAGCGTTGGAGGCGCAAGTCTGGCTGCTGGAGAAAAGAAGAAATGCACATTAACGTTTACATCCGGAAACTCCGGACTAAAAACATTGGTTTCCAGACGGAAGCCAATTAAATGGTAATCAAAAATACGAGGTTTGCAATGTGGTTGGAACAATTGTAACCTGATTGTAACATAAGTATTTGAAAACTTAGAGTTTACAGGTCTGATAATCCCTGGTTTTCCCATCAAATTTTCATAGCACGGCCTTGTTTGCAACAGTGTGGCAAGTATGAAAATGTTGCCAAACAAGCAAAAGTGTTTGATGATATTCCGTAAACCATAGGCTCTGCCGGTGCGGCTGGAAAGGAAAGATAATGCCAGGTACGCAACAACCCGATATTCCGGGGACATCCATGATATGTTTTGTCAAGGGGAAAACGGAGACTTCTCTGAAAAATTCCGGAGGTAGAAATGTCCGGCAGTAACCCACACGTTGGAGTAATGAAACAAGTGTTGAGCCTGCCGGTGATCGTCGCGTCGCTTGGCTATTTTATTGATATCTACGATCTGGTGTTGTTCAGCATTGTCAGGGTGCCGAGCCTGAAGGGTCTCGGATTGGCGGGGCAGGAACTGATCGACAAAGGGGTTTTCCTGCTCAACATGCAGATGGCGGGAATGCTGATAGGCGGAATCCTTTGGGGGGTTCTGGGTGACCGCAAGGGCCGGCTGAAGATAATGTTCGGCTCCATCTTTCTCTACTCCCTCGCCAACCTGGCCAACGGCATGGTTACCTCGGTGGAGACCTACGCGGTCCTCCGCTTTGTCGCCGGCATAGGCCTGGCCGGGGAACTCGGCGCCGGCATCACCCTGGTGAGCGAAGTGTTGCACCGCACCATTCGAGGCTACGGTACAATGATCGTTGCCTCGGTCGGCGTTTCCGGAGCAATTCTGGCCAATTTCGTCGCCAAGGGGTTCGACTGGCGCACGTCTTTTATGGTTGGCGGCGTCCTCGGCCTGCTGCTCCTGCTGCTGCGGATCACCGTAGCCGAGTCGGGCATGTTCAAAGAGATGGCGTCGGTTGAAGTTACTCGTGGCAATTTCCTTGCCCTGTTCACCTCAAGGGATCGTTTCGGCCGTTTCGCCCACTCGATCCTTATCGGACTACCCTCCTGGTTCGTGGTGGGGGTGCTGATCACCTTTTCTCCGGAATTTGCCAAGGTGCTCGCCATCCAGGGAACGATCAGCGCTGGCAATGCCGTAATGTACTGCTATCTCGGCTTGGTTGCCGGCGACCTTGCCAGCGGCATTCTGAGCCAGCTGCTGCAAAGCCGCAAAAAGGTGGTACTGATCTTCCTCCTGATCAGCGTTGCGGCTGTAGTGGCCTATTTCTGCGCCACGGGGGTCAGCACAGGGATGTTTTACGGCATCTGTGGCCTGCTCGGCTTCGGCATCGGCTACTGGGCCATCTTCGTCACCGTGGCTGCGGAGCAGTTCGGCACCAACCTGCGGGCAACGGTGGCCACCTCTGTCCCCAATTTTGTCCGCGGAATGACCATCCCGATCACCATGCTCTTCCAATTTGCCCGCAAGTATCTCGGGATCGAGACCGGCGCCCTCATAGTCGGCGTGCTCTGCCTCGTTGTGGCCCTCTTCTCCCTGTCGCGGCTGAGGGAAACGTTCCACAAGGATCTGGATTATTTTGAGGAGTTCATCTGAAAGGTTGTATCAGAGTTCAGAGATGCCCACTGACCTAACGGCTTTATGACTGAGAATCTCGTTGATTTTGGCGAAAAGTTCCTGCGAGGAAAACGGTTTCTGTATGTAGTTGAAGTTGTGAGCCATCTGGTTTTGATGTGTGACGATATTTTCGCTGTATCCGGACATGAAAAGCACCTTTAAAGGGGACCACAGACGTCTCAATTCGTCATAAAGTTCAAGACCGTTCTTCTCCGGCATTATTACATCGCTCAGCAGGAGGTCGATAGTGCCACCGTTTTGCTCCATGATGGCGCGGGCCTGGGTTGGGGTTTCGGCGACCAGTACCCCATATCCCCGGCCGGTCAACAGTTCGACCGCCAACTCACGCACCATCGGGCTGTCCTCCACCACGAGGATAGTGGCATCATGTTCAAGCGGGCTCAGTTCAATCTGCGTAACCTCGGCTTCCTCGCTTTGCTGAACCTCCGCCAGACGTGGGAAATATATGGTAAAGGTGCTTCCGTGTCCGATCTCGCTGTAAACATTAATGTTTCCACCGTGCTGTTTGACAATGCCGAAAACGGTAGCCAACCCCAGTCCGGTCCCCTTACCCTGCTCCTTAGTGGTGTAGAACGGTTCAAAAATGCACTTTAAGGTTTCTTTATCCATACCGCAGCCGTTATCGCTTACCACGAGTTTGACATATGCGCCGGCCGGCAGATCCGGCCCGGACAGAGAGTTCATGCCGAGATGACAATTGGCGGTTTCAACGACGAGCGTCCCTCCGGCCGGCATGGCATCCTGGGCATTGACGACCAGGTTCATTATGATCTGCTCGATCTGGGATACATCAGCCAGAATAGCCCCCAGACCGGGGTCGAGATGCAACTCGATATGCACATCCTCTCTGATGGTGCGTTCCAGAATCAAACGGAAGGCTTCGATGGTCTGGTTGAGGTCGACGGCCTTCATCTCTAACAACTGTTTGCGCCCAAAGGCCAATAATTGACGGGTCAAGTCACTGGCCTTTTCTGCCGCATAGCGAATACCGCGCAATCTCCGGGCGGCTCGCTCATCGGATGCACAGAATTCTTGGAGCATTTCAGTGTAACCCATGATCGGCATCAATAGGTTGTTGAAGTCATGGGCCACCCCGCCGGCCAACCGTCCGATAGACTCGATCTTCTGGGAGTGCAGCAGATTCCGGGTCAGCCGGTCATTCTCGGCCTCGGCCCGTTTCTGCTCAGTCAGGTCACGCCAGGCGGTATGGATGATTGTGCGGTCATTCATGGGGATGGCGGTCAGCATCACTTCAACCGGCAGTTCAGTGCCATCGGCCCGTTTGTGCAGCCACTCAAAACGGTGACTTCCCCGATCGTAGGCCTGCTTGATCATTTCGGACGCCTTCACTGATGACAGTTGGCCGTCTGGTTGGTATTCCGGGGAGAGGTCCGAAGGATGGGCGAAGATCACCTGCTGTTTATCCTGGTAACCGAGCATCCTGATGGTCGCCGTGTTGCAGTCTATGAAAACCTCACCGTCGATCAACAGGTTGGCATCACCCGATTTTTCAAAGAGAAGGTGAAAAAGCTCCTCCTTCTGCGCCAACTCCTGTTCCACTCTCTTACGATCAGTAATGTCCAGCATGACTCCAACCAAACCGCAAACTGCCCCTCCGCTGTCCAGCAGGCACGACTTGTAGAAGATCACGTCGTGAACCGCACCGTCGGCATAAACAAAATTGGCTTCATATTTCTGGGTTCCGGAACGCTCCATCAGTTCCAGGTCGGCTCGATGATAGATTTCAGCCAGGTCGGGTGGGGCGATATCGAACACCGTACATCCGACAACGCGTTGCCGATGCATGCCCATATAGGTGCAGAAGGCATCATTGCAGCCAGTATAGACTCCATTACGATCTTTGTAGAAGATCGGGTTGGGAATGGAATTGATGATGGTGCCGAGCAGTTTTTCATTCTCGACAATCTGATGTTCCATGACCTTTTGACGGGTAATGTCCTCGGCAATCCCGAGGAAGCCGTTGATAGCGCCATGTTCGTCATGGATTGAGGTTACGATCAGATTTACCAATAACGTCGCACCGTCTTTGCGGACATACGTCCATTCACGATTGTCCAGGCCAAGGAACCGCGCATTTTCGACAAAAGCCGTAAACCCGGTAATATTGCGTCCCAATTCCTTGCTGAGGATCTCTGCCCGCGCCTCGACCTCGGACTCGAGATGAAATATCAAAGTGGTCTGTTTGCCGACCACTTCAGGCGCCCCATATCCAAGCATCTTTTCTGCACCATGGTTGAACAGGGTGATCAGGCCGTCAGGGTCAGTGGCAATGATCGCGACCTCGGAGGCGGCATCCAACACGGCCTGTAACTGGCGATTGGAGGCGGCCAGAGTGGCACGGGTCTCTTCCAACTCCCGAATGCGCTGTTGCAGTTCAGGATAATAGCTCTTTCGGGCTGAGTGTTCCCCCAGACCGATAATCTGCCCCCTGAGTTTGTCCCAATTGTCGTCAGAGGGCGTGCTCATAAATCTCCTCAATGTCTCGTCGGGTCGGACGACGGGGATTGGTGACCATGCAGGCGTCATGCATCGCTTTGTCTGCCAGATCCGGGATTGTTTCGGAAGTTACGCCTGCAAGGCCAAACGTCCTGGTGATCCCTGCCGCAATGCGCAGATCGCGGATTGCGGCAACCAGCATTTCACATTCACCACTACTTGACGATGGTGTTGTCGTTTTCGTCAACGCCGCCGCGATGTCACGGTATCGCTCTGGAGCCGCCTGGTAGTTGAATCTGATGACATGCTCCAACAGTAAAGCGTTGCATTCGCCATGGGGAAAGTCGTACATCCCTCCCAGACAGTGGGCCATGGCGTGGACCGCTCCGAGGCTGGCATTGGAAAAGGCCAGGCCGGCCTCCAAGCTGGCCAGCATCATACCGTTGCGGGCAACTAAATTGTCCGGTTCCCCGATGGCAGTCAACAGGTTGGCGCTGATCAGCCGGATGGCCTGAAGAGCATGCAGGTCGGTTAGAGGTGACGCTGCGTTGGATACATACGCCTCTACCGCATGCACAAGGGCATCCATACCTGTACAGGCAGTCAGGTAGGGATCCATGGTAACGGTAGTGGAAGGATCGATGAGAGTCACGTCAGGAACCGTTGATTTGCTGATAATGGCAATTTTGAGGAGGCGTGATGTGTCGTTGATGATGGCAAACTGAGAAACGTCGGCTGAACTACCGGCAGTGGTTGGGATACAGATCAAGGGCGGCATGGGGCGCCCAACATGGTCTACCCCCTCATACTCCAGTATGTGGCGATTATTGGATACGACAATTCCTATTCCCTTGGCGCAGTCAATAGGGCTTCCCCCTCCAACCACCACAATGGCGTCGCAACGATGTGCCCGGTAGAGTTCAACCCCTTGCATCACCTCATGATCGCGTGGATTTGCAGAGACCTCAGAGAAGAGTACCGCCTCGGCCCCCACCCCCGACACTCCTGCGATAGCGCTCTCCGCCCAGCCGGCAGCCATCACTCCCGGATCGGAAACGACCATGACCCGCTCGGCACCGTAGGTGTTGATATATTGGCCCACCAAGCTGCTGGCCCCAACACCATAGACGATCTCCGGAGAGACAAATTTCCTGATGACGGTTTCGTTGTCCATAGGCATCATTGCCTCGCTGTTGAGGGAGTATCTAATAAGTCGAAGTCTACGATAGTACGTCGGCAATAAAACAGATCATCAGAAATTGAATTTTGCTGATATTGACCAATAATAACCAGGTGTTGTGGGGACAGCGCAACTCATGTCAACTGTTGCTCAAGTACCGAAGCGTTATATTATTCTAGCACGGTTTTTGTTTTTATGTAACCAGTCTAATGTCTTGTATAAATGATTTTTGGTTCTATCTTGCTACATAGACACGTTGGAGCGGGTATTCTTTCAAGCGGAGGGGCAGAGACATCAGACATTCGAGGTGGCCTAACCCCAACAATTATCGGTTTTCATAATCATGCTCGTTTTTCCACCCATGGTCATGCTCACCTTGCTCCTCGCGGTTCAATCAATCTCGGCATAACCCGTCAAATATGACAGTTTATGTTGTATTTGACGGGTTATGCTGGCAACCCTATCGCCTTTTCGCACGAAAATAGTTCGTATCGGCCCGTAATATATACCATTTAACTATTTGGAACCGCAGGTATTCTCTGGCACGTTATGTGCGATATAACAATTAGAGGGGAGTTGTCCTACTAAAACTTTTCGTTTTTCAGCTAACGTGAAAAACAATTTCCAAGTGAGATAACTGTTTTACCTAGTAATGGTTAACGTGGCTAATTGTTTCAACTACGCATTCTCTATCAAGAAACCAAGGTGAATTACAAAGTTAGGTTGTGTGTATGCTCTGGACAATCTGAGTTATACTGTTAGTGCTGTAGGTGTTATGTTTGGTAACTTTATATACCATGGGCGGTCTTATACACATTATTCTCGTCGTCTCTGTAATTGTACTTGTAGTAGGCCTCTTTCAGAAACGATAGCCCTGGAGCCGAGTAGTGGTGACTGGATTGTCGGACTCCAAATGGAAATTGACAAGGTTTGGGTTGCGCTTACGGCAACAGTGATATGAACCGTTTCGAGGCACTATAACCACGACTAAAAGGAGTGCGAACGATGAAAGCAGAATATGCAGCAGTACTGATGGCGGCCGCGTTCATTTTGCTGGTGCTTAGCGTGCCTGCGAACGCCGCCTCCCAGACGGATGACCGGATCGTATCATCAGCCAGGGAGTCATATATTTTCAAGACCTATCTCAAGGATGATGAAATCAAGATCCAGTCCAAAGACGGCGCTGTCACTTTAACAGGCTTCGTTAACGAAGTATCCCACAAGACCTTGGCCACCGATATCGTAGCTGATCTTCCCGGGGTCACAAGCGTTGACAACAGGCTGGAGGTCAAGGGTGCGTCCCCCACGGCAAACTCGGATGCCTTGCTCTCGGATAAGGTGAAATCCGCGCTCATGTTCCATCGGAGCGTGAACGCCGAGAATACGGAGGTTAGCGTCAAGGACGGCGTCGTAACCCTGCGAGGCATTGCCACAAGCCAGGCACAAAAGGACTTGACGGCCGCATATGCCAGGGATGTGGATGGAGTCAGCGACGTCAATAACGAAATCACCGTGTCCAAGACCGGGGACAATTCACTACCGACGGCAATTGTCGAAAAGATCGACGACGCATCCATCACCACCCAGGTCAACATGGCGTTACTGTTTCATCGCTCTACCAGCTTCCTCCACACCACGGCCGAGACGAATCACGGTGTGGTAACCATTGGCGGCAAAGCCAGGAATCAGGCTGAAGCGGACTTGGTTACCAAACTCGTCAGCGACATACACGGCGTGAAAAACGTCATTAACCGGATGACTATTGAGTATTGAGTTCAACGCATACATGGATTAAAGGCTCATTGCCCGTCGTTGCGCGACTATGAGCCTGAATAATTCTGAAAGAGCATCGATATACTTGGAGACAGAGTAATTTTTCAATCCAGGTAAACTCTCATAACGTCCTCCCGTTTTTGTCAGAGTCTTGAGAAATGGGCAGAAGAGAAGATGTTTATCCTCTCATTTCAGCCATTTTTGCAGGTGACATCCGCAGCCTAACGCTAACGCGCCAAGGTTTTGACATTCCAGTTTATTGCGTTACATTTATGTGTAAAGGCGTTGCACAAGGAGCATGGATGTCGCAGGGGATGGCACGACAGGTATTGGTTACCGGCGGAACCGGTTTTGTAGGAAGTCATCTCGTCGAACGGCTTCTGGGGAATGGGGATGCCGTTACCTGCCTGGTGAGGGATCTCCGGCACTTGGGCTGGCTTGAGGGAATGGATGTGCAACTCATTCAGGGCGATTGTACCCGGCCCGAAACGCTTGTTGACGCTGTGCAGGGGGTTTCGTTCGTATTCCATTGTGCCGGGCTTACCAAAGCAAAACGCGCCCGCAACTATTACATCGTGAACCACCATGGTACGAAGAATCTTTTGGAAGCGTGCGCACGATATAATTCCGCTATTGAGAAATTCATACTTGTGTCCAGTCAGGCGGCAGCAGGCCCAAGCCCTGACGGACGACCGGTCAGCGAAGCAACCATGCCGCATCCCGTGTCCGATTACGGCAAAAGCAAGCTGCTGGCCGAAGAAGAAGCGCTCGCTTACAAAGACCGTATTCCCGTCCTGATTATCCGTCCGCCAAGCGTCTACGGACCAAGGGATACGGATGTGTATGAACTGTTTCGCTGGGCCAGTCGCGGACTGACAATCGAGATGACGGGAGGAGATCGGTATTTTAACCTGTGTTACGTCGAAGACTTGACAGCGGCGCTGCTTCTCTCGGCCGAACTCGAAACAAAAAGCGGCAGCGTATATTTTGTTGCCGAGAAGCGGGCGTATTCGTGGTCGGAATTCAGGGCCGCGCTGCTTTCCACCGGGGGAGTGAAGGTCTGCTCGATCAAACTTCCGTACACAGCGGCCTACCTGATCGGCTTCGCGTCCGAAATTGCAAGCCTGTTTGCCCAAAGGCCTGCGCTTGCGAACAGGCAGAAGGTGCGGGAAGCAGCTCAGCGATATTGGCTGTGCGATGTTGACAAGATTGAGAATGACCTCCGCTTCCGGGCGGAGTATCCCCTCCAAAAAGGGCTGGAGCTAACATGGCAATGGTACAGAAAAAACAGCTGGCTGTAGATGCGGTGCCTCCTTCACTGAGGGTTATTGAGGCAAATACGCCTGATGTGTTCGAAAAATGCCGAAAGTACACGACCGCGAAAGATGTTATGGCCGCCGGGCTGTATCCCTATTTTCATGTTGTGGAATCAGAGCAGAGTCCCGAGGTGATCACCGAGGGAAGGAAAATGATCATGCTCGGCTCAAACAATTATCTGGGCCTTACCAATCATCCGAAGGTGAAGGAAGCGGCCATTGAGGCCGTGAGGAAGTACGGCAGCGGCTGCGCGGGTACCCGCTTGCTTAACGGGACCCTCGACATCCACATGAAACTCGAGGAGAAGCTTGCCACGTTCTTTCGCAAGGAAGCGGCGCTCACGTTTTCCACGGGGTATCAAACCAACCTCGGGGTCATAACCTCCCTTGTCGGCAAGCATGATGTGGTTGTGATCGACAAGCTGGACCACGCCAGCATCATCGATGCTTGCAGGCTGTCCTATGCAGAGGTCAAAAAGTTCAGACACAGCGATATGGGCAGTCTCGAATATGCCCTCAAGGAGTGCGGGAACCGCGGCAAGCTTGTGGTCGTGGACGGCGTGTACAGCATGGAAGGTGATATCGCGCCTCTCCCCGATATAGTCAAGATCTGCAGGAAGTACGGGGCGCGTCTCATGGTGGACGACGCTCACGGCATCGGGGTGCTCGGCAAGACCGGGCGCGGCACGGTGGAGCACTTTGGGCTTGAGAAGGATGTGGACATCATCGTGGGCACCTACAGTAAATCCCTGGCATCCATCGGAGGTTTCGTGGCAGCGAGCGAAGAGGTGATCCACTACATGAAGCACTGCTCCCGTCAGCTCATATTCTCCGCAAGCCCTCCGCCGGCGTCGGTGGCGGCGGTCATTGCCGCTCTTGACATCGTCGCGGGGGAACCGGAACGCAGAGAGCGGCTGTGGCACAATACCCACAAGATGATGAAGGCCCTCAACCAGATGGGCTTTGATACGGGAACTGCCGAAACTCCCATCATTCCGATCGTTATTGGTGAGATGGAACTGACATTCATGTTGTGGAAGAACTTGTTTGACGAAGGGGTGTTCGTAAATCCCGTGGTCCCACCAGCCACGACGTCCGGCAGATGTCTCATTCGCACGAGCTACATGGCAACCCATACCGACGAAATGCTCGACCGGGCACTCGGCGTGTTCGAAAAGGCCGGTAGAAAACTCGGTGTGATTCCATAGTGGCTCTGCTATCCATAAGGAACCAATAGATTCATCACGCGGGCCACTTGGGGCTGCTCTCTGCATCACCCGGATGAGAGAGGACTCCAGAGAGCAGGCGCCGCAGTCCTGGCGCCAGCGCTATCGTCAAGCCCATCAACGCTATCCCCGCGAGTATGTCGATTACGTAGTGATACCTGAGATAGACCGTCGAGAAGATCAACCCCGTTACTACTGGGAACAAAAATGCAAAAAGCCTTTTCTCCCGTTCTTTCCACGCGTAATAGAGGCAGATCAGCGAAATGGCGGTATGGCCGCTGGGGAAAGCATCGGTCTTGTTTTTTTCGAGACAGTTCAGCGCATCCTGAATTGATTGGATGAATGGGGGAAAACGCAGGTCAGCGGTCTGGAGATGGCTGAGGGTAAAGCGGGGCCCGATGGCAGGGAAGAGCAGATAGCAGACGTAGGATAGATAGAAGCAGAGCAGAATACCGAACAGTACCTCTTCGAATTCCCCGAACTTGCCCTTGGAAATGAGTACGCCGCCGAGCAGGATAGGGATGAAATAATAACTCATGTAGGCGAACAGGAGGAGTGTCGAAAGGGTAGGACTGATAATCCGTTCCAACCACACCGTGGGGTGAACGCCGAAGATCCAATGATCTATGGCGATGAGGCGGGTATCGACAGTCGTTGCGTGGATGCTCGCGATGATCGCCCCCAGGCTGTTGAATATTGAGAGAACCGTAATTACCGCGGTGAACACCGAAAGGTGGAACCCCTTCTTTGCCGGACTCACTCGCGCGCGATACACGGCAGCCGACAGCACCGCAATTGCCAGCACTGTGTAGGTTGTAAGAAGTACGCTCCGGGAAGGGTTCACCGGCGCGAAGTACACTGCAAGGCAGGAGAGCAGGAGTAGAAAGGAAAGCGTCAGCAGATCGTTTGGTTTCAAGACGGAGTGCATGGCACTGTATACATTTCCTTCGGAGAAATAGCAACCGCAACGTACCTGTTCAGGTTGAAAGACTGAAGGCAGAAGGCTGAATACGTAGCTCGAAGATAAACTCTTGAAGGGAACGATTATGGCCGGAATAGAGATTGTTGCAGTGGGGAAAAAATCGGAATTAAAGGACTTCATTGACCTGCCCTGGAGTCTCTATACTGAATACCCCAAATGGGTTCCTCCTCTCAAGAAAGAGGTTTGCCGGATTCTGGATCCCCGTAAACACCCTTTCTGGGAGTTTTCCGAGCGCATTCTCTTTCTGGCGCGACGCGGTTCGGAGACAGTTGGAAGGATCGCGGGCATTGTAGACAGCCGTTATAACCAGTGCCACAACGAGAAGATGGGAATCTGGGGTTTTTTCGAATGCGCTGACGATCCGGAGGCCGCGGCGGATCTCTTCTCTTCCGTGGAAACGTGGGTTCGCCAGAAAGGTATGACCTTCCTGAGAGGACCACTCAACCCATCGATGAATAACGAGTCGGGGTTGCTCATCGAGGGCTTCGATTACCCGCCTGTGGTGGGAATGACGTATAACCCCCCCTATTACCTGGGGCTGGTCGAATCGTGCGGATTCACCAAGGAGAAGGACCTGCTGGCCTTCCTGATAGATGGCGAATACCGGTTGCCGGACTGGATGGAACGTCTTGCTGAACGGACCGCCCAAAAAAAAGGCGTCAAGATCAGGCACGTTGACCCGAAGCGTATGGATGCTGAGTTTGCCCTGATCCGGGAGATCTACAATGATTCCTGGTCAGGCAACTGGGGGTTCGTCCCCCTGACCGAAAATGAGATGCGGGACATTCAAAAAAGTGTAACGCCCTTTGCTGACCCAGGGTTGGTGTTCTTCATGTATTACGATGATGAACCCGCCGCGGTCTGCGTGATCTTTCCCGACGTCAACACGTTGCTCAAACGCCTTAACGGCCGGATTGGACTGGTGGGGCTCTTCAAGGCGCTTATCTATCGGAGGCAAATTAAGGGGTTGCGGCTATTGATGTTCGGGATCAAGGAGAAGTATCGACAACTGGGGCTTCCCATGTTGGCCTTCCGTCACATCTATGAGATTGGGAGGGAACAAAAGAACTATCAGAACCTGGAGATGGGCTGGACCCTGGAGGACAACGAGGCGGTAAACGGGTTGATAGAGGAAGCGGGCGCCAAAAGGTACAAAAAATATCGGATATTCAGAAAGTCGTTATGACAAGAGCAGCAATCGGACAAAACTGCCAATCGCACCTTCACGCTATGGTGAGATGGCTGGCAGGGGTTGCGGTCGGAGCCGCCCGCCAAACGCCCAGGATCTGCGCTCCGCAGCAACCGGATGGCTGGAGTGTCCAGCCGATCTCGATGGCACGCCGTTTTGCCCGCGATGCCGATCTGGATCCCGCCACCGGAATGCCCGTGGGGGATGAAGGATACTACCTCTCTATCCTGAACGAAGCCGCCAAGTGGGACTACAGCACTACGAAGTCGCTGCTCTTCTCCATATGGCAGCGGCCGTGGGCGCATAGCTGGCTGATCCTGGAAAGCCCCGGGGAGCGCCTGGAATGTGGCCATACCGGCGACCTGGGACTCAACAATCTGCGATACCACGACGGCGTGTTTCAGGGGATCCGTGATGGGGATCCCAATCCTATCGCGTATTTGTGGCAGACGAGGTCCGATGGCCTGCTCCAGATCGGGAAGCCCAACCGCCCCCCCTCGTTTGTCTGGAAAATGCCGATTACCCGGCAACGGTATCAGATGATGCGTGACTATGTGAGGCAGCGGACATATGACCAGTTCGGCGTGAGGAGCAACAACTGCACCGATATGGTGTTCGCGACCGCAGCGTTGGCGGGCATCAACCTGATCCACCGCATTCGCCTTACCCTGCCGCCGGAAACAAAGGTATGGGGTCACATGCGGCGTGTCTGGACGGATCCGTGCTACCGCATACTGGAGTACGGCACGCCCGATGTTCTGGAAGTGGATCTTCGCCAGCTTGCCCGGTTGGGAATCGGGAGTAATGCCACTGAGTGGTACCTTTCTTTGAAGCATTGACGATCTCGCTGATGCTTGGGCATATCGGATCGGATCGATCCAACTGACAACCTGTTATCACAAGGTGAACCTATGGCATTGAAGCAGAAGTCTGACATAGCGGCCGGGCAGCGCGTTTCCCTTATCGGTTTTGTCTGGAGACCTGAGGAGATCACCCCGGCGGTACTGCACATGGCCCGGCGGACAGGGAGCAGGGCTGTTATCGATTGTTCCATGATGGGGTTGGATTGTTTACGTGCCTTCTTACGGAAGGCTGGCCCTGTTGGCAGCGTCAAGGATATCAGGATCTCCGCCACTGCCTTTTTTGATCCGGCATTGGGACAGGTGTTGAAGGAAGCCGGGATCCGGGATATCTGGGTGGAGTGCCCCTCCCATTTATTACAAGGAGATCCTGCCGATTTTCTCCAGAGATTGAGAGAACTGTCGGAACACCACCACATGTTTCCGATCACCGGTAATCCGGTTCTCCTGGCGGCACTTATCAGGGATTTTCCGGGCATCGGAAGCATTGCCCTGAAAGGATGCGAGGCCTCAGGTTTTGTCAGCGCTGAAACGACCACGGCGCTCTATGCGTTGGTAAAGGAAATGCTGTCGGCAACAGCAAAGCCTCTCGATATCATCATATGGGGAGGCGTATTCACGCCTGAGGCAGCCGCGGCATTCTTGTCAACCGGGGCGTCCGGGATCGTTTTCGAATGCGTCCATTGGCTGACAGATCTGGTTGCCGTAGATGAGCGCAAACGGCATCTGCTCTCCAGGCTCCGCCTGGATTCCACCGAACTGGTCGGCCTTGGCCTGCAGGTTCCTTGCCGCCTTTTCAACAAGGGAAATTCGCGAGCGTTCAAAGAGATCAAGGCGTTCGAGGACTCGCTCTATGGAGCGGCAAGAACGGAGGAAAACCGCAGCACCTTTGAAAGAGTGGTGCATGCCAGGGCCATCCACCCTCTGGAGAGCCATTTCGGGCAGGATGAGGTCATTCCCCTGGGAGTGGAAGCTGCCTTTGCAGCATCCTTCGTTGAGCGGTTCGGGAACGGAACCGAGGAGGCCGTCAAGGCTTTCATGGAGAACGTTCGTACCCTGTGCCGCCAGGCAGACGCTACCAAGGATTGCTTTCTGGACAGCCCCGCAGCCAGGGAAATGGAGACCCGGTACCCTTTTATCCAGGGCGCCATGTCCTGGATAACGGATATCCCGGAGTTTGCCTTACGGGTTGCCGATGCCGGCGGATTGCCCACTATCGCCCTTGGCATGATGGATGCGAAGACCCTCGACCGCAGACTGGGACGCCTGCCGGAGATAATGGGGGGGCGCCCGTATGCGGTGAATATCGTCTCCCTGGCGGAAAACCCGTTCCGGGAGACGCAACTGGCCTGGATCAAGAAACAGAGACCACGTTTTGCCGTTATCGCGGGTGGCGATCTCTCATCCGTGAGGGAATTGATGGAATGCGGCATAGGGATAATGTATATCGCGCCTGACGAAGCGCTGTTAAGGCTTGCCCTTGAGGCGGGCGTGAAATACGTGATCTTCGAGGGGTATGAGGCCGGCGGCCACGTCGGTCAGCAGAGCATGCTGACCCTTGCCCAAATGGTGCTGGACCTGAAACGGCGCACGCCATCCCTGTTCCAGGGGTGCCGCGTGGTCCTTGCAGGGGGGATCTATAATCGCGAGACGGCGGCAATGGCCGCCATGTTCGGCGCGGATGCCATTCAGATGGGCACCGCCTATCTGGCCACCCGGGAAATCATTGAAACAGGCGCTCTTACGGAACTCTATCAGCGGATGGTTCTGAAATCGCCGCCAGGGGGAACGGTCGTATCAGGCCAGGACACCGGACTTCGGGTGCGCTCTCTGAGGAGTCCGGGAGTGGAAGCGATTTTGTCCCTGGAAAGGGAGTTTGCGGCAGGCCACCAGGACGAGGCCTCATTCAGGATAAAAATGGAGGAAATGGCCGCGGGGAGCCTCTTCGCCGCGGCACGCGGCAAGGATAGGCGTTGCGAGGTGCCTCTGGATGAACAGGCCTGCCTGGAACGCGGGCAGTTCATGAGCGGAGCCTGTGCAGGACTCATCGACAGGGTCCGGGAACTTGACTCCTTTCATCGCGAGTTGGCTGAAGGTCCTCTCCTTTTGCAACACCCCCTTGTGGGGGAGTTTGGAAATTCCGCTGAACCTTCATCCGCGGAGCCGCTGCTTACAGATACCCCAGCCCCCGGATTTGGTTATGGTCTCAAACGTGCCGTCTCCCATGTTGACGTTCACGAAAGGATTGCCATCACCGGGATGAGCGTTCTCAATGCCCTGGGGGCAAGCCCGGAAGAAATCTGGGGCGCAAGCCTGGCCATGAAGAGCGGGATTAGCGTGGTTCCCCCTTCCCGCTGGAATCACGACAGCTTTTATGATCCCCGGCCGCTTATTTCAGACAAGACCTACTGCACGGTGGGCGCCTTCCTGGACTTTCCCATCTCGCGCAGCGACTTAGGGATTCCTCCCCAGGATTTCCGCTCCATGACATCCTCCACAAAGCTCACCATGTGGCTGGCGGACAGGGCTATCCGGGAATCCGGCATCCTTGAGTCAGGCATCCCGGCCGAGCGGATCGGCGTCATCATCTCCCAGAATTCGGGAGAGGCTGCGGGAACCCTCACCAATATCATCATCAGAGCATACACTCACGATATCCTTACCGCTGTCAAACGGGCAATTCAACTCACGCCTGATCAGGAGAGCGCAATCGAACGGGAGGTTAGGTCGGGACGCATGGCTCCGGATGACACTACGCTCCTGGGCAGGCTCAACTGTGCAGCGGCAGGTTTCATCTGCAACCGCTATGGATTCATGGGCCCCAGTTTTGCCGTATCCGCCGCCTGCTCGACCTCGTTAGTCGCGATTTACTCCGCCGTGCAGATGATTCGAAACGGCGTCATCGATGCAGCCATTGTCGGAGGCGGTGAGGATAGCCTCACCCACCTTCATTTCCTGGAATTCTCTGCCGTAGGCGCACTTTACGGCCTGTCCGGCCATCATCGACCCCCTCACGAGACCTCTCGCCCCTTTGATGCGCAAAGAGACGGGATGGTCCTGGGCGAAGGGGGGGGGATGATCGTCATAGAGCGGGAAAGCTTGGCCCGTGCACGGGGCGCGCGTGTCCACTCCGTGATCACCGGCATGGGTGCGAGCAACAATCACATGGGCATGGTAGAGTCCAACAGCGTCACCCAGGAGATCGCCATCCGCGCCTCATTCCAGGGGGTGCCCTATGGTCCCGATGCGGTGGACCTGGTGGAATGCCATGCCACGAGCACCCGCCAAGGGGACGTGGAAGAGGTTCGTGCCCTGAAGACGTTCTTCAGCCCCTCCAAACGCACCGTGCTCACGTCATTCAAATCCCAGATCGGACACACGCTGGGCGCCTCGGGCATTACCAACCTGATTCGGGGAACCATGGCTATGAAGACGGGTGTTTTCCCCCCGACCCTCAACTACGAACATCCCGACCCGGAAATGGGCCTGGAGGGATCGGGGTTGATCATCGCCCCTGAACCGTTTGACTGGAAGTCCGACGCGGGCCGGCCACGAAGGCTTCAGGTCAACGCCTTCGGATTCGGAGGCTCCAACTACGTTGTACAGTTGGAGCAGTCCCTGGACGACACGGGTACGGTCATGGTCGGCGCGTACGGAACCGTCGGCCTTGCCGGAGAGAAAGGCAACTCCCCTCCTTCGATCGAGGGCATTTCTTTCTTCCGGACGGAGATGGCAGGCCGTACCTGCCGGATGGCTGTTGTGGCGCATTCCGTTCAAGAGGCGCTCACGATCATCGAGCAGTCAAACGCTCGTGCCGAAGCGGGAATCGACTCACCCAAGGTTTTGAGATCCCTGGCGCAGCAAGGGATCTTCATCAGCCCCGAAAATCTGCCGCTGCCGCCGCTTGCATTGGTATTTCCCGGACAGGGAGCACAGTATGGAGGCATGGGCCGGGATCTCTACGACTCCTTTCCCGTCATCAGGGAATGGATGGATCGGGCTGCCGCTGCAGCGGACTTCGATATCCTTGACCTGATGTTCCACGATCAGGAGAAGAATCTTCAGAAGACCCGCTGGCAGCAGCCGGCCATGTTCGCCTTGGAGCACGCCATGGCCCGTTACCTGACCGCTCTTGGAATCCACCCCGTGGCCATGGCCGGCCATAGTTTGGGCGAGCTGACCGCCCTGTGCCTGGCCGGTGTCTTTTCTCCGGAGGATGGCTTTCAAATCGTCAACAAGAGGGCCGTCTGCATGGACAAGGCCGCCGGCATGAACGTGGAACCCGGCGTTATGGCGGCCATCGATGCCCCCCTGGATCTGCTGAACGAGATGCTCCAGGGACAAGAGAACGTTCACATCGGCAATATCAATTCACCCGTACAGGTCGTCCTGAGCGGCAACAGCAAAGAGGTCGGAACTCTTTGCCTGCGATTGAAGGACATGGGATACCGTGCCACCCTCTTGCGTGTCAGCATGGCCTTCCATTCCCCCATCATGAGGGTCATCCATGATGAACTCGCGACGTTCGTTGCCTCCATTCCGGTTCATCCCCCGCAGATTCCCGTCATCTCCAACACGACCATGGAACCCTATCCATCAGATCCCGATGAGATCAGGCGAATCCTGATGTCGCACCTGGAATCTCCCGTCCATTGGATGAATAATGTCCAAACACTCTGGAATGACTTCGGAATCCGGCTCTTCACGGAAGTGGGTCCCGGCGAAGCATTGAGCAACCTCATCCTGGATACGCTTCCCGAACCTGCATGCATCCAGACCTGTCATCCCTCCTCGGAGAGCCTGTCCTTCATGACTGCTCTTGCCCGGCTCTATGTTCATGGCCATTTGAAGGTTGAAGGAGAACCGAGGTTTGTTTCCCTCTCTGAGCCCAATCCGCCCCTCGAGTCTCTACCCATTGCTTCGTCAGCCGCCGCGCGACCGTCGGAAGAGAGGGGACGTGGGGTTTCCGAAGGAAGGAAGCAGGCCGCTCCCGTAACATCGGCAACCGCGACCCGTGATCCCGCCTCGGTACGAATAGGGCAGACATCGCCCGGCGGCGGAGAGACTTGTGACGGACAGGCTGTCATGGAGAGGCTTATTCACATCATCATGGATGCGACCGGGTTCGAGAGGGGTGAGATCCGGCCCGACATGGAACTCAAGAGGGATCTCTCCATCCGGTCCAGCCGTCTCCCGATCATCATGGATGCCGCGGAACGCCGGTTCGGGATCACTATCGAAATGGAGGATTTTATAGATGTCCGTACCGTTATGGACATCGCCGGGAGGATATCCAGGCTTATCGACGCGCAGGGAGGCATCATCCCGCGGCCCGACGCCACGGCACGAACGGAGCGGACATCTCCTGCCAACGATGAAACGCCCGAGGGTAACGTGCTCATGGAGAGTCTGATACACATCATCATGGATGCGACCGGATTTGAACGGGATGAGATCCAGCCCGACATGGAACTCAAAAAGGATCTATCCATCCGCTCCAGCCGTCTCCCGATCATCATGGATGCCGCGGAACGCCGGTTCGGGATCACGATCGAGATGGAGGATTTCATCGATGTCCGTACCGTGAAGGACATCGCTCGAAGGATCGCCACGATAAGCGCCATGCAGGGAGGCGCCGCCCCGCAGCCGGACGCCATATCTGGCGCTCCCGGCCCGGCTCGGGATGAAATCCCGGTGCCCCCAAAGGCAGAGGCAAGCTTGAAACGGCTCGTGTTCAAACACACTCCCGTGGTAGTGGCGGGTTCGATTCCCTTGGAATTGAGTCCGGAAGATTCGGTTTTCCTGCTGTCACCCGACAGGGATGATGCCATTGCCGGAAGGGTGGGAGAGATCATTCGGCGGAATTACGGGGTTGACACGATTCCACTGTTTTTCGTGCCGGGAGACCCCGGTTCGGGCGAAGAGGCTTACAATCTTCTGACTGATGAAGGTTCCGTCCGGGCAGCGGAGAACATCTCGGGCCCGGGATCTCTCGCAGGATTGATCATTGTCCTGTCTCATGTCTCGCAGAGTAAAGGGGGCATGGCGGATGTCACACAGCTTCTCAGGGGGTTTTTGCCGCCCCTGAAGGCCTTTCTCACATCACCTGAAAAGAAATTCGTGCTGCTGATCCACAGCCGGGAGAATAGCGGAGTCCTCGTCCCCCTGCTGGCGGAGGGGATGCTCGGGCTGTTTCTGAGCGCAGCGCTGGAGTACCCGTCGGTCCAGTTCCGCACGCTGGAAGTTGACCGGGATACCGATCTCCAGGTTGCGTTGCGCGCTGCCCTGGATCGGGGCTACACCCAGGTGGAAATGATTGACCGCAATGGCAAACTCTTCACCTCGGAGGGGCAGCCGGCACCGTCGGTTTTCCATGATTCGCCGCGTATGAATCTGAACCCCGGTGACGTTGTCGTCATGTCCGGCGGTGCAACCGGGATCAGCGCCCATCTGGCGCACAGTCTCATCCCCTTCATGCCCCGTCTGGTCTTCCTGGGGAGAACGTCTCTTGATTCAGGCAGTGACAGGGCGGCTGAGATCGCCCGGAACCTGACGGATCTGCGCTCTTCGGGAATCGAGGCAAGCTACCATACCTGCGACGTGACCGATCCCGAAGCGGTCCGAGCGGTCCTGGACGAGGTCTCAAGCCGTTACGGCAGGATCGACGGGATTGTCCACGGCGCCGGCGTCCTCAGGGACGGTTTTCTGAACCAGATGTCCCAGGAGGATTTCACTACGGTCACGGACGTCAAATTCATCGGAGCCTGGAACCTGCTCACAGCAGCGCAAGGGGCAGGTTTGAGGTTTTTCGTCGGCCTCTCCTCCGCGGCCGCGATCCAGGGGAATCCCGGTCAGGCAAACTACGCAGCGGCCAACCGGATGATGTCCGCATTACTCGCAACCCTCCAGCGTGACAACAGCGCTATAATGTTCAAGGCGTTGATGCTTCCCCCGGTCGAGGGGGCGGGCATGGCGGACGGTCCGGAGCTCCGGGAGCTGCTGAAACGCAAGGGGGTGGCGTATATCCATGCGGGTGAGCTTGCCGCGCTTTTCTGCCGGGAGCTCTTTACCGCGCCGTCCGACGACGTGTGGGTGATGTTCATGAGAGGGCTGCCATCCTTGAAGACGGCGCTGATCAATGATGCGACCGGTCCCGCGAATGCCGGAGAGCTTGCCGGGGGTACCGTATCCATGGCTCCCGAGGACTTTCCCCTGATAGATCGGATCTCTCTTCTGGATATCCGACGGGAAGAACTGGAGGCCTTCAGATCCTTCTCCCAGGAGAAGGATCTCTGGATCGCCGATCACCGGCCTTTCGCGTTCGTCAAACATCCCCTTGTCTCAGCCGCCATGATTCTCGAGACATTCATGGAAGCCGCCCGGATTCTCTATCCGTACCTACAGGTGCGGGGAGTTCGCCAGGTGCGGCTCCTGAACATGATCCAATGTCCTCCCGGGGTTCCACGCCCTTCCAGGATCGCCTGCAGCCGGGCCGGCAACGGCCTCCGGGAGGTAGTGTGCGACGTTTCTCTGGAAACACAGGATCTCTCCCCCGCCGGGAGATTGACCGACCGCTTCACCCCGCACTGTGCGGGCCAGGTGATCCTTGATGGCGGGGCTGGGCTACCCCCGGAGGAATTCGCGGACTTTCCCGTCCGGACGGACGAACTGCTCACGGGGTCTATGGATCATACCATGGTGCTTTCATGGTACAAAAAGCACAGCGGCCTCGACGGCAGGTATCGCGTGATGGAGTCTCTTGACGGTGCAGGACCGGGTGTGGTGCGGGGCCGAACGACGTACCGGGAGACCGGCGATTTTTCGCATCTGCGGAACGCCCGCTACCAATACTCGCCGTACCTGTTCGAGGCCCTTATGCAGTTGGTCGCCTTCCACATTGCGGCAACGGACCCATCCGAACGGAGATCCATTGTTCCCCTTGAGATTGGGGAGATGAGGTTTTCGCGGAAGTGCCGGGCAGGGGAACAGATAACCGTGGAGGCCCGCTTGCGGGCGCGGGACAAAGAGGGCCTTGTCTGGGACGCACGAGGGATTGACGATCAGGGGCGGACCGTCATGCAGGTACGGAATATCGGTATGCACTGGGTTGCGGAGTGAGGTGCGCCAACTGGGAAAAGAGTGTGAATAGGGCAATGGATTTCTCAGAAGGTATCGTCCATACAATTAATTTCGGGTATCAAAGAGGACCGGTATTGTATGCATCGTTTCCCTGTGGGCCGCCTGCCGCCATAACCGGCATGGGACGGGTTACGAACGGAGAGGAAGCCAAACACCGTCTCGTCTCCACCCTTTGGGATCACCTGAGGCTCTTGCAAAACTCTTGCAAACTGACTCCCCCTCCCTTGACGGGAGGGGGCTGGGGGGTGGGTGAAGCTGCAACATACGGATGTCGCGGCAAACTTCCCCCTCTCCCTAACCCTCCCCTTCAGGCCCCAGAGGGTCCGCAAGGGGGGAGGAGGCTTTTGGGATTTTTGCGAGAGTCTCACCTTGCAATGTTGGAACGTCCTGTCTGGAACGGCTGTCCTCCTACCGCCGGGACAGATTCCCCGATCCGGGTTCAGCGCGAAAAGCTCGGCAGGCCCCGGCTCCTGGTGGGAGCATATCAGGGGCCTGCCATCTCTTTCAGCGAGGGGGGAGGAAGAATCTGGGCCGCTCTCTGTGCCGATGGAGCTGATATCGGCATCGATGCGGCGGATAGCGATGAATTCCAGGGCGCATACCCTGTTCAGCGGGTCTTCCATCGGGAAGAGCTTGAACATGCCCTGGGTCTGACGGGCGGAGATCGGGAAGGGGCATCGGCCCTGCTCTGGTCCATCAAAGAGGCCGTTGTCAAGGCGCTGGGATGCGGATTCCATCTCGTGGATCCGCGGCAGATCACCGTCTACCCGTCGGAAGGGGGAGTTGTAGCGGGTGACGACGGTCATGATTTTCCGGTGGGACTGTCAGGGAAGGCCCGGATGCGCTTTCCCGTGGCAAGCGGGCGGCCCATCAGGGTGCATTCGCTTCCCGGCAGAAAGATGTGGCTTTCCATCGCCATTCGTGAATCGGAAACCGGCTCGCCATGAATAATCTTACCTGCTCGTGCGTGCCGATGTTGGACGGAATGCCGACAACAGAACTCGGGCGGCTTTTCCCGGACTCTTCCATTACCGCGCCCCTGCTTTCCCTGTTGCAGGAATCGGGAATCGAGGGTTTCAGCCTGCACAGTATCGTGGTGTCGAACAACGGTGTTCCGATTCTCTTGCTGCCATTGTTCGAAACCCGTTTTGATCTGTCCGCTTTTGTGGCGGGATGGGTCAAGAACACACTGATGCTGGCCGGCCGCCTGATCCCCTCGCTTTTCCATCCCCGTATTTTGTGCGTGGGTTCGCTGATGGGGGAATGGAGTGAGATCGGGATCGATCTCCATACCGACCAAGTGACCCTCGACGCTGCATACACAATGGCCTTAGGCGCCCTGCATTCGTTTTCGGCGGAACGCAACAGCGATATCGTGGCGCTTTACAACTTTAATCAGTACGGCAAACTCCCCGAAGAGGCATTCAGGGGATTCAACCGGGTGCAGTATCGGTCGTGTGCCCGGCTGTCCATGGATTTTACCAGCATCGAGGAATACCTGAGCCGCCTTTCGAGCGGCGCGAGAAAAGACGTGCGCCGCAAAATGCGGGCTGCCCCCCACGTACGGGTGATTCGCAGCCGCACTGCCGCCCCTTTTCTGGACCGAATCTACTCGCTGTATCTGGAAACCGTGTCGCGGGGTCCCATGTCGCTTGGCATGCTCAACCGCCTGTTTTTTGAAAAAATCTGCGAGAGAGTCCCGGGCGCCGAATACACGCTCTATTTTGTGCAGGAAGAACTCGCCGCATTCAACCTTCTCGTCATACAACCGGAGGCGATGGTGGATATTTTTTTCTGCATGGACTACGGACCCGGTCGCGCCAACAACCTGTATGTCGTGTCCTGGCTTGAAAACGTCCGAGCCTGTCTGGAGCGAAACATCCCGTTCTATTACGCGGGGCAGGGTGCGGAGAAAACCAAAGCGCATCTGGGGGCGACGTTTATCCCGAGCTATATCCTATTCAAACACCGTCGGCCGATGATTGACCGCCTGCTCGCCTGGCCGCATGCCATGACCGGGAAGATTTTAAGCCGCCTCGGGTTTTGGCCCGTCGTCTCACCGGCCGAACCGAATGGAAAATCATGACTGAAAAAAACGGACACACCATTGAAGTTGAGAACCTGACCAAACGCTATGGGGATTTAGTGGCGGTCGACGATATTTCGTTTACCGTGAGCACAGGAGAGGTGTTTGCCTTGCTGGGACCGAACGGCGCAGGCAAGACCACGACCGTCGAGATCATCGACACAATCCGTCCGCCCACGTCCGGAAGAGTGTTCCTTCTTGGAATGGACGTCACGAAGAAGAAACTCGACATCGTCCGACGCATCGGCGTCCTCCCCCAGGGGTTCAACTCCTTTGACCGGATTACGGTCAGAGAGACCCTGCAGTACTACTCGCGGCTGTTCAGCTGCAGGAACTCCGATATAGCCGGACTGATAGAACTGGTAAACCTCGAGGACAAGGCCAATGAGCAGTACAAGAACCTCTCCGGGGGTTTGAGGCAGCGCCTGGGAATCGCGATAGCACTCGTGAACGACCCCGAGGTCGTGTTTCTTGACGAGCCGACGACAGGGCTTGACCCCCGGGCACGGCGCGAGGTGTGGGAAGTCCTGCAGGGACTGAAGCAGGAGGGGAAGACGGTGTTTCTGACCACGCACTACATGGAGGAGGCCGAGCTTCTTGCGGACACGGTCGCAATCATTTCAAAAGGGACGATCATTGCCATGGGTTCTCCTTCGGAACTTATCGAAAACAACACAAATTACCTGGTCCTGACGTTACAGTCCGCCGATGGAATAGTTATGGAGATCATCCGCACGATGGGCTTCGAGCCTGTTCTTGACAATGACAAAAACATCAAGACCAGGGTAGAGCACACAGATGATGTCCAGAAGATCCTGAGCGCCATCAAGGATGCCGGGGCGTTCTACCTCGGCCTGGACGTTCGGAAACCCAATCTGGAAGAGGTCTTTCTGAAGCTCACCGGCGCGGCGTTCCACGATGGTCACGTCGTGGGTGGGGGGGCGGTATGAACCTTCGCGTTGTAGGTGCGAATCTCTATGTGAAACTATTGGGCGTATACCGCGAGAAGACCACCATGTTCTTCACGCTTGCGTTCCCGATAATACTGATACTCGTGTTCGGCACGATCTTCATGAGCCAGGATAATGCGGGTTTCCACCTTTGTGTTCAGGACCTGGACCAGACCAAATCGTCGATTGAATCCGTCAAGGAACTCGAAGTCAACGGGAAGTTCAAGATCACCAGGGTCGATCCGGGCATAAGCGCCACGCAGTACATCAGGGTCAACAAGGTGAACCTTGTTCTGGTTATTCCCAAAGGCTTTGAAAAGTCCCTCTTGCGCAGGAAATTTTTCAACGACTACAAATCATCCGTCACCATCACCTATGTCTACGATCCCAGCTCTTCTTCGGTGCCCACGAAGATGGAAATCCTGAACGGCGTGCTGGCCGGGATAAACCAGGAAATGACCAGGATTCCACCATTCGTCAGGTCGGTCGATAAATCGATACTTACCCGGAAATACCGGTTCATCGAGTACTTCATTCCCGGCATCATCGCCATGTCGGTTATGACCCTGAGCCTGTTCGGCACGGTGAACCTGAACACGGAGCTGCGGCAGAAGGGGATCATCAGGAAACTGTGCACGACGCCCATCACCCATACAGACTGGATTCTGTCGGACATCCTGTACCAGTTCACCATTGCGGTCGTATCAACGGCTGCAATGCTGCTGGTGAGCTACGCCGTGTATGATGTCAAGCTGCATCTGGACGCCTGGCTCCTGGCGTTCATTCTGCTTGACGTATTCGCTTTCGTCGGAATCGGGATGATCCTCACCCGCTTTGTCAAGGAGGCGCAGAGCGCCGCCGCCGCCGCAAACGCCATCAGTTTTCCGATGATGTTCCTCTCGGGGAGTTTTTTCCCCATCGAGCTGATGCCGGAGTTTTTGCAGAAGTTTGCCAAGACGCTGCCCCTGTACTATGTGAACGAAGGGCTACGGGCGGCGATGGTTTTTGAAGATAACCTGGCCGCGCTGCATGACGCCGCGATCATCGGTGTTTTTGCAGCCGTGGTCTTTATCCTCGGGGTCATAGCCACCAGATGGGAAGAGGGCCAGTGACAGCACTTGACCTCCTCAACAGCATCACACAAGCTCCGTGTCCCCGTGCCATGATTGCCGTGGCAACGGCAACGCTCGCTCTCCTCATAGATATCATCTGCAGGTTTCGTGATTATCGTCATCTCCTGAATTCGTTTTCCGCCCTCGGCATCATGAAGTTCTCAGGCACCTTCACGCTGGTCTTCCTGCAGATGGTTGCCCTCTTTTATTTCATTATCCTGCTCCCGGGCCCTCTCCGCGCGGTTGCCCTCCCTGTTTCCGCTTTTTTTGCTATCGTGCAGTTATCCTATTGGCGGACCTTGTCCCAGTTCATGACCGGCACCGACCTGTATCTCGCCGTAACCGTCAGCGGCAACCATCGCATAGAGGCCATCCTGAGCTTCTTCAAACCACTCGTCTTGCTGTATGCTCTTCCCTACGTACTCGTTCTCACCGTACTGATGCTCGCGCCTTCCGCATCCTCCATCCGGACGGTGATCACCCTCAGCATCCTGCCGGCGCTCTACCTGATCGTTTCCAATTACGTTATCTTCCGCCTTGTCCCGGAACGCAGCTTTCATCTGAATCCTTTGACCTCTTTCCTCCGTGCGCTCCTTCAATGCACGTTTGAAAACCTTCGCGCGTATCATGGACCTCGGGATGACCTGCCCGCTTTTCACGTTTCACAACGGCCTCTGGACAGCATTATCTATGTCATTGATGAGTCGGTGCGCGGCAGCAATCTCAGCCTGAACGGCTACTCGCGCGCCACGACACCGTTTTTGCAATCTCTTGAAAACCAGGGTCTCCTGAAGAATCTCGGCATTTGCGCCGCTGCCAGTTCCTTTACTCACATCAGCAACGCCTATCTCATTACCGGGCACAACGCGTTTCCCGACAACGACTATCGAACCGACAAGAACCCGACCATCTTTAATTACGCAAAAAAGATGGGTTACGAAACAATCTACATAGACATCAATCGCGTCTACCTCTCTTCGCTCAAGAAAGCGGCCGGGGATGGTCCTATAAAATCTTTGGACCAATGGATGGACGAACAGTCGTTCAAGGAACGCAATATTGATCTTAAGTCCACAAAGGATGTGGGTGTCGCCCGCATTCTCAGCGATCTTCTGAATGAACGAGGCGGTTATTGCATTGTCGTCAACAAGCTGGGGCTCCATTTTCACTATCGTAACAACTATCCGGACGATCCGGCTTCCACGCATTGGAAGCCGGTTATGAAGTCATCGCAATCCATTGACCCCAGCGCGGCAGGACGTGAAAAACTGGTCAATACCTATGACAACGGAATCCGCTATCAGGTGGATGAATTCTTCCGTGTGCTGGTTTCCGAAACGAAAAATCAGAACTACGCCATTCTGTACACATCGGACCATGGCCAGACATTGGCCGATCATGGGCAGGTGTATACCCATATGAAGCCTGACAAGGAAATCGTCGATGTGCCCGCTTTCCTTGTATCGAGTGAGCAGTACAGCAAAAAAGAGCTTCTGGACGGCATCGAGCCCGGCATCCGCGTTTCCCATCTCAACTATTTTGCAACCCTTCTTGATCTGATGAGCGTGCCGATGTCACTGCGTGTCCGGCCTTATGACACATCTGTGTTCTCGTTGACAGCCGAGGACAACCTGGTGCGTGGCTATATGAGCGGCTCTCTTCATGGCTCCGGCGATTATGTCGTGAAGAGTATTCCTACACCACCGGAAGACGGGTGGGGCGTTTCAAAACCTGTTGGTAACAGTTCAGAGGACTATCTATGAAAATAAAACTTATCGCCCCGAGTGATCAACGTGAAAACAGATTGTCCACTCCCTTCAAATTGCAGCGGGTAAACCTTCCCATGCTGGCGGCGCTAACCCCGCCCGGCCACACGATTACCATTGTCGAGGAAGCTTTTGCGGCCGATGACATCAATCAGGAAGTGGATCTGGTGGGCATCACCGTCATGACCGAATTTGCGCCGAGAGCCTATCGGATCGGTGACGATTATCGCCGGAGGGGTGTGAAGGTGGTGATGGGGGGAATCCACCCCACGGTATTGCCCGAAGAAGCCCTGGAGCATGCAGACGCTGTCGTCGTTGGAGAGGCGGAGAGCGTCTGGCCGGAACTGGTAGCCGATGCCGCCTCGGGTCGGATGCAGAGGATCTATCGGGCCGATACCACGACCAATCTCGAAGGGCTGCCGAAACCACGGCGTGATCTTTTGCCCGGCAGCCGTCAGGGGTATATCCCGGTGCCGATCGGCGTCGAAACATCCCGCGGGTGTCCCTACGATTGCGAATTCTGTTGCATCGGCCAAACATTGGGGCAGCAGTACCGGGTCAGGCCGGTTCATGAGGTGATTGCCGAGATAGAGTCTATTGATTCTCCTCACCTCTTCTTTGTCGATGACGCCCTTGGTCTGAACCGGGATGCATCGAAAAGGCTTTTTACGGAAATGATACCTCTTCGGAAGCGTTGGCTGGCACAAGGCACGGTATCGCTGGCTGAGGATCCGGAGCTGCTGGGGGTGATGAAGCGTGCCGGGTGCATGGGGTTTTTGATCGGATTTGAATCGGTGCAGAAGGATACCCAGGATGAGGTGAATAAAATAAAGAGCCTGAAGGTCGATTTTTATGAGGCCATGCGTCGATTCCATTACGAAGGTTTCGGTATACTGGGCAGCTTTGTTTTCGGCTTTGATCACGAAAACAAAGAGGTGTTCGATCAGACCCTAGAGTTTATCATGAGGAGCCGCATGGATTGTGTCCAGTTGAGGATTCTCACTCCATATCCGGGGACACGATTATACAAACGGCTTTTAAGCGAAGGCAGGTTATTGGCGCCTGACTGGTGGCTCCATGGATATCCTCCGGATACGCTCCTTTATCAGCCTCTTGGGATGACGTCCGAGGAGCTTACCAACGGTTTTTACCGTTTGAACAGGCAAGCGTATTCACTTGGCGCAATGACACAACGATTCTTCGGCATGAGCCCATGGAAGCGAACCTTGTTCGGTTGCCTGGTGTATGCCGGGATCAATCTGTCGACCCGCGAACGCTATTTCAAGGGTCTGAAGAATCCACAACCTTTTGCAGTGCCTTCAACTTATGATGGGGAGCGATCAATTACGGGGCTGGAGTAATCGAAATACTTCTTATTTCAAATCCCAGAACTAAAAAGCCTTACGACTACAGAGACAAGTTCATCAAGACCCTCTGCACCAAGGCAGGAGTCAAGCCGTTCATGTATCACAACCTGAGGCACTTTGGAGCGAGCATACTTTCAAGCGAAGTGGCAGGCGGGTTATCGAAACGCGAAACGGTACACGATATAGGGGAGCCCTCCGGGCTGCTGGTCAACAGTCACCAACTCCAGTTCGGGTGGTGGAGTAAACTTACGACCAGGATCAAGGATCGGCCCATAGAGGAACTCCAACTGAGGCCGCATGTTGAGTACCTGAATCGTAGCGATCAGGTAGTCAATCTTGTTCTTTCTTGCGAAGTTGATGATTTCCCCATAACTAACCTGGGGGGGGAACACATATGGATGCCCGGAATAAAACCCTATCCTCCCTGATCTAGTCATCAAAATGGCACCCTCGGGCAACGTCTTGCTAAGTTTGATGCCGATCCGCTTTTCATCGAATCGCCCTTCGTCCTTCGTGTATTCGTACGGCTGATTACGATCGGCAGGCACCTGACTGACAACATTCCACGCTCCATAAAGCAGTATAAGAATAACTGGTACACACCAGCCATATCGTGCGATGAAGCCGACCTTTCCGATCCAAAACCATTTGACGACCCAATTCTCAATAGTGAAAAGTCCGTGTCCAATACAGAGGAAGAGCACTGGAAGATATGGTTGCGTATACTCTGGACCGATGAAGAAAAAAATAATGATAACTGACAGCGGGGCAAATGTCGCCAGAAGGTAAGCTCGCTCGCATAGTTTTTCTCTGCCCATCCCTCCGGCGATAAACCCGACTGCCGCCAGAATCCAGCCATAAAGCGGGAGCATATCATCCCAGCATTTCTTTATATTTTTAAGATAGTTCGTGCGGATGAAATCCGGGTACACACGAAACAGATCAAGGTACCCGATTTCCTTAAAGGAAGGGTCGTGCTTCAAGTCAGGTTTACCGAGATATTCACTTAAAGAATCAGCAATGGTAGACTTACTTTTTCCCGTCAGTTGCCATTTGCCTGTTGACTCGTGGAGGAGTGCGAGATATGGCGAGCAAACAATTAAAAAGACGCCTAGGCAAGTCAGAACACAAAAGAGCTTCTTGAGAGGAAGCCTGTTAATGAAAGTGAACAGCACGAGGACAACAATTTCAACAAATAAAACGAGGACGCCTTCCGATCGAGTGAGATGAGCACAGGCAAAGAAAACACCCGCCAAGACTGAAAAAAGCAGAGAACTTTTTTTGTAGGCCTGCCAGAGGAAATAAACGCCAAACAACAAAAGCGTTATATAGGTAGCCTGACTCATGACGGCAGTCGACCAATAGCGAAGAGTTGGCCAGGTGATAGACAGAACAGCGGCGGCGACTCCGACTCTCTTGCCAAAGAACTCAGCCCCGAGCAGGTAGACCGGGACGACCAAGAGGCAACCCATGACAACCGATACGGCAAGGCCGGCCGTCTCAAAATCATGACACAGTGTGCTGGCAAGACCGACCAGGATTGGATAAAAGGGAGGGTAATGCGTAGCCGCAGCCAGCCCACGCCCTGAGATGAAGTCTTTTGCAATGTTAACGTAGCTAATGCCGTCTGCTGAGATTACATCGTAGAATTGCAAAAAGTAGAGCCGTATACCAAGACCGACCAGTACAAACAGGGTCATGAGCACAATATCTTTCCTGGTATAGCTGCAATCGTCACTCGTCATCTTTAGGTCCTCTCGCAGAAAAAGTGAGACTTCTCGAATCCAACCTCACGCGGGTCTAGAAATACATTTTATCCATATCACTCTAACCCCGCCCCGCCAGTTAAAAGTCAAATATGATATCCGTTCCGGTCGTCTGCCTGGCTGTCCATTGGCGGATTTGTGGAAACCGGTTCTCAAAATTACCGTTTGGTTGGATATCTCCGCCAAAACGGCTTGAAACAACTATTTGCCGAGAAATGCACTATAAATCTCATTATCACATTTATCTAACGCATTAAAGCCAATTTGACTGATGGCCGAGGTCGGCGGGAGGGCTCCACTATCTTGAAAGGGAATCTTCAGACAAATAGTATCTTCTTGGTAATTAAGCTGAAGATGTAACCAATCAAATATCAAACAATAAATCAATCTTCTCGTTTGCCCTTGAAATATGGCCAGGAAATGAAAACGCATTATCTGCTATTACTGCGTTTAACGTGGTTTTTATAGATCGATTTCATCTGGCGTGGTTCGTGGAATGGTGCTTTCAAATTCCGACAGGGTGATGGCATTAATCAGAATCAATGACTTTTGGGAAGCGGACCTGTGGATGCTTGAGCATGGTTAATTGTGATAATCATCAAGATTTTGAGGCAGAATGGAAAATTGAGTGGATTGATGCTCCCAGCTTGCACCAAGCCATCTGAGCAGCGCTGTCAATGTGCTGAACACATCTCTGTCATTGAGCAGAGGATTAGCACGAAACAACAAAAGGGAATTACGCATAGTCGCGTAACTCCCTATAATTGTTGGTGGGCGCTACTGGAGAAAGAGGAGAAATATTATAAAACTCCGAATTCATATGGGTTTCGCTATGCATATATATGTTTTATATTATGTACAATTGGTGAATTTATTATTCAGTTGGATCCTGAATCCAAATTTTTGTACTTTGCCGTGGCCACTGGATCCGGAGAGTACATGCATCATCCAGGGTTCCGGTGGGGTTTCCGGGGGATGGACAGGGGAGTCCCAAATGCATTATTGTTTGACATTTTACCGTTGTTATTGTATTGTATCATACAATTAGTTGTACATTTGTAGTCATTGATATGTATTAAAGGATACAATAATGGAGTATCGTTTAAATAAAAGCTCGCTAATAGATATTCTCCAGAATTGGAACCATTTCCTGAGACGGAGGGTGCGACTTGTCGCGTGCGGCGGTACGGCCATGACTTTGATCGGTGTTAAGGAATCGACAAAGGACATTGATTTCATAGTTCCCGACCATAAGGAGTATGCATACCTTCTGAGTGTACTCGCGGATCTGGAATATAAACCGATAACGGCTGCTGGATGGAAAAAAGAAGGGGATGTTTTCGTGTTCGACCTGTTCAGGGGGAACAAGATACACACCACGGAATTACTCGAGTCTCCTTTGGCAGCTGGACGCAACCAGGAAATCAAAAGGTTCAGTCATTTGTATGTGGGCGTACTCAATTTCTATGATTTGATATCAAGCAAGATATTCAGAGGCTCGACCGCAGACATTGATGACTGCACCCAGTTGTACAGAGCCAAGAGTGGCGAAATTGATATCCAGACATTGACTGACCATTACCGGGAGATGGTGAGTTATGATACATCCGAGGCCCGGATAGCTGTGCAGATAGACCATTTCGTCGAGCATTTGCGTGAGGAAGGCCTGTTATGAGCGATAAAACGGAATTACTCAAAAAACTGTCAAGCCTTGGTCTGCCTATGATGGAGGTAAGCGATGACGTTGATGTAAGCCAGACGCTTGCCGAAGTTGTTGAAAGTCGTGATCCCAGGTTGTGGGAGGCCTTCCCGGTTCTGCTGTTAAATGCCTCCAGAAATTACGGGTATGACTACCTGAAGGTGTACCAACTCTTAGCTGACCAGACGGGAAAAGACTCCTACCGGGCACTGTTGGTCTTGTCAGTGGCGTTTTATGATTATCACCATCTCAAGTACCACTGGGTGAAAAAGCTAAAAGAAGATTTTACCGATGTTGAGCAGGAGCAAACAAAGTCCTTGAAGGCGGCTCTGGGCCACGCCGCTTTTTTCAATCTTGCGGGCATGACGTTCGACCCGGCAAGGCTCAAGACGATGTTCAACCGCTACTACGAGAGCGATGCTGGGAAAAACCAAAAGAAAAGGGAAAATCTCGATGCATTGTCTGTTGAATACGCCCTGTCGCAGTTCTTCTCACCGAAGCAGAAAGACCTTTTTAAGAAAAAACTTGATGGCGAACTGCTGACCAAGACGGAGAAGGAATACTTCTCGCGCGTCGTCAAGAAAAAAGTTATGGCGCTGGCCAACCAGGATCTGCACCGGATGGCGCTGAAACTTGTGGAAATGATGTAGTTGACTATTCGGGTTTGGGCAAAAATTTACAGCCGCATGGAGGTAATCCGACTTGAATTCACCAGGGGCGGCAGAGGCATCCCAACAGCGGCGGGATATTCTGGTTTGAATTTATGCGGGAGCGGGACCGACTGGTCCCATTAAAGCAGATTTTCGGGCACACGGAGATCCGTGAGCCGGTGGTGGGTGGGAGCGTGGCCCTCGACGACCATCAACAAGCGGCATTGCTGGCTGTATACACGGTAGAGAACGGCCTGGTTAGGTTTGAGATCGGAGCAGGGGAGGCCAGCTGACATGCCTGCGGAGATGACGATGGCAGATAGAAAAATCGCACTATTTGACTTGGACGACACCCTTGTCGACTAAGGAGTTCCATCTTGGAAGAAGAATAACCCAGGATGAAATTGCACAGGCAACCGGAATCCATCGAACAACCTTGTCCAAGATTGCAGGCCAACGAGGCTACAATACGACGACTGATAATATCGATAAGCTTTGTCGTTTCCTCGGTTGCCGAGTGGAAGATTTAATGCAGTATGTTCCTGACGAGGAAATCTCCAGCAATACTGATCAACTGCAGAGGGGAGATCAGTAGCCGCAATCAGCTACAAATTTGCATAATTTGGGCACGTGAGGGCAGGTGTCAGAAATCCAGAAAACTCGATAGGGTTGGGCACGGCGTGGGCACAAGATGGGCACAAATAAAAAGAGGTTGGCGATTGTGTCGCTAACCTCTTGATTTTATTGGTGGGCGCTGCAGGGTTCGAACCTGCGATGCCGTGTGAAGGCTGTATGCGACATTATATAAATATGATCTAAAGGGGCAATATATGACATAATAAGTTGTAATTACGATGTGTTGAAAGAGTTTTACCCAATGTTAAATAGCATTCTATATCCGTTAAGGTAATAAATCAACAAAATAATAGTAGACAAAGTAAATATAAAATTTATAATAAAATGACTACTGCACGAACACAATAATTGGCTCCATAGGTACTCCAGAGGTGGTCTCTTGACCCAAAAATTGGACTCGTATTTTACTCCATTACCCTTGAGGGATATCAAAATCCACAAAACCATCCTGGATTATCAAAACATAATAGATCCCACCTACCTTCTAAGGCATGCTGATCGATTCACATCTGACGGTGTCCAACAGCTTCTCACCCTGCATCCGATACACGTCATCGTTGAGCGAAAAAAATATTATTGCATAGCTGGAATACGTCAGCTCAATATTGCCACCGTGTGCCTTGACGATGAAGCATCCATACCTGTCAGGTTAATGAAAGGGCTGACAGGTGAGCAAATCAAAGATCTCTATCTTGCCGATCTTTTTCTTACGCCATTGGTTTTTTCAGTCGAAAATGCCGATGTCATCGATGCCATTAAGCAAGCTGTCGGAATCGAAGCCGGAAAGTGGACAGGGCTGGCGGACTGCAGCAAAAGCCAACTGGCGAAAGCGCTTGGTTTAAGCTTAACCAGCCTTTACTATGATCGAAAAACTACCAAACGTGGATAGCTGGGACCGGCTGATTGACTACATCTGTTCCCGTGGCATTGCTTCACGGCGCTGTGCCGAGGAGATGCTGAGATTAGTCAACGCTCCTCCCCATCTTAAAGGTTTACAAATAGTTTGTACCCACCTGTTACAAATCCTGCCCAGAATAGATCTTATTGCGAAAAGTGAGGGAAGTCTCTTCAGTTCCCTTCGAGGCCAGATTGATACATGGATGAAAATTGCCAGTGTTATCTCGAAAGAAGGGGAGCTCAGTCAGTCATCCCTGTACGGCGAATATACTGGCTCCTATTCCCTCTATGCTGCGATGTGGCACTCTCCCCACAAGACCGATCTCGCTGAAAAGTATTTCGACCTGATGGCCATATTATGTGTGGCGCTTAAAAAGTTGCGGTTCCAAGAGGCAAAAGGAGAGAGCTATCCTTGTTCAAAATACAAAGCCACTCTGTGTGCCCGCCAGTTGACCAAGCAGAAATATGAAGCTGAATTACGGTGCCTGCCGTCAAAGTGCAGCTCGTTGAGAGGGTACTTTTCTGAATTAAAAAAAGAAAAGGATCAATTCTACCATGATATCTGGGTGCTTCTGGACTATGCGATCAATGGTAAGGCCGGCATCAGAAGGATGTCTGACGGGCGCACGAGAATTCCCAAAGTAACAATATTAGCCGAGGATCCTCCCGACGAAGATGGTGTAGATGCACAGCCTGTCCAGAGAATTCAATTGCCTGGAAGCGCTGAAAAACAAAGGGCAGCTCGCAAGACCCTTGTTTCTCCGGTCGAATGCGCCGAAGGCAGAGCGTCGTTCCAATTTTCCACCAGAAAATTGAGTCCTGAAGCAAGTGATCGCCAGACCGCACGTCAGGATGCATTTGAGTCCCGCAAACTTTCTAAGTGGCTGGCCATTAAAAACCAGCTGTTGCCAGGGCGTTGGGATGTGCTTACACCTTATGAAACGGCAGTTTTTCTGGAAGCAGTGCAGGATCTGATGAAAGAAAAGCGGATTGTAAAGGTGCCAGGTCCTGAGCTGGCAGCGTTTTTGTCGGTCATGTTCTGGATTTCTGCGCGGGTGGAGGCGGCTTGTAAATTTAGAGTTTACGCCAGTATACCTAGCGAGCGCTTGGGTAATGGTTACATTGAGTCCCCGAGACCGGGCGCAGGGTCTGCATGGATAATCAATCCGCCTCGCCCGGTTGGCTACGACAAACCTCCCAGGCGCATGTTCAAGGCAATGGACAGCAAACAGGTGTTCCTTCTTCCAGTGCCAGAGCCGGCAGACAGAATCATGAGGCACTATCTCGACCACCTGCCGCCCGATAAGAGATTCGGACAGGTCTTCAACCGCAAGGAAGCAGAGTACCGATCAGCAATTACAGATTATTTTCATAAGGTGCGCAGCACGGAGCGCCTGAGGTTGTCGCCTACTCGTGTTGCCGATTATATCTTCAACAGACACATGTACCTGCCCGGATGCGACATCGTCACAAGCATGCTGACAACAGGACGTGCACACTTTCTCGGCTTTGTGCCGCTGCATTACACGTCGATCGAAGTCAACGAATTGCGCGCACGGTACGCCGATGCATGCCGTAAGATAATTTCGGAAAGCTCGGCAGAAATCGGGATATATGAAAATTGTCCCACAGTTTCTCTTTCTGACGGAATAACTGAAAAAAACTGGACCGGCAGCCGCTACTGCCCGTTGAGCGACACCGTGAGCGATCTGGTAACAAAACTGAAGAAGCTATTATCAGAGGATATTGGGGCATCATCTCAAATCAAGGCCCATTTCGAGTTCCACAACCGCATGGTGACCTACACAACCCTCATGATCGGTTTTGCAACCGGCTACAGGTCAATCGCTGACCCATTTCTACGGAGAGCCCATATTGATCGCTCTACCGGCTTTGCGGTGATAAATGATAAAGACGCCGCCCAGTCATCCCATTCCCGCATCATTTGGGTGCCGGAAATGGTACAGGACCAGATCGACCGATACCATTGCCATCTGGCCGCGCTGTCCAGGCGTATTTTAACCATTAACCGTTCCCTTTACTATGCTATCCGCGCCAGTCTGGAGGAGGCACACAATCAACCGATCCTGTTTTTCATACGCAAAGACATGGGGGATATTCCAGTGGGACAAAAAATTCTAGAAGACCTTTACGAATACCGTCTCAACTGTCCCGTACCCTCAAACGCCAATCGCCACTATTTACGCACGAACCTGTTACTTGACGGGTGCCCTACAGACGTCATTAATGCCTTCATGGGGCACTGGAGCCATGGCAAAAGTCCGTGGGGGACGTTTTCGACCTTGTCACCTCAGCGCTATATAGAAAATCTGAAGCAATATCTCGTGCCGATCCTCGATCGGAACAAGTGGGAGGCGATGTCTGGTCTGGGGGCGCAGGATGACTGATTGTGCCTCTCTCTGGCAGCATATCCTCAACCACCATAAAGTTGATTCCGCTCAGTACATTCAGGCCACCTTCGTCCTTAAAATTCTTCGCAACAAACACATTGCACTGTACCAGGGTGATCGTGATGTTCAACTCACATCAGAGAGAGCGAGAGAGTTGCAGAAACTGCTTGAACAAAGCGGCACCCGAAAAGAGCAGCAACTCCGCACAAAATTCCTTAACCGCGGGCTCAGGGAAGGAGCCAAGGAATTTAACTGGAAAATCACTCTCCTTCCGCGGGAGGTATCACTCAAACCTGAGATGGCTCCGTTTACGCCAGCTTCCTTTACCGATCTCCAGTTGATCCGGAAACTGGAACAGGCATTTCTGCGGGATCTTGGCTCCCCTCTGGAAAAGGATTGCACCACCAGGCTGTATGGCCAGGTGCTGCTCTCTGCGGCATTATTTGGCGGCCTGCTGCACAAGGGCTGGGTAGAGGCTTGGTTCAGAGGGATATTTGATGGTATGCGGGTAGGCGAGAAATTCCTCTGGATAGAAATGCGGCGTCAGTTTGTCACTGAAACCCAATTGGATACCGGAAAGGGCGTCAAGGGGAGTCATGTGTCCATCGGCAGAAGATGGCTGGCAGACCCCTTAACGGAGGCGCTACTCTACAGGTTGCACGCAATGTCGAGCAAAGACGGCAAACTTGGCCATAACATGCAAAACGCTTCGGCAGAGAAAGCGCCTCCGAAAGCATGGGGTTATCTGCGCGGCTATCTGTGTCATCTCGGATTCGGGAAAAGTCCTCTTGTAAAGTCTCTTCAGGTGCTGGTCTGCGCAGTCAAAGTCCGCTATGGGCTCTATATTCCGCAGGCGCTGGTCGGTTATGCAACAGGAGATTTAAATGCCGTCTCCCTGCCCCCGGCAGCATGGACCCGGCTCATGACCGGCAAGAGTGTGCCGGCTGTAAGGCATAGAAAACCGGAGGCTGATGATTGGGTTCCCCCGGAACCGGCTAAACTTTCCAAGGATAATAATCCAGGGCAATTTGACATGGCCATCCAGGAAACGATTCTGAGTGAGATCAGGGATGCCCTTTATGCGCCGAAAGGCGATGGGAAGGAGAGAAAATATAAGACAAAGCCAGCTCATGCACGTAAGACCATCAACGAAGTCATCCAGAGGCGGTCTGCTGAAATGTGGCCTATTCTTAACCTGATTGCCGCCTGGCTACTGCATCTGTTGTCACCCAGCGGTACCAGAAAATCACTTGGCTTGCGGCGCCAGGCACGCCAACCATCGACTGCCGGCCGGTATTTATCGTCAATCGGAGGGGTACTCCTCGCTGTTAGTGATGACAGGAACCTTGCCGACATGTCTTCCGAAGAATTCAGCGAAATGTATGAAGATGCCGCGGAAGGCAAAAAGAGCTCGAGCGAACGTCATTATGCAATGGTTGTCATGTCCCGCTTTCATGCGTATCTCGTCGAAACAGACGAAGGGCCCCCGGCCTACTTTTCCGGAATAAAGTGTAGGGGTCCAATTGAGTCTACAGTCGATGCCAATCTTGTAACTCCGGAAATTTTTCTCAAGGTTCTGGGTGTGCTTGGATTCCAAAGTGGCAATGTGTCTCGTGACAGGGAAATCAGCATGCTGCTGGCCATTCTTGCTTTTCGGTGCGGCTTGCGGGAGGGGGAAGCCAGGAATCTCCTTATGAGCGATCTTCAAGGAAACCATAATGTAGAATTGCTGATACGCCTAAATGATAATTTTCGCCCCAAGTCACTAAGCGGTACAAGGCGGCTACCGCTGACGATTCTGCTGACCAATGATGAGCTAGGGCGTCTCTTGGCATGGAGGGCGTTACGCCACAAAGAGGGGGCCCTGCCTGACAGCTACCTGTTCACGGATCACGCCCGTCAACGTCACCATATATCTTACGAGGTTGTCATCGAACCGGTCAAGGCAGCTCTGCGTCAGGTGACCAGTGACCAGACCCTTGTGTTTCACCATCTACGCCATTCTTTTGCAACATGGCTTAACTTGAAATTAACTCTTCCTCTTGATAGCCGGCATTGGCAGGATTGCTGTTTTATGAATGATCTGGAGTTTAATGTTGAAAAGCTTCAGGCGTTGCGGAAAAGTCTCATTGGTTCGCCTGATGCGTCCCAACAAGGGCTTTATACTGTTGCGATGCTTATAGGCCACAGTGCACCCGACATAACATGCCAGAATTATAGCCATCTGTTGGACTGGCAATTGTGGGTGGAACTCGTGGACGATCTTAACTCAGTAGCATTATCTGAAAACGAACTTATCGAAATAACAGGGCTCAGCCGGGCGCAGATTTGGCGGGTGCGAAAATCAATGAATACGGCAAGCTGGACGGTTTCTCCCCATATTCCAGCTTTACGGCACAAGTGGGGTAAACTTTTTACCGACCCACAGGTCGCTTTGGCAACGGAACCTGACACTTCACCACTGCACAACAATGTGGCTTCGAATAGCAGCAAAAAAGATTCTGCTCCCAGCATGCCAGATTGGCGGGTTGTTCAGACAATCCTGACAATCTGCCAAAGAAAATCTTTACGAATCTCCCAACAGTCTGAGATCAAGGGCATTCCAAAATATGAGATTTGGAGATGGTTGCTGAAAGCTGAGGAAATTGCCGATATCGAGACCAGAAAGACCAAAAAACCCAATAGTAGAAAGCCGCGGCATATTGGCACAAGGAAAAGGCTTCATAAGAAACCGACTTCAAATAATGACAGAAATGATAAAAGCATCAATATCCAGGCCGTCTCCCAAGACCGTTTTCCTTCTCCGCCCAGGATAAAGTCTGATATTGAACTGGTTGATCGAATTTTCAACCATATCAGGGACGTGGATCCTGGAACTCTGAAAATTATATCAGCCGGCATCATTTTTTTTCTCTTCAATTATACTGTAGCCAAAGGAGGGATACGTTGCTGGCGGGTTTGCCAGGCAAAACGTTATCTGGAATTTATCGAGCTGCTAGGAGTTCCGAAGCAATTGGTGAGGATTGTCTGCTACCCACCCGAAGGTTCATCAGTTTTTGAACAGGAACGTGGCGTTCAGGTTTGGGCTGAGGATTTGTTGCTCTCGCCGCAACAATTCACATTAACCCCTTTCGCCGACGAGGGGAGGCAGGATAGGGGCAGCATCTGTATCAATGTAGCTGCAACCGCAGAAATACATCTAATCAGTAAGGTGGCAGCTACAGTAGCAGCTAGAAAGAAAGAGGAGAAAGAGGAGAAATATTATAAAACTCCGAATTCATATGGGTTTCGCTATGCAATGTATATGTTTTATATTATGTACAATTGGTGAATTTATTATTCAGTTGAAACCTGAATCCAAATTTTTACACTTTGCCGTGTCCACAAAGGTTCCGGAGAGTACATATATTATCTAAGCTCCCAGTGAGGTTTCCGGGGGATGGACAGGGGAGTCCCAAATGAATTATTGTAAATTCTGCAACATGGTCATTCATAGGTACAGATGAAAAGGTTTTCAACTCCCGCACACTCCTGGGCCGACAACCCAAGCTTTCTTGCCCGACCTTTCCATCCGCTGACTACACCGCACACCTTATCGACAATCTCCCGCGCGTGCTGGTCACTCAACCGGTAGTATTCTGCAGTCGATATTACGACATCCAAGTCCGGCATGCGGTTGTACAAATCCAGAGATAGGCTATGATCCTCTTTTTTATGCGACGGGTTCATGTCATAGGCCGGCGCGAGGCGCCATCCGGCAGGGGAACGCATAAAACCATGGTTGCGTAGGTGGTCGTCTCGGTTGGCAACCGCCACGTTGAACACCACCCGGGTGAATAGCTCCTTCAAGTCGCGATTGATGAATTCCGGTTGTCCATACGAAGCAATGAACTCAGCCAGCTCCAGATAGCCAGCATCGTCTGTATCGATATGCTTTAGCAACGTCATCGCCGATGCAAAAAAGCGCCGGGAGTCGCCTATGCGGTCAAAACGCTGGACCATGAAGGTATGGTAGCCTTTACCAATCTGAATGAGACTAGATGCCGGCACGGTTATCCCACACGCCTTAGCCATATCGTGCACCAGTTTTTCCCAGACGGCCACGTCATAATCATCATCGTGTGATGGGAATTTGGCAATCCAGAGATTGCCTTCGGCATCGATCAAGTTGGCCTTGGGGCGGGCTCCGCCAAGCGACGAACCAGGAGCAACCAAAACTTTCAGCCAGATTCTCAATTTGCCGAGATCGCCCAGTTTTTTCTTGGTCAACTCGTAGGCAATTGCTTGCAATTCGGCTAATTCGGTCACCGGCGGAGCGGCCAGCACCTCGTTAGCGAGGAAGTCCTTTTCATCACCCGGCCGGCTAAAGCGCAATGCCCCCATGCGGGTGCAATCCTGAACCCCGAGCAGGAATTCCCATGTGCCGAGGGTCCGGGGCCTCCGCCCTTCTTCTTTGGCCTCGACGTCCTCCCGGCGTTGCATCAATACCTGCCCCCACCGGTCAGGACACGAATCCATGAACACCCCAAAATTGGAGTGACCTGGGAAGAATTCGCCAGGCGTGAGATCCAACTCAGGATCGAGGGGAAAGGTGTGGGCGTGTTTCAGCCATATCGGGTTGTAGGCGAAGCGAACGCTGCCCCGATCACCTCGGGAGAGCGTGCCAATATGCTGCAGCGGGCCGAAGGTCGGATCATCGAGCCACACCCAGATTTGTTCATTCGCTGGTTTAGCCATGAGTAATACCACTTGGGATGTTGCGCCGCGGGGCGCGCTTCCGCTGGGGCAAGGCTTCATCCTGGAGTCGCCGGCCGAGAGTATCTTCCTTGGCCACGAGCGCCAAGTCCGTCGTCAGGCCGAGCACGCGCAACACCTGCACATATGCCCCTATTGTTACGGACGGCTCTCCGCTCTCGATCTTGTAGAGTGTCGGTCGTGAAATGTCGGCCCGGAGGCAGACCGTCTCCATCGAGAAGCGCCGGCGCAGCCGGGCATCCTTGAGCCGTTGACCCAACTCCGTCAGTTCCTTGGAAGAGGTCGGATAGATTGTCATAGTTCTTTTTTTGTCCATAACGGTAATTATTATTTACATAAGTCGGCTTAGTTGTCAATTTTAATTATCATTACAGCTATAGCAAGATAGATATCCCCACACCATCCCTCGAAAACCTCACGGGGACCGGGCCTATCGTCCTGCCGCCACAACTGCCAAAGACATTCATTCATTTGCAGCACACCAGAGACCAACTGGCTACGGAACGGTACACGGACGTTCGAATTGTGATAATATTAAACCCGTATGCCGAGAACACTGGGCGGCGAACACGGGCGTATCATTCATTTCTCGAACGGCGATTTCACGGTTTACCAACGAAAGATCGGGAAATCCCGCAGTCATCAGCTCGCAGTCCGCGACAAGCAATATTGGCAACAAGCGATTGGGTTTTCGAGTACGAATACTGGCAGGCAAGAGGGTAGGTAAACCAATTTGACAATCTGAACGTTTAAACAGAAAAAGCCGCATCCGAAGACGCGGCTTTTTCGTTAACGGCTGGTGCCAGTGCGAAAAGATTACTTCGCAGCAGGTGCTTCAGCCGGAGTTGCCGGAGTTGCAGGAGCAGCTGCATCTGTGGCTGCTTTCTTGGCTTTCTTGTGGTGTTTGTGGTGTTTCTTGACGGTTTTCTTAACTTCTTTCTTCTCAACCTTAACTTCACCGGAAGGGCTGGTAGTGGTGGTTTCGGACTTGGTGTCAGTCTTAACTTCAGCGGCGGAAACAATGCCAGCGAAAGAAACGGCAACAAGAGCGGCAACGATGGTGGATAATACTTTTTTCATTTGAATTCTCCTGTACCAGGTTATTTTGATTACTTGCTTGACTATATAACAGCATAGTACATGCCAAGCTGTTGAAATAGTATAACTTGCCAATATCACTTATAGTCATTGTTTGAGAGTTGAATTATATCGGTAGAATCCACCCTATAACCTCTTATGAATACCGCATATAAGGTGAATATGTTGTGCTGAGTTAATGCCGGGTATTTCTTCCGTCTCAAGTGCCCGTGGCAGCGGATAAGGGCGTTCCGGGCGGAGCAGGCTGACATGTCCCTTCGCCGCTATGGCACTGGCGGATACCGGAGGTTGTCCGCCAAGGAGGCTGGGATCGGATATCCGGCCCACATGCCATAGCTGAAGAGCGATACGCCCACCTGCGTTATGCACGGCCTTGGTAACTATTTTCCACCCGTCAACTTGTTCGTCGGACCAGATTCCGGGTGTAGCCTCATACCCGACACCCATAGGGTCAACCACGGTGGCTTCTGAGATAATCAGGCCGGCAGCAGCCCGTTGGGAGTAATATTCCGCCATCATTGGTACCGGGACTCTGGTGTCGGCAGTAGTACAGGAACGAGTCAACGGTGACATAATAATTCGGTTGGGGAGTTGCAACGCTCCTAAGGTAACAGGATCAAACAGTGTCGGCAAAAATCCTCCTTTGAATATGATCGTATTAGCGCCGATTGCCGGTAAACCTTAATAACATGAGAAAAAGATTAATAAAATCGAGATACAGTGTCAACGCCCCGAGAATGGCTGGTTTTCTTCCTTCAGTCCCTTGGGCTGCCATTGCTTTGATTTTCCAGGTGTCGTAGGCGGTCAGTCCTGTGAAGACAATCACGCCGATACCAGATATGACCCAGGATACCGAACTGCTGCCAACGAAGATGTTGACGACCGAGGCGATTACCACTCCGATCAGCCCCATGAACAGAAAACTGCCCCATGATGTGAGGTCACGCTTGGTCATGAAACCAAAGATGCTCATGGCTCCAAACATCCCGGCAGTGGTAACAAAGGTTGAGGTAATAGAACTGGCGGTATAGGCCAGAGCCACGCCCGAAAGAGTGATTCCGTTGAGTGCGGAGTAGGCAATGAAAACAAGGGTCGCAGTCGAGGCACTCATCTTGTTGATCGCACCTACAAGGGTGAAAACCAGAACAAGTTCTCCGATCATTATACCGTAGAAAACAAGCCTGTTCCCCAATACGGCATTGAGCATCGCCGGTGAGGAGAGCGTGATGAGCGACATGAGAGCTGTAATGGCCAATCCTGCTCCCATCCAGGCGTATACCTGCCGAATAAGAGAGTTTTGTCTCACAAATACCTGGGTTGCGGTACTAGAATGCATGGTCCTAAATTCATTCACGATAAGACTCCAGTTTTCAATCTTTTTGGAGGCATGATCGCGTCTGATCTCAACAATAAGATTGACTGTTGATAGATACCCTGGGGAAAAATACTTTTCTTGGCTTGCCGTATTATAATCACTATACCACTTCCAGCAATCCACTAGGTGATTGTTTCGGGTATAAACTCGTGTTAATCACCGATATTGGCTCAGTCACATCAGACTACCAGTAGCCATGTCCTCCCCAGTGAGGGATCACTCCATGCCCTTGATTGTTGTTTTGTCACTCATTTAAATGCCTTTATCAGTGTCTCAAACCGCACATGAAGCGATGCGGCGTGTGGCGTTACAGCCGGGATTGTTCGGTCGATACCAAGGAGCTGATAGACTGCCGTCTGAGCGGCCCTTACTGAGTACTCTACCGTAAAGACGACATCATCAGGAATTTCCACGAACTGGCTGATGAACGCGAAATTTTTTGAACCAGGCGGCACCGGCAGCGGCCGATCACCAAGTATGCGAGGCATAAACATGCTGGTGAGATACGGCATTCTGCAGGGGATGCAGATGGCCGTTTCAACGGTCTCCGGATCGAATCGCAGGTGGCCGCACAGTTCGCGCAGAATTTCCTCTCCATTGCATTCGGCCATCGGTTTTGGAACAAAATCGCCGACCCGGTCCGGAAACAGGGCGTATCCCCAGAAAACCTGTACATCGGCAGGCTGGTTCGGGAAGTGGGGTTGAGCGGCCAGTACTATGGACATCAGCCAATTCGAATCCTTGAACGTCACCAGACCGCCGGTGCCCGGCTCGTTGCCGCTGAATAGATACATCTTGTCGAAGAAGGCCGGGGTCTTCAGGGTTACCGTAAACGACTCCCAATAGGATTGCGCTATGCAGCTGTTAAAAACCGATGGTTTGCCGAGCTGCGGTCGTCCCTCCGCCAACTTTTCCCAGAGTGACCAACTGCTGCTGTCTCTTTTTGCCAGTTTTGCCGGGGCGCTTTTCATTGAACCCAGGCTGGAGGCATCGGTCATGGAGCCGTTTTGCATGAAGACAAGGTCTCCGGTGTTAACCGCAATCACCTCATGAGCACCCTGCCGCAGGCAATGGATGCCGGTCACGGTGAACGTTTTGTCCTCAGTCGTAAGGTCGAGATCCGTCACCGTGCAATCCATGACCAAATGGACGCCCTGTGCTTCGAGCCAAGTCTGCAAGGGCAGCACCAGGGAGTGGTACTGGTTGTAAATGGTACGCTTGACACCCGCAAGTGTTTCAATACGGGAAAACTCAAGCATGAAGCGCAGCAGGTACCGTTTGAACTCAACAGCACTGTGCCAGGGTTGGAAGGCAAAAGTGGTGGACCACATGTACCAAAATTCGGTGTCGAAAAAATCGGGCGAAAACCAATCGGTGATACAGCTTGCGGCCAGGGTGTCTTCATCCGTCTCGCCGAGTTTCAGCAATTCCATGCGGTCCTGCATGGAGAAACCCATGGAAGTCACCGGAACCTTTGCGCGTCGTTTATCCACAAGCCGTGCCATGGAATGCGCCTTGTGCTTCAGATTGAATTCCACGGTTTCTTCGAATACTGATTTGCCGGGGTGGTTCAGCGAGGGGATCGATTTGAAAAGATCCCAGGTGCATTCGTAGTTGTCAGTAGTCAGCATGCGTCCGCCGCGCAGTGAATAGCCCGACACAGGGTCTCCAGCGCCGTCCAGGCTCCCTCCCATAACTGTCGCCGCTTCAAGGATAAAAATATTTTCACCGGGCAAGTTGCCGTCGCGGATCATGAAGGTTGCAGCAGCCAGGGATCCGATACCTCCACCTATGAGATACGCCTTTGGTTTTGTGCCCATGTTGTATGATTCCTCCTAAGAGCTTTGTTGAGTACGGCAATGCGACAATCAGCCGGCCGCATCTCGCCTGCCACGCATTGCGTCATGCCACAATCACCATGGCCGCGAAGTACATCCACATCCAGGGCCGGGGAAAAGCCCGGCATACCCAGTCAATATCTATAAAGCCAGCATGATGTACCAGTGACCATGTTCTGTGAATTATTGCCTTCCTTTCCAGGCCCGGACTACATACTGGATCGCCTCGACAACGCTGGAGGCATGCTGGCGATGCGTGACCAGGGTAACGTGGTCAGCCCCCTTGGCAGCCCAATGAACGCTGTTCGATGAAAGGGCGGCGAGCTCGGACTGCAGTTCAGGATGGCCCGGTAAAACGTCCTTGCCGGCGGTCACCACCACCAGCGGTTTGTCCCAAAGCCCTAGGGTCGAGCGCACCTCTGCGCATATCGCGTCCCAGGCCAGCGATTCATCCCTGGTCGTTTTCAAGTGCCTGTAGGAAGATAAAAATGACTTTGCTTCAGCAGCCTGTTTATCCGGCAGTCCCACGGCCCAGGAATCAAAAAATCCCGACAGGCGGATATAACCAGCTCTTGCAAGCAGGGGGACCCCTTTGAGCATCCGGAAACCGGTACACATATGGGTCTCGATGGCGTTGCTTCGGCGCTGCTGGTCCGGGTGAGAGGCATCCACCAGTACCAGCCCGGCCACATCCTTTGGAAATAGATCGGCAAAAACACGGACGAATAACCCCCCCATGGAATGGCCGACAAGGACGTATGGGGGGGTAGTATTGGCGCTTTGCAACAAGCTTCTAAGCCGCTGGGCTACCTGCTTGGCCGTTTTTGGGGATGTGTCCGACCCGCTCCAGCCGAGGCCGGCCCGGTCGTAGGAAACCACATGGCTGAATTCGGCCGTTTCTGACTGAACCCATGCCCATGCTGATGATATGCCGCCAAGCCCCGCTTCGAGAACGACGGTCGGTGTTCCGCTGCCCGCCGACTGCAGGTGCAGGCGGCAACCACCCACATCCAGCAGTCTGCCGGGCGGAGGATGCATAGCCCGTTCACGAGTCGTTGCAAAATGCTGATATACCGCGCCCGCGCCGGTAAGGGAGAGGATGGCGGCGGCGACTAGCCGCAATCTTCTACCCTTCCCGTAGGTCAGGAATTGATAATCCCGGCTGTACTCGTAATCCTGCTCTAAAACTTCAGGGCGCAAAGGAAACGATGAGGAGGGTGTATTCATATTCGACCACCTCCCATGCAGTGTTGGAGGCGCAGGTTAACCTCCTGGAAAAAAAGTAATGCTAACGTATCCCCTGGTGTCACGACAGTTGGTTTTACCAACAACGCCAAGGTGTTTGTCCCATGGACAAACTGACGGTCGCGAAAAAAAATTCCCGATGGAATTATAAAAATCCGCGGTTAGGGTCACCTCGAGGAAGCCCTCTATCACGCGTACAATTTTTTGCCGGTGTTGTCGTAATAGGACGCTGACACGGTCAAAACAGGCTTTGGCGTGATGGTCGAATTATTAGTAGATTGATCAGACTATTTTAGCTAGTTATAAGAAATTCTCACCAAAGACTTTTGCCTGCTTACTGCTTTCCGGTCTTTCCAACACGATCCTCTCCTGCCTTCCGGATCGCGCATCTCATCGGAACCGACCATAACCCAACCATTCGAACGGCGAAAAGCCAATAAAGCATTTTCAAGTAATAATTCATCAAGTTCTTCGGTTTCGATGTAGTTTGGCGAAGCGTTTGAAAATATTGCCGGTACTATCATCTTAGGCATCCTTTCTCCGAACGTGTTGATTCTCCTTCTGTTCCTGTTTATTCATCGCCTATTGGATATTAAACCAACTTTCGCAGAAAGCGCGATAGTGCTTGCTATTCTGTTACTAAGGTAAATAGCAACTAACGCGCCAGAGAAGGCTTACGAATATTGAGAATGCAAGGGTTTGATTGTACTGAGAAAAGAAGATAAGGACGTGAAGGGCAGAAAGGAAAACCGTCATCGGTATCCATCAAATTCGACATTACTGCCATATTTGACGGACCACTTTGGAGCTTATTCCTGAACGACAAGGATATGTTTATAAGACTCGAAACCGCCACGTTCCTAGGACGCCCAGCATTAGAGGGCGTTCAACCACAGCTGATAACAATATTTGGCGACGAGATTAGGGGGGATCGCTGGAAGCAGATGATGGGCAGAATGGCACGGCAGGTTATGGAGCGGCATGGTTACTCGTTAGATCAGACCGGGGTGCGCATACGAGTCGGGGATCTTTTCACCACCGCTGCACGTTACAAAAAGCCATAAGGAACAACGCTTCGCATGACGAATAATCGATCCAAACTATCATCATACTGACCGCTCCGGCATGCAAGAAGAGCGATCCATTCCGAAGGCCGGCCACGTGATGCAACTTGGTAAAATGCTGAAAATCCATTTTTCAAAAATGATATCAAAGTGTTATATGAAACAGCAGCCTCTCTATAGGGATCTTGTTTTTTGCCAGCCCCGGCCCCATCGCCCTCCACATGAGATAGTTGTGTTAAATATGACGGATTAAGTTATGGATATTTTCCACCTCATCATCTCCACGTTACATTTTACTCCCGCACAAACAGGCTGTTACCGCCTCACACCAATCATATCTTCCCCGGCATGCTACTTGCCTAATCCTTCAGAGTAAAACATGATCATGTCGTTCTTGATGAAAAAATTAGTTCCTTTCATGTCACGCGTAAGAAGATAAAATATTAATATTATTAACTTTAACAAGACTTTGCCAAAACAATCATTAAATCAGAAACCAGACAGTGTCAGACCAAAGCCCCAACCTGTGGGTGGGGTAAACCGTGGTTTATTAAAAGGAGATTTATAATGAAACATCTTGCTGTATTCATGCTGTCTATCGCGGTCTTATGTATCATTGCGGCACCAGTTCTTGCAGAGGAACGGGCAGGTGCCATTTCCCTGTCGCCTTTTATAGGCGGTTACACCTTTGACGGTGCCCAGCATTTAAAGACAACGCCTACCTATGGACTTCGCCTCGGCTACGACCTGACAAACAATTGGGAAGTGGAAGCGGTCGGTAGTTTCCTGGCAACAGAAGGGACACACAGTAAAGCGAGCGCCGATGCCGTATCCTATCGATTGGATGTTCTTTATAACATTCTGCCGGGTGGGCCGTTGGTGCCGTACCTTGCAATTGGAGGCGGCGGCATCACGGCAGGTCACAGTGCAGACTTCTACACCGGAGGGAGGAATACCGACGCCACTGCCAATGGCGGGCTGGGACTAAAATACTTTATTACCGATTCGATTGCGCTGCGAGCGGATGCCAGGGAAGTGTTCGTTTTTGAAAACCATAACGATCCAGCAGTGCATAACAGCGTCATGTACAACGAGGAATACACCGCCGGCGTGACCTTTCTCTTCGGTGGTGCAACAGCGTCAGCTGCGCCTGTTGCAATTCCTGCTCCGCCGGCCCCAACGAGCAGCATGTCGGTCATGCCCGACACAATCAGTAATGGTAAGTCAGCCACGCTCAAATGGACGTCAGACAATGCCACAGGCTGCAATATCCAACCGGGCATAGGCGGTGTCATGACACAAGGGAGTATGGCCATTAGTCCTTCGGTTGACACCGTCTACTATCTGTCGTGTAACGGCCCCGGTGGAACATCAAACAGCACAGCGAACATTACCGTTGTTACTCGGGTGGTACTCCCGGCACCGACGAGCAGTCTGTCGGTAACTCCCAATCCAATCACACAGGGGCAGTCAGCTGTTCTCAATTGGAATACGCAGAATGCCAAAAATTGCGACATACAACCAGGTATCGGCCACGTAGAGACTCAGGGTACTGCGAGCATCACGCCATTCGCAGATACGACCTATACCTTGCACTGTAGTAGCCCCGGAGGGAATACGGACAGCTCCGTTAACGTATCCGTAGTTGCGCCACCACCACCTCCGCCAATCAAGCCGGCAGCAGCACCGGCACCGACACGTGTGGTATTAAATCCGGAAAAGGATGAAACCGTTAACCTGCTCATCGAGTTTGATTTCAATAAGTCGGTGGTCAAACCTGAGTTTTATTCGAATGTTGATGCGGTAGGTGAATTCATGCAGAAATACCCCACCGTCACGATGACTATTGAAGGACACACTGATGACGTGGGGACAAAGGCTTATAATCAGAAATTATCACAACGCCGCGCCAATGCCGTTAAAAAGTATATTGTCGACAAGTTCGGGATCAAGCCCGAGTTGATCAAGGCGGTCGGTTATGGAAAAACCAGGCCGGTCGATACCAATAAAACTGCTGAAGGGCGGTACCATAACCGCCGGGTACACGCTGTGCACGCTGCAGTCAAGTAGAGTTATTACTGTAAAAGTTCAAAGGTGAATTGCCCCGCCTACAAGGCGGGGCTTTTACTCTTTAACCCGGAGGTCAATTATGAAGTTTAATGATATCACACGCGGTACTGGGCTTGAAGCACTTGGAATTATCAATGCGAATATTATTTATTGGACACCCCCAACCACGATACTCTATGAGCAGATAGTGAAACGCGATGAAGGTTTGCTATCCCACATGGGAGCCGTTGCGGTCAAGACCGGGCACTACACAGGACGTGCAGCAAACGATAAATTCTTTGTGGATGAACCAATCTGTCACGACCATGTAGCCTGGGGCAAGGTAAACCGTCCTTTAGCTCCTGCAAATTTCGATATCCTGTACAAACGGATGTGTGCCTACATGCAAGGACACGATCTGTTCGTTCAGGACTGTTTTGCCGGAGCTGACAAAGACCACCGCCTGCCGATCCGGGTTATTACCGAGAAGGCATGGCACTCATTGTTTGCCCGCAACATGTTTGTCTCGGCAACAGCCGATGAGTTGGAAAGTCATGTCCCCCAGTTCACCGTCATTGATATGCCGAATTTTCATGCAGTTCCGTCTGTTGACAAAACCAACTCCGAAGCGTTTATTATTATCAACTTCGCCCGCAAAATGATCATTATCGGCGGCACCAGTTATGCCGGTGAAATCAAGAAGTCTATTTTCACTATTCTTAACTACCTCCTGCCGGTAGAAAAGAAGATTATGACCATGCACTGCTCGGCTAATGTGGGTAAAGATGGTGATACCGTCATATTTTTTGGTCTGTCCGGAACCGGCAAAACAACTCTCTCCGCTGATCCTAACCGTTCCCTGATTGGAGATGATGAGCATGGCTGGGATGACAAAGGTGTCTTTAACTTTGAGGGTGGCTGCTACGCCAAGATAATCAAGCTTTCCAAAGAAGCGGAACCGGAAATTTATGAGACGACCCGCCGTTTCGGAACAGTTTTGGAAAATGTTGCCATTGACACCCATACGCGTCGGGTCAATCTGGATGATGAAAGCTTTACGGAAAACACCCGCGCCTCCTATCCGCTGACGCATATTCCCAACATCATAAAAAGTGGTTGTGGCGGCCATCCTGCCAACATCATCATGCTTACATGCGATGCATTCGGCGTTCTGCCCCCCATTGCCCGCCTCACCCCGGAACAAGCCATGTATCACTTTCTATCAGGCTACACCGCAAAAGTGGCCGGTACCGAGGCGGGAGTAACCGAACCATCCGCGACCTTCTCTCCTTGTTTTGGCGGCCCGTTCATGGCGCTGAATCCGACTGTCTACGGAGAACTGCTACGGGCCAAGATTGCCAAGCACAAGGTCACCTGCTGGCTGGTGAATACCGGATGGAGTGGAGGTGCCTACGGAGTCGGTTCCCGTATGAAAATCGCCTATTCGCGGGCATTGGTCAATGCAGCACTGGATGGGACACTCAAAGCCGGTTCTTTTGAAAAAGACACATTCTTTGGCCTGGAAATTCCGAAAAATTGCGCCGATGTGCCGACTGAAGTCCTCAACCCGCGTAATACCTGGGCTGACAAGGGTCTATATGATAAGACGGCCGCTAAATTAGTCGAAATGTTTAAAGAGAATTTCAATAAATACGCATCACTTGTATCAAAGGACGTTGCCACCGTTATGTAGTTTCCGTCTGGAAAGGCTTTTTCCCCGCCCATGCCTCGTCAACCCTCGGCAGCATCTCGTGCCCCAATGGAAAATCTAGGTTAAAGGAGCATGTTATGGCACGAATAGAAAAGATTGAGGCCATTGAGATTCTCGATTCTCGCGGTAATCCAACTCTGCGGGTTTCGGTCACTACAAAGAGCGGAATCATTGGAACGGCTGCTGTCCCTTCCGGCGCTTCCACAGGTGAGCATGAGGCATATGAACTGCGCGACGGAGATTCAAAGCGTTTCAAAGGCAAGGGTGTGCTGAAGGCATGTAGTAATGTTAACAAAGAGATGCAAGATGCATTACATGGAATGGACTGTCGCGAACAGGGAACTATCGATAGGACTATGCAGGAGTTGGACGGGACTAAAAATAAAGAGCGACTCGGAGCCAATGCAATACTGGGTGTTTCACTCGCAACACTGAACGCCGGCGCCATCTTCTCTAATCTCCCTCTCTACCGTTACCTGGGTGGAGCAGGCGCCGACCTCCTGCCGGTGCCAATGCTGAATATTCTCAATGGCGGTGCCCATGCCGACAACAACATAGATTTTCAAGAGTACATGCTTGTACCTGCAGGACTTCCTACTTTTGCTGAAGCAATGCGCTGTGCAGCGGAAGTATACCACACCCTAAAGGAAATCTTGCACGAGGGCGGTCACTCCACCGCGATTGGAGATGAGGGTGGGTTCGCACCCAATCTTGTTGATAACGAGAAACCTCTCCAACTTATAACTGAAGCAATAAAAAAGGCCGGCTACCGACCAGGTACGGATGTATTTATTGCCATGGACCTGGCTGCAAGCAGCTTTTGTAAAGAAGGGAGATACTTCTTGGGATCCATTGAAAATTCACTCTCTTCACAAGATCTGATCGAATATCTTGAACGTCTTGTCGCCAACTATCCAATTATCTGTATAGAAGATGCCATGGACGAGAACGACTGGAGCGGATGGACGGCACTCAAGTCACAATTGGGAGGAAAAGTGCAACTGACTGCCGACGATCTGACAGTTACTAATACGGAACTTATTAAACGAGGTATTCGTGAACTCTGTTTCAACTCGGTCCTCATCAAACTTAACCAGATTGGCAGCGTCAGCGAAACCTTTTCAGCCATCGAGACAACACAAAAAGCGGGATTCACCGCGATGGTTTCTCACAGAAGCGGTGAAACCATAGATTCGTCTATCGCCGATCTCTGCGTGGGCAAATTGACGGGCATGATTAAGTCCGGCGCACCTTGCCGTTCCGAGCGATTGGCCAAGTACAACCGCCTGCTTCAAATTGAACTGGAATTGGGCCAGTCGGCACGTTACGCCGGTAAAGGGGCATTTTGCAGCATTGGAAGGTAACAATAATGCCTAGTCAAGGCATACCCACTTGGGAATTATATGAAGAAGGCATCGCTCCATTAGGCGCATCATGGAATGAGGAAAATAGAAGTTATAAGTTTGTTCTTTACTCAAAAAACGCCGGAGTGGTCGTATTACTTCTTTATGGGAAAGATGATTTCATAAAGCCTCTTCGTAAGTTCGTTTTAAATTTCCCCCAGAATAAAACCGGCCGGTACTGGCACATCCATGTGAAGGCGGAGGATGCGGCAAGTGCACTATATTATGCATATCAAGTTTATCCTTCTGATGACCATGGTCTTGATAGGTATTTTGATTCAGAGAAGATATTATTGGATCCCTATGCTAGAGGTGTGTTTTTCCCTCCCGCTCATGATCGTCAAGTCGCATGCCAACCCGGATCAAATGCAGGAAAAGCGCCTCTTGGAATCCTGCCGCCGCAAAAGATTCAACCGGTAGTGGTTAATCCCATAAAACCCCGGCACGGACATGACTTGATAATATATGAGATGCATGTCCGTGGTTTTACCAGACATGAAAGCTCAAATCTTGAGTCTGCACACCGCGGGACCTTTGCTGGGATCGTCGATAAAATTCCTTACTTACAGGAATTGGGCATCACTGCCATTGAACTCATGCCGGTCTTTCAATTCGATCCCGACGAGGGGAATTATTGGGGCTATATGCCACTGTCCTTTTTTGCCCCCCACATTCAGTATAGCGTCCAAGCAGAAGTGGAAAGGGCATTACAGGAGTTTCGGAATATGGTTGACGCTTTACATGCGGCAGACATCGAAATCTTCTTGGATGTAGTATACAACCATACAACAGAGGCCGGTCAGGATGGGCCAACGTATAGTTATCGAGGTATTGATAATTCAACCTATTACGTGCTGAATCCACCAAATTTTGAGCAGTATGTAAACTTTAGCGCCTGCGGTAATGATATGAAGACTTCTCATGCAGTGGTGCGACGACTCGTGATGGACAGCCTTAGGTTATGGACAAACGAAATGGGTGTTGATGGCTTCAGATTCGATCTTGCTTCGATTCTGGCACGGACCGAGACCGGAGACCTTGATCCGGAAGATCCGCCCCTCATCTCAGAGATGAACAGCGATCCAACGTTAGCCGGCACTCGTTTGATTGCAGAACCCTGGCAAGGTGCATCCGGCGGCGGATATATGATGGGCCGCCTCTTTCCCGGAAGAACGTGGTATCAATGGAACGATCATTTTCGAGAAGAAGTCCGTGCATTTGTCAAGGGAGATCCCGGACTTGTTCCGGCCCTTATGACACGGCTGTATGGCAGCACTGACCTGTTTCCCGACGATCTTTTACATGCTTATCGACCGGCGCAAAGTATCAACTATATCGATTCACATGATGGGTTTTGTCTGTACGATCTCGTGACCTATACAAACAATGATCAAAAAAGTTGGAATTGCGGACACGAAGGAGATATTGGCACGCCACTTGATGTTCTCGCGTTGCGCAAACGACAGGTTAAAAACTTCTGCTGTTTGTTGATGCTCGCCAATGGAACTCCGATGTTTTGCGCTGGAGATGAATTTTTACGAACTCAGGGAGGCAACAGTAATCCGTGGGATCAAGACAATCCTAGTAATTGGTTGGATTGGACTTTGCGCGACAAAAATACAGATATTTTCCTTTTTTTTAAGCATATGATCGAATTCCGAAAAAATCATCCTGCTCTATCGCGTAACATAGGGTGGAAAGATCATGTTCAATGGTATGGTGTCACACCATTGGTTGACGTAACTCCGGATTCCCGCTCACTCGCTTTTTTTCTTGAAGGTGCGGATATTGACGATAACAACTTCTATGTTATGGTGAATGCATTTTGGCAGCCTCTCAGTTTTGAGATTCATGAGCAAGGGGGCTGGAAGCGAGTAATTGATACTGCGCTCTCAAGTGGTCAGAATATCTTGCCTACAAATCAAGCCGTTCCATTAAAAAGCGAAACATATATGGTTCAGGCACGTTCAATCGTGGTGTTGATTAATAGCAGTGATAGCCGTTGAAGGCCAGATGGTCACCTTTGTTTTACTGGGTATCGGCGTTGAAGGAACTGCCGCAACGGGACATTACTCCTATCAAACAAGGGAGACTTTCGAACTAACGATTTTGAGCTATGCTTAACAAGCTATGTTTTAACTCATATGGGGGTACGGTAGGGTGATTGGTTACGCCAAAATGAAGGGTCTCAGGATTCCTATCCTCCGGGGAATCCTCCCTATCAAAATGACTCAGATCCCGGCAGACATCTTTGCTGGCTTTGCGTTGGCGGCCTTGGCCATCCCTGGTATGCTTGGATACACAAAAATTGCTGGCACACCGTTAATTACCGGCCTCTATGCAATACTTCTCCCGATGACTCTGTTCGCGATCTTCGGAGCATCTCGACACCTAGTGGTCGGCGCTGACTCGGCCACTGCCGCCATTCTTGCTTCCAGCATCTCATCAATGGCGGCGCCACTTTCTGGCGAGTGGCTTGCCTTGGCAGGCATGCTTGCACTCATGGCCGCTGGATTCCTGTTGCTTGCTCGCCTTGTCCGGTTGGGGTTTCTGATGGATTTTCTGTCGCGTACCGTTCTCGTCGGGTTTCTGTCTGGGGTCGGCATCCAGGTCGCTGCCGGAGAGATTTCAGGAATGCTGGGCTTGCCGGGTGGCGGGCACGATACGTTACATAAGGTTCTCATCGATCTGCGGCAGATTGGACAGACCAATTATATTTCCCTGGTTCTTTCGGCGGCCGTGTTGATTATCATCGTCGCTTCACGGAAGATCTCGAAGAAGATTCCAGGGCCTCTGATTGCTGTGCTTGGCGCCATTATCGCAAGTTGGGCTCTCGACCTAGAATCTTACGGAATCCAGGTTCTCGGCGCAGTGCCGGGTGGTTTGCCAAGGATCGGCTTGCCGAATGTGTCACTGAGCTGGGCGTTGATCCAAAAGCTGCTGCCGATCGCATTTGCGCTGTTCGTCGTCATATTGGCCCAGAGCGCCGTAACCTCCCGCGCTTATGCTGTCCGTTTCAACGAGAGTTATGATCAGAACGTGGATCTGGTGGGCTTAGCCTTGGCTAATATTGGCGCTGGCCTGTCCGGAACTTTTGTCGTGAACGGCAGCCCGACAAATACCCAGATGGTTGAAAGCGCTGGAGGTCACAGCCAACTCTCGCAGCTCACCACAAGCTTCATTGTCCTCATCGTGCTCCTCTTCTTTACTGGTCCACTGGCTTACATGCCGGCGGCCGTTCTCTCGTCTGTGGTCTTCCTTATCTGTGTTGAACTTGTAGACATCAAGGGAATGCACAAGATCTACAGAGAGCGACCGTGGGAGTTCTGGGTGGCGCTGATAACGGCCGCGGTGGTGATCTTTGTGGGTGTCGAGCAGAGCATTCTCTTGGCCATCTTCTTGTCGCTCGCGGTCCATACGCGGCATGGCTACCGGCCAAACAATATGATTATTGTTCCGGATGAATCGCATGGGGGGTGGCTTCTCAAGCCGGTGAGAGTCCAAGAACAGACCATGCCCGCCCTCATTATCTACCGCTTCATGCACAACATGTACTACGCAAATATGCAGGTCTTTACTGAGGAGGTACTCACTCTCGCAAGGGGAGCGAACCCACCTTTGTCCTGGTTTTGTATCGATTTGGTTGCGGTTGATGATTTGGATTTCACCGCGGCCGAAACCCTGCGCACACTTCACGGTATTCTGGCGGAGCTGGATATCAGACTTGTGTTTTCCGAAGTCATCGAAGGAGTCCAGAAGGAATTTGCTCGTTCCAACCTCACAGAACTGTTCGGCACGGACGCGTTTTACAGTACGCTTGAAGACGTCATGAGTGCCTTCAGGCAAAGGGATTCTGAACGGCGATAATGGGAGCGGGCCCAACAATTGTAAGTTGGAGGACAATAACCTCAATGAAACGGATAGTTAAAGCCAGTTGAAAATTCTACTTCGCACTTGGTTGCACAAGCGTTGGGGTTCCCCCAAAAATTACGAGGATATAAAACATCATAGGAGATTTTGACTATGAAAATATTCAGAACAAAATTATGGAGTTGGTGGGATGTGTGGATGTTGAAGTGGAGTGCTTTCTTATTCGGTATTGTTGTTGGGGCCTACTTGCATGAAGGTGTTATGCAATATTTAGTAATAATTATTGTTTCTGCGGTTCTACTCATGATCAGACCTGCAATAACCTATTTCAAGGATTAACTTTCATTATCCTCTTCACCAGCTTTCCGGTTGGTAATAAAGTCACTGGCCTTCAGTGCCGAATGTTTCGATAATTGACGGATCACTCAAGATATCGTCAGTTGTAGCGGTTCTCCCAACTTTAACACCTGAAATCAGCTAACCAAAGAGAATTCTGATGGATTCTCCTTTTTTGACAGCATAATGTAGTACGTACATATGTTATAATATTGTTGACAAAACAGTATTTAATATGATAC